>Ga0209751_10000140_pt1 | contig 74344 bp, 87 predicted proteins | sample RifCSP13_1_FD_184019 | JGI IMG/M metagenome (GOLD analysis project Ga0209751, IMG submission 184019) | Soil microbial communities from Rifle, Colorado - Rifle CSP2_sed 13_1 (SPAdes) (version 2) | ecosystem: Environmental > Terrestrial > Deep subsurface > Rock core/Sediment | place: Rifle...
AAAGACCAAATCCTTCCTTCTTCCACGAATTCATCCCTCCCTCCAAATGCATTACATTGGTGTATCCCATTCCCTTCAAAGTTTGAAATGCCTCGGCGCTCATGGATCCACTCTTACAGTAAAGAACAATTGAGGCATTTTTATCCTTAGGTAGCTGAGCCTCGTTTGCCTTCATCGAATCGTATTCTATAAAACTGTCCGTTCTCTCAATCTCCCCCTCATACGGCGTGTGGACGTTGATCAAAGTAAAATCTTTTTTAGCCAGTTTCTCCTTTAAATTATTTGCAGAGATCGCCCTAACTGCCGATTTTTCAGAAGAAAAAACTGTTGGATAAACTTTGTATATACTTACACCCAGGATAAAACCTGACAATCCGCTTAAAATAAGAAGTAAGGCTAAGAACCTTTGCTTAATTCGAATATATACTTTCTTCCGTGCCATTTAAATAAAGTAGTTGATTAACACATATAACCCCAAACTCGCAAGAAGCATGCTTCCTAAAGAAACAACAATTCTCTGATAAGGAAAATATACCTTACCATTGCGCTTAATTAGCCAATCATCGAGTGCGTCAACAAGGTAGAATAAAACTCCTCCAGAGATTATTCCGAAGGTAAGTTTGTCAACTCCGAAGATATTGCCCGCGTGCTCATTTATTAAAAAGAACTTTAGTTTTGAAATCGACCAATCGTTGAATGCATATACCGACCAGATGGTTAAACCAAAGATAAGAATATAAAGAAGCGGTTTTAAGAAGGGCATTTTATATTTCCTCAGTATCATACCTTCTGTCCAAAAAGAAATAGCTCCCAAAAGTGCAGCCAACCATACTCCACTTATCGCATCATCTATCCCAAAAAACCTAGCCACCGAAAGACCAATTGCCGCACCTCCAACGCACAAGGGACAATGGGCAAGCGCTTCGCGAGCGAATATAAAATAGTGAATAAGGAATAGTGATAAAAGAAGAACTACGAAAACTTTGAATTTTGATGCTTCGACTTTGCTCAGCATCAATCCTGAGCTGGTCGAACGGATTGAATTGTAACCTTGCACTTTGAATTTTAAATTTTGATTTAATCGGAAACTACTGTCCCGTTAAAGGTTAACTCTTTTATGCCTGCTGGGTCAGAGAAAGTAAGATAAACTATCCTGTTAAAAGGACCAACACCTTGTGGTCCGTGAGCGGCAGGGTCGTATTTGACTACAACTTTACCTTCCGCACCCCCCGGAATTTCGATATTTACAGGAGGATTTGCGTCCCCGTGGCCTTCCATGCCGAAAAATTTCGTTTCTTCACCACCCAGCTGAACGGAAGCTTCAGTACACATGCAAGAGGTGGCCACTTTCTTTAATTTAATAGAACTTTCGGTTGTATTTTTAAACGAATACTCCTTGGTCACAATTCCTCCATTTATAGGAACCTCGCCCAAATCATAAAAACTTGGATTAGTTTCTATTCCTAAAACGTCTGAAGCGACTTGCGTTGATCCCTCGGACTTACCACCTAGAAGTACGACCCCTCCTCCAATCAAAAGAAGCGTAACTAGAGCTATACCTATTAATATCTTAGAATCTTTCATTTATTATTCTTTACTAAATAAACCAACTATCTCATCCACTAACTCCTCACTCTTTCCGTCAGAACTGTGAATGTCTTTTAAAACACAAGAATGGAGGTGTCCATGAAGTATAATTTCGTCGACTTTCTTAAGTGCTGCTTGCACCGCCCGAGATTGATGAATTACATCCGGACAATAATCTTCATTTTCAATCATTTGTTTGACTTTCCCAAGGTGTCCATGGGCTATCGATAATCTTTTTAGGGCTTCTCCTTTAGCGTGTCCGTCCATCTGTATACCCTACCCTAGGGATGGGGCCTTGTCAAGCACCAAATTGGTAAATCCCCCCTTGTTTTTTTCTTGTAATGGGGTTATGCTACTTGTGGAATGAAGAAGTATCTGCCCTTTTTGCTTTTGGGAACATTAATAATAATTTTGGGGGGGCTGCGTTTTTTTTCAAAAGAAAAACCCACTGAGGATTCGCTTCCCCTCCCCACTTCTTTTGAGTATTTCTGGGGAGACGGCTGCTCTCACTGCACGGTTGTCGAAGAATTCTACTCGACTTGGGAAGAACGAGACAAGCTAAATATTAATAAGATGGAAGTTTGGGCCAATCCCGAATATGCCAAAGTCTTACAGCAAAGAGCTAAGTATTGCGGTATAAGACCATCCGAGATCGGAGTTCCTTTTCTTTTTACTCCCGACGGAAAATGTCTTAGCGGCGACGAACCAATTATAGATTTCTTTAAAAACCTAGATATATGATAATAAATAATTACAAAGATCTTCTTAAGAAAGTCGAGGAGGTAACAAAACAAAAAGGACTAGACCTCTCCTCCGGTGAAGACCTCTCAATCGGAATAATGAATCTTATTTCTATAGAGGAGCACCTGTTTTTTACCTCACAAAAAACCAAGGATAGAAAGTATCTTGAACTTCTTGACGAAATCCGAAGAATGCGAACCGAACTAATGAAAGAAATCATAAAAGATTATGAAGGCGAGGTTTGGTGTATTTCAAAACACCTTTTAGCCGCAACTATGAGACTTATGGAGGTTGGAACAAAAGAATTAAAACTTGGGAACAAAGATAAAGCTTGGAGGCTTTTCGATAAATCCTATAAACTTTATTCCCTATTTTGGGGATTAAATTTAGGAGTCGTAGGTGCAAAGGATATTAAACAAGACAAATCTGACGAAGTTAAATTCATGGACGAAAATGGGGTAAAAAAGGGTTCTTCTTCAGTTCTTTCTAAACTCGGTGTCCTAGTCCAGAAGGCTATAGACTGTTGCAGGGAATAGCTAACTGTGCTCGGTAGCATGCCCCGCACCTCCACATCCGTCCTCTAAGTCCCAGACTTCTGAAATCTGGTCAGCCGTGAAGTTATGCTCAGTTATCAAAAACTTTGCTTGTCCCTCAAAGGCGGTCCAACGCCAGCATCGGCAGCAACATGGTCCTCCTTCGTGAGATAATTTCGTTGCCTCGTCATAAACTTTCTGTTGATCATCAGTCAATGTTATTGTTTTTTGATACTCGAAAAGCTCTTTCGCTAAAGGCACAGGTATATCATATGGGTCTTTCGGAATTTGGGAGATATCTGAATACTTTTTTAAGCCCTCTACTTGCTCCTGATAGCGGTGTAGATCCATTGCTCCACAGCAAGCTCCTTGAATTCTTTGCTCATCAGAGTAGCCATCTACAGTTTGTGGCATCAAACCGCAAAAGCTACTGGTGTTTGAGGAAAGGTAATCAAAAGCTTCTTTGGTTCCAGCTGCGTATGCGGAACTTGCCGGCTTTAAGTTAGGAAAATTATTTAGTTTTGAACCTAAAGAAAATGCAGAAATCAAAAGAACAATAAATATAACAACTAAAATATTTGTATTCCTTAACATATTTCAAAGATATACTACGTCGTGTAGTAAGTCAATTCGTTTATTGTCTAAATTCCAGAGAAAACGCCAAGCTTCCCAATATCTCCAAAAGAAAAGTCGAAATCACAGTAAAGTTGTTAGTAAAAATAAGTATCCCGAAAACTACTAAAATAACTCCAGCAATTTTATTGATTACAACCGAATATCGATTAACTTTCTTAAACATCGGCCAGAATTTATCGAAACTTAAGCCGATTAGTACAAAGGGTGTGCCTAATCCTATCGCGAACAAAACTAAAAGTAATAATCCTTCTATTAAACTGTTTTGTGAACTAGTCCAAAAAAGAATTGCAGCTAAAACTGGACCTATACAAGGAGTCCATGCAAAACCAAAAGTAGTACCAAGAGCAAAAGCTCCAACATCGCGAGAATTACTCTGAAAAGAAAAAGTTCGGTTTAGAAATGGAATATTTATAAACTTCCCGAGAAATAAACCAAACAGAATCAAAAATAAGCCTGCAATTTTAATAAGAATTGGCCTAAAACTGCCTAGTGTCCTTGCTAGAGAGTTAACAGTTAATCCCAAAACCAGAAACACCAGTAAAAATCCAACTGTAAAGATAATGGCATTTCTCAAAAATACTCTCTTGTGTTTTGAATCTAGCTTACCCGGAGCAACTCCAGCTAAGTAGCTTATATAAACCGGTGCAACTGGAGCTAAACACCCTGCAAAAAAAGTGAGGAATCCAGCTAGAAAGGCTATTGCGAGATTAAGCAGAGTTAGAGGTACCATTATTCATATTAACTTTTTGCAAGCATGTCATCTATTGCTTGTTTTAGTTGTGGGTATGGTACTGCTCCCGGGATTAGTCTTGTCTCGCCTGTTTTAGTATCAAGTAGGATATTACCTGGCGTTCCGGTTACACCTGCTTTAATCCCACCCTGGTAATCGTCTTCTACATGTTGAGCGAACTCACCTGAGTCAAGGCAAGTTTGAAATCCAGACTTATTTATTCCAACGCTTCCAGCTAAATCGGGAAGAGTACTATTATCCAAACCGTTATTAGACGGAGTCACTTCAAATATTTTGTCCACCATCTTCCAAAAACCATCATTACCTGCTAGTTTACCGGCACACTCCACTGCTTCGGCTTCCTTGTCTGCTTTGGAGTGAATCTGATCCAATGGGAAATGTCTATACACCCACATCACGTCATCTTTGTATTCATCGATTGCTTGCTTGGCAGTTGGATGAAAGCTTTTACAAAACGGACACTCAAGATCCGCGTACTCAATCAAAGCAATACGTGCGTCTCTATTACCCATCACATGGTCCTCGTTTGTAACAGGATTTACGTCACCTGCCTCAGGAGGTGCTTGAGGGTTTGCTCCGGCAGCACCTGTATTACCAGCAACCCTAGTAGAATTTCCACCCTCAAGGTTTTGAACTTTCTGCCAAAGCATCCCAACTGCAAATGCAAGACCAATTGATGCAACTAAAAGAATGGGAACTAGCCTTTCAAGTAAATTACCTTTAGATTTACCAACTGCCATGAATATACTACAAAGTGTAGTAGATAGATTATTTGTTTGTCAACCAGTAAAACGAGGGGTTCTTATTTGATAGGTCTTGTGGAAGTTAAAGTAGTCTGAAAAGCTGGGGATCTGTTAAGTTGCTCACCAAAACTGTCCGATATACAATTTACGGAACAAAGATTTTCTCCACAGTTTGATTGATTTGAATTTCCCACGGCTTGAAGTGCGTGACTTTCAACTGGAAATATAAATAGGAAAAGTCCAATTAAAAAAACTGATGTAGAAATGTATAAACTTGATTTTCTAAAATCATAGTTATTCCTTTTCGAAAACAAAGGATATAGATTAAATAGATTTTCAGACTTCACCTTCGCAAGAGCAATATTTAAGTGCTTTACTGTTTTTTGTTGACTGGAAACATAATTGTCAGCTTCTTGTTCTAAAACTGTTCTTAACTTCCTCGTTAAATCTCTCAAGACAGGAAGCAAAAGTAATGACGAAGATAAAATCTCACTTGTAATAAGCAAAAAAGGATGTCTATTCTTTGAGTGATAATATTCGTGCAAAATTACTGCCTCAAGTTGTTTTCCACTTAATTTCTCTATCAAATTAGATGAAATAACTATTTTTGGCAAATACCAATTTATTGTTAAAGCATATTCTTTTTCATCTTTTACGATAATTAACGAATCCAGCTTGATATTATTCCTCTTTAAAATGATTTTAAGCTTATCAGGTATAGAAAAAATTCTACTTTCAAGTATTGTGTTTAGTTTTTTTTGTGTCTTAACGTATGAAAATAAAGTTTTCAAGAAAAAGCTGAATGTAATTACTAATATAAAAATTATGAGAATAAATCCTATATAGTGCGCGCCTGAAGAAAAGAGGTTTGAGGCAACGACTTTACAATTTTGCCAAAAGTGCTCGAATGTAAAAGTTGCGTATTTTTTTAGAAGAATTGAGAGGAAATAAATTGAAAGTGAAAAAATAGACAATATACTCAAAAAATATTTTAGCTCTTTTTTCATTATTGTCTGTGTTTTTTAAGTTCATCAGTAAATGCCGTTACGGCCTCTTTCCCGTAATGATCAACCAATGAGTCAACTATTCTTTTAATCTCCCCTTTTGCTGTCTGTCCCTTAGTTTTTTTGGGGTAGTAAAGATAAGCCTTACCTTGTTTTTTTCTTGTTAAATATCCCTTATCAACCAATCTCGCCATAACAGTCATAAGAGTTGTATAGGCAATTTTTCGTGATCTTTTGAAATGCTTGTGAACATCACTTACTGATGCCTCCCTCTTACCCCAAACATATTCCATCACTTCTTGTTCTAAGGGGCCCATGTTATAAAAATTCATATACTACAGATTGTAGGAAAAAGTTATCTCAATTACAACTAACTGTTTTTTCTTGCTGTCATTTAAACACGGCAAGTCCTGCCGGAGTCATTTTCCCATTTTTGATTAACTTTTTCATTCTTTCTTTATTGGATTCTGACCAATTACTGTTAGGCCTTCGGGGAGTAAACCTTTGGGCAAATCTTTCCTCGTCAATTCTTTTTTCGATACTATCAATCCAACCATAACAAAGCGCCTCCTCGACTGCATCACTGTATTCAATTCTTGGTTTTCCAGTACTCTTCCGAAAATAAATAAGCCAAATTTCAGGCTCTTTCTTATGGTTTTTCTTTAACCACTTCCTCCAATCCGCTCTATTTGTTACATATAATGTTTTTCCTATTTTCATCATTATTGATGAAAACAAGCTCTGCTTACTTCCATGTCACTAATTTACATCAGGCCGATAACTACACCCATTACCAAAAGCGATGCTAATTGATAGCCAGTATCAATACTTAATAGCTTCCAGTTCTTCTCTCCAAAAATTGCTACAGTAACAGGTTACAAATTTATTATAGCTTTTTTCTAATATGCGATAAAATAGGTAATGAAGAAATTTTGGCTACTGATTACAATAATTTTAGCAACAGCTGCTGGTTACTTTCTGATTACTCAAAAAGACAATGTCCGCCAAGCGCCAGATAAGATTGGTGTTACCGCCCTAACTTCCACTCCCCAACCAACTGATATAACTGCAAATTTTGAAATTGTAACTCTTGGAACCAGAAGAATTTTCACTTCATCCATGTATCACAATTTATCCGCTGATGTTTATATATCAGCGGATGTTCCAAGCCAAGTCCACGTTAAAAAAGATGGCGTAACATGGGCTGATTTTTTCGCGACACTTCCTATGAAGCTGACGAAAGATTGCCTTACAACAGGAACAAAACAAGTCTTTTGTACAAATAATTCTCAGACACTAAAATTCTTTGTAAATGATATCGAAGTCCCAAATGCTTTGGATGAAGTAATTAAAGATGGCGATAAACTTCTTGTTACTTACGAATAAGCGAAGCTTGTTCACAAATTACATTTATGAATAGAAAAACCCCCGCGCTGCCATCTCAACCAGGTAGAAAATGGGTTCTCATTTTTTATTGGGGAGCTAATTTGAAGAACGTCTGACACTCCGGGGACAAATTATGAATTGTGAAGTAAGAAATTTTGAAAGATGGTGCTATACATCAAGGCATCTTCAGCAACTTTCTTTTCATCCTCCTGGTTCAATATTTCCGGAAGTTTATTAAAAAACACTCTCAGATAAGGTTTTAGCTTTTTTTCATCAATCTCTTCTCTTCTTTTCAAAGCCTCCTGACTAAACCGTCTTGCGGTTTTTTTTGACCCACTATAAAACCCTAATGCCACTCTTTTCAAGTCCATAGCTATTGAAGCAATTGCTATACTTTGTTTTGTCATAATATTTCTTTAAAAAAATATTTAGAAAGCTCTTCATATATCTTTCGTATTTTAGCATTCTGAATCTCGTTACTTACATTGTCATCTTTCGGACGTATATTTATAAATGAATTAAAATCTATCACTTTCGTTTCTAAGTCGATTCCCCCTCCCCAAATGTCAGACTGGTATGAACCATCTTTTAGTAGTATTTCTTCTGACTCGAAATGCCTGTCACACCCAGCAGAACAAACTTTACGTTTGACGTCAATTACGATTTTGATATAAGAGACAAAAAGTTCTCTTAGTTTTTTTATTTCATTTTTCGTATAAGGAGTTGTTTTAGTAATAATCATCTCCCAAGATTTTACCACGAATTCTAATTGAAGCTTGTTTGAAGAAAGTCAAACGTTCCGAGGATAAATTATTTTTTTAAGATTTGGGGAGCTAACCTATTTACCTAAGACCCCTAAACCAATTAGGCCAATGAGTATTAAATAAATCGCGATAAGATAATTTAAAAATTTCGGAAACATTAAGATTAGAATTCCGAATAACAAAGATGCAAACGGACTAAGATTACTAAAAGCTATAAGTTTCATTTCTTTACGGATTATCTACAACTCGCTCCACCTCATCACTCTTTACAGGTTTGACTAACTGGAATAAATGAACTATTCCGTAAGCAATAACGACATATATAGCCATTGCGACAAGTGTCGAACCTTCAAAAATAGACCCCTCAACGGTAGTTGTAGGAAATATAGCTCTGAAAGGTGTCAAAAAAATACCAGAAATTGAATAAAGGAAACGAACAAAAGGAGTCCCCGGATTCGCACCAAGAAGTTTGAAAATGAAGCGAAATAAGAACAGCGTTTCCATAACACCTAAAACATACCAAATTACCTGATAAGTCCTGAATATTACTTTCTTCTTTTCAATCGCCCTGGTTTCAGTACCTTGATATTGCTCCATCTAAATCGATTATAACATACCTGGTTCTCGTTTAGCTTGTATTTGCGAGATTTCTTCCAGTTTTTTTATTATTTCCACTGTACTTAATTTTTCCAATTCAATTTTTTCTCTCTTCATATCCATGAGCGCATTTATATACATACGTGCTTTGGTTGCATCACCATGCGATAAAAAATCGATCCTAGGGGGATTTTTTTTATAGCCTCTAGCCTCGATTTCAATTGAAGCAAAAATAGGTCCCCAGTAGTCTCGTACGGTTCTTATATCTTCTAAACGTATTGGGAATACATAACGCGATAAAAGATTTCTTTTAATAATTGATACCATATTAAGATCTATTATCAGTATGTTCGGAAAAAAATCAAATGGCCAAACACCACGAATAACAAAGATTTCTTTCTTCGTTACTTTTTCGAGTTTATCAAATTCATCCCTAATCTCACTTTTTTCTTCAGAAATTTTATCAATGGTTTTATCCCTCTTTCTATCTGACTTAACCTTGGTTACTTTTGACATCGGTTTAACCTTCTTAATATAAACCGTACCTGATACTTCAGCCATAATTATTTTTTTATTTTAACCTATTAAATATATATTGCAAAATATATATTTTCAACATTCGCAAATACAGATATTTGAGGATAAACACATGTCAAATTCCATGATAGAATTGGTTGGTGAAAACGATTAAAAAAGAGTACCATATTATGGCTTCCCAAGGTACAGTCTGGAATGCGCTGACAAATTCTAAAACCATTGATAAATGGGGCGGTGGTCCTTCCAAAATGAGTTCCAAACAGGGCGTCAAATTTTCTCTTTGGGGAGGAGATATTTGGGGAAAAAATATTAAAGTTTCACCAAAAAAAGAATTAGTTCAAGAGTGGTATGGAGGTAATTGGGAAAAACCCTCAATAGCTTCATTTAAATTAACCCATAAAGACGACTGCACTACCCTATATTTGACGCACAGTGAGGTTCCGGAAAAAGAGTTCGATTCAATTGATAAAGGCTGGGACGATTATTATCTCGCACCGATAAAAGAACTTCTGGAAAAATGATGCAGATTCGATTATTATATAGTCAGTGAATAAGGCAATAGCTGGAATAGTAGTTATATTACTTCTTGCAGGCGGAGCATTTTTACTTTTTCGTAAAAGTCCATCTCGAACCCCTACTCCAACTTCAGTAAATCAAGAGGATAAATCCGCAACTTCCAAGGAAAGCTTTTCTAACCCCAAAAAGTCAGCACATTACGAGAGCAATACACCTGAACACGGTGCAATTTTGGCAGGAGTTCCCATAAACGTTGTAATTGATTTTAATTTTGATTTAGCCAAAGAGTCGCAGATACAGATTTTGATGGACGGAAAAGATTTTGGTGTTGGTGAAACGACTATAGATGATAATGGGCTTGCGATGAGGAGAAAAGTGGACGACAGTGCACCTGATGGCATTTACACAGTTACTTATAAAGCCTGCTGGGCAGATGGAAGCTGCCATGACGGACAGTTTCAATTTAAAATTGACCGAAAAACCGCATCTGATTTTATTAATATGACCGGTCGGGGTGAAGTGACTATAAATCTCAAAAACTTTGCATTTTCTCCTAACAAAGTAAAAGTGTCTAAGGGAACAAAAGTAACTTGGGTAAATCAAGACAATCTGGAACATACTGTAAATACCGATTCCCACCCAGCTCACACTTACTATCTCTCACAAAACTCGCGCACTTTAGAAAATGGCGATACTTATTTGCTAACCTTTAATGAAGCGGGGATTTATCCCTACCACTGCACCCCACATGCAGCCACAATGAAAGGCCAGATTTTGGTAGAATAGAAAATTATTTCCTCAATAACATTAGTAATGAACTTATTGCAAGAAATATTGCAATCACATTTCTAAAACGCTTTTGAGGAATTTTTAGGACTACCTTCTGTGCTAGTTTTGCTCCAACCAAAGACGCTGGAATAAAAATCAATAGTCCCAACCATAGACTTTTACCTAAATTAGCTCCGTTAGAAATATAAGTACCGAGCCTAACTGTATCGATGACTATTCCTATTGCGCCAGATGTTGCGATATATACTTCTTTGGGTAAGTTAAATGTTGATAAGAATGCGCTTCTTATGGCTCCTCCTACTCCAAAAGTTCCGGCAGATAATCCATATAACGCTCCACCTACTACTGACACTCCTTCCTTTTTAGATAGCTTAAATGATGGTTTGATAATAATAAAGACTACATATAAAAGCAGGAATAACCCTAAAGACCGAGAAAGAATGACTTCCGGTATTTCAAATACCAATCTTGCACCTATATAGGTCGCAAAAATTCCGGGAAAACCAAAAAGAAATATAAATTGGGCTTTAATCCCCTTTTTAAATAAGATAAGCTTCCAAATATCTCCGAACCAGTGAATTATCCCGACTAATAAAAGTGTTGGAGTAAGAGGATAAAAAAGACTAAGAGCCGGAACCAAAATTGTAGATATGCCAAAACCGCTGACCGTTCCGACCCAGCTAGCAATAATTGTCAGAAGCGAAATGTATACTATTTCCATCTTTATTATTACAATTGCTTATTCCCTAATAAAGTCTGCACTCCGCTGCATGGCTTGGGTGAAAGAATTTCCGACTAAATTGTGGCCGCCGGAGGAGTACTCAAAAAGCTCGTGGGGAATTTCTGTATTATCCAGAATGGACATTAAATTTCTAGAGTAATCAATGCTCACAACATTATCATCACTTGCGTGATGAATTTGCACTTCCCCATTAACTCCTGAAAGATAATTAGTTCCCGGAACTTGCTTCCAGAATTCGCTATCCGGATTAAAATCGCCATACAAATTCCTAAGCTCTGCTCTTTTTCTAGCCCTTTCAGTATTGGCAGGTGGCGGCCGATAAGAATTATCCTGAATCCTAAACTCCTGCAAATCAGAATATGTATACCCTGCTCCTGCCCAAATAACTACCTTTTTAATGTCGGGCTTTGCGACAAAACTTCTGAAAACAACGTTTCCTGCCATCGAATGCCCCCAAAGACCAATCTTTTCAGGATCAACAATTAACATTTGACTATTGACGATTGACGGATCTTTCAACTGTTTAAGTGCAGCGTGCGCATTTAGGATATCTATTACATAGTCCCCAGAATAATAAGCTCCACTTGCATCCCCTTCGGAGTCAGCATGTCCGCGAAGATCAATCTTAAAAATCACAAGTCCATTTCTGGCTAGAAAATCAACATACGAAGTGTAGTTAATTAAAGTTTGATACTCCTCAGGCGGAATATATCCGTGGACAAAAATAACAGCCGGCCACCCGCCTTCGCTCTGCTTCGGCGAGGCAAGGCCCCCTTCTTTTGGTATTGTTAAAAGACCGTTAATCCGATATCCGCCGGAGTCGTAATTTGTGAAGTAACTTGTATAATTAGCATTCTCGGATACTTTTTCAAGTTCCCCTAAATTACTTTCGTACTTCTGACTTCTCAAATAAGGAATCGTCAAATCTTGAAACGGAAATGCCTCCGGCCCTGAGGGCCTCTGGCCCGGATGGGGCGTCGGCGTTGGAGTTTCTTTATTGAGTGCTTTTTGTATTTCGGGTAAAATCGACTCTCGTGGTAATTTGTCATTTTTATTTAAATAAAGACTGATTACAAATATACTAATTACAGATACAATAATTATTAATACTACATGAGCAAATCCATATGTTGTTTTTGTAACCTTTCGCATTCTTTTAGTATAATCATATGAACTTGAAAATAAAAAGTTGGTATTTTTTGATTTTAATTCTGGCAATTGTACTGGTAACTGGGTTTTTCATTCTTAAAAAAGAGGTTCACTATCACGCTGGATTCCAAGTTTATATTGACGATGAACTTCAGGATTTTTCAGATTTAAAGTATATGCAGATTGAACCCTGTGGCGAGGATGAACATGTGCAGGTAACTGAAAATCACGAGCAAATTGAGAAAGCTCATCTTCACGACGGGGTCAGCGATGTCGTCCATGTACATAGAGACAGTGCAGTTTGGGGAGACCTTTTTACAAATATCGGATTTCCGATTGACTCAGGATCTCACACTTATGTAAATGGTAACTTGGTCGAGGATTTTCTTAACCGCCCTATTCAACCTTACGAAAGTCTTGTAATTCTTTCGGGAGAAAATTCTGAAATTAATGAGAAACTTAAAAATGCTGTAACGCGTGAACATATTGAAGTAGCCGAAGCAAAAAGTGAATCTTGTTAAAAATAAACAAGTTTGATTCTAACGAATTAAAACAAGTTTGTTTCTGACGAAATGAAAAAGTCTCTTATTATCACTTCCTCAATAATTATTTTTGCAATCGGGGTTGGCTTTTACTTCTATGAAAAAAATAAATTACAATCACCATCCCCCACTTCTCCAACGACCGGAGTATTAGATATTGAAGAAGGCTTAAAAACCTCGGATACCGGAGTAACTCTCGATCTTCCTCGTCTGGAAATTGTTACCGAAAACATTGAAATCCCATGGGAGGTTGCTTTTCTTCCAAGTGGAGAGATACTTGTAACCGAACGTCCGGGCAGACTTTTAAAAATAGGCAAGGATAAAACAATTATTCAGGTATCGGGTGTTCGCCATGTCGGCGAAGGTGGACTTTTGGGTATGACACTTCACCCCGATTTTGAGAGTAATCAGCTTATTTATCTTTATTTGACAAGCTCTAATGCTTCCCAAATTGTGAATAGAGTTGAGCAATATCGCTTAGAAGAAAACTCTTTGACAAATCGCAAAATTATAGTTGAAGGAATCGAGGGTGCTTCAAACCACGACGGAGGAAGGATAGAGTTCGGACCGGACGGATTTTTATACATAACAACAGGAGATGCACAAAATTCTAGTTTGTCCCAAGACACAAATTCTCTAAACGGCAAGATCCTACGAGTCACTGCTGACGGAAGTATCCCTTCTGATAATCCGTTCGGAAATGCAGTTTATTCCTATGGCCACAGAAACGTTCAAGGTTTAGCTTGGGGTAGTGGAGGACGACTTTGGGCAACCGAACACGGTCGAAGTGGTGTTTTATCCGGATTAGATGAACTTAATTTAATCGAAAAAGGGAAAAATTACGGTTGGCCAGAAATAGAGGGAGACGAAACGAGAACCGGTATGATTTCACCTGTTATTCACTCTGGAGCCTCCGAAACCTGGGCTCCTGCTGACGCTGAATTTATAAATAGCAGTATCTTTTTCACAGGTCTCCGAGGTGAAACCCTTTATGAGGCAAAACTTGACGAAGGAAAAGTTACAAGGCTGATCAAGCATTTCCAGAACGAATACGGAAGACTCAGGGCAGTGAGACTTAGTCCGGACGGATACCTATATATAACTACCAGCAACCGTGATGGACGCGGTCAGGTGCGCCAGAACGATGACAAGCTTATTCGAGTCATCCCCCTAATATTTAAATAAAAACTTATCTCAATGAGGAAACTCATAACATTTTTAGCTATTATTCTTCTTGCACTTGTAGGCTTCTCTTACTTTTCCAAAAATAGAATCGCTACATTTTTAGATTCCGAAAATGAAGGAGGACCAGAGCTTAACCCCCATCCCCTATCAATTGAAGCGCTAAAGCAAGGAGAATATCCAGGGAGCGATATTATCATAGAGCAGGCTCTTGAACCAGGTTCAAACTATCAGCGTTACATTGCTTCGTACAAATCCGAGGGACTGAAGATTTATGGATTATTAACTATTCCAAATGAAGATCCTTCGACTAACGCTCAGGCCATCGGCTCTGAGGCTCAGGCTCGAAGAAATGATAGCAGGGGGTACCCTGCCATCATTTTCAATCACGGATACATCTCCCCATCTGTCTATAAAACAACTGAAAAATATGTAGCTTACCAAGATGCTTTTGCAAGAGCAGGATACGTAACATTCAAATCTGACTATCGAGGTCACGGTAATTCAGATGGGAATGCTACCGGTGGCTACGGTTCAAACGACTATACTATTGATATTTTAAACGCAGTCGCTTCAATGAAGAGAGAAGGAACAGATTTGGTCCTTCAGCAAGTTCAGGGCCTCACTTCTCGGATTATTAATCCTGAGAAGTTCGGAATGTGGGGGCATTCTATGGGAGGTCATATTACTTTAGAGAGCATGGTAGTTAATTCAGACATAAAAGCAGGCGTCATTTGGGCAGGGGTTGTCGGATCTTATGAAGATTTATTTGAGAGATGGAGAAGAAGAAGGCCATCTCCAACTCCAAATCCACAAGGTGCGCGAAGAAATTGGCGGCAACAACTAGCTGAGATGTACGGGGAACCGAGCCAAAACCCGGAATTTTGGGCAACTCTTTCCGCAACTAGTTATTTGGAAGATATTTCAGGACCTCTCCAACTTCACCACGGAACAGACGATTCTTCTGTTCCGTTTGAGTTTTCCCAAAATCTTGATAAACTCTTAAAGGAAGCTGGGCAGGAAGAAGAGATTTATATTTACCAGGGCGACGACCATAACCTATCAAATAATCTTTCTCTTGCATTAAATAGATCAGTTGAATTTTTTGATAAATATTTAAAGTAAATAAGTTTGTTTTAGTAAAAAGTACGGAAACGACAAAACATGAAGGGACCTTTAATTGTTGAGTAAGGATTCCAAGGATCCCTTTGCAGGTTCGAAATTCTCGTTATATAAAATTGCTAGCTCAAATTGCTCTCTCGCCCTTTCCTTATTGCCTTGTGAAAGAAAAATTTCACCTCTTATTTGATAGAGCTCTGAATATGCACGGTTACCACTATTCAAAATATTGTCTGTAATTTGAAAAACCCTGTCATAATTTCCCAATCCTTGATAAGCTTGAATTGGCTCAATCTGATACCAAAGCATACGACGCGGTAGGCGACTTTCAACTTTCTCAAACGCGGATGCTGAATTTTGGTAGTCTCCCAAATGATAATAAGCAGTTGACATGTTAAAAGGCGGATAGACGTTCTCAGGTGAAAGTTCTCCTTCCATCTTTGCTCTATCAAGTGCATTTTTCCAGGCAACATTTTCATCAATCTCGGAAGCAATTATAGCCTCAACTAAATCCTTTTGTTCTTTAGTGAAAATTATCATGTAGTTGTAATTAAAAGGCTGCCACATAGATAAAAAGTCAAAATATGAAATTTTTTTATTTGGTCCATCATATGAATCATCCTGGATAATAACCTGTTTTGGCTCATCATATCCCCTGACAATCCTAAAATGGCCTATATCTTCGCCTATCTTAAGCCAAGTTTTTACTACAACTGGAATTCCGTTTGCAGTAAATGTTTTCAATAATTCAATATCCCCGTTGATGCGTCCGATTGATTCAAAGCCGTATTTTTTCGCCCAATCTACAAATTCATAAGTAAAAATTGTTTTGTCATCATTATCTCCTTCTGGATTCTGAAATGGGCGCATTTTATCACCGAGTTCCTTTTGTGAAACATCCTGGCCATACCAGGAAAGCATCATTGATAAAGTAGCTGGGCCACAATTGTTGAAAGATTGGTAAATATGCCTAGGATTTTCCAAAAGTGCCGAATTGCCAGGTTCTTTTACACTTATTAAGGATTCTGTTTCTTCTTCCCCTCCGGGCAGAATAGCCCTCTGGGCCGGAGGTTGTACAAACTTCGACTCAATCGGAGGATCGTTTTGTAAAATTGCATAAACTCCTATACCTAAAATAAGAGCTATCGCAATCAAAATATATTGTTTTTTCATCATAACCCATATATTAATCGGAATGAGGTATGGCCATCAGGGTTACCAGCATTAAAAGCGCGCCAATTATAAGAGGCATTAAATGTTTTAGTCGGCTGCCTTTAATTTCATCAATATGAGGAAGAAAATCACTCGCTCCTAAATATAAAAATATACCACTCGCGACAGAGAGCATTGCACCAATTAAACTGTTATTTTCTGAAAATGTTAAAACTAAAAATGCACCGACAATCGTTGATGATGCAGAAATTACATTTAAAGTTAAAATTTTATTTCGATTCCATCCAGCATTAAGCAATATTCCAAAATCGCCAATTTCATGCGGAACTTCGTGCAAGAAAGTCGATATCGCTGTAATTAGACCCAATCCCGGAGTCACCATATAACTAGCGCCGATTGCAATACCATCGATAAAATTGTGGATGGTGTCCCCAATCAATACAAGCGGTATCGCTGATTTATAATCCTTTCCATGCCTGTGTTCACCGTGGTGGTGAATTCCGAAAAAAGTATGTTCAAAAAGGTATGCGCTTAAAAAGGTTGCTAAAACGAGCTTATATGCATTTTCTCCCAAAAGTTCGACAGATTCCGGTAAAAGTCCGACGAGTGAAACAGTAATTAGAATTCCCGCTGCAAAAGGTATCGAGTGTTTTTCAAGAATATCGGACCATTTTCTATTAAATAAAAATGCGACACCACCGATTAAAGCTATAATGCTTCCTAATAATGCGAGTAATAATAAATGAAACAAATTGACCATTTGAAGAAATTATTCCTCAAAATTTACGTTAAAATCAAGAACTGGTGGTGTTAAAATTGTCTCTTTTAGCTGAACTGTAGCAAGTTCACGATCCAGTACTTTTATATCTTCTTCGAGCTGTAAAACGAGTTCGTCTTCGGCATAAACAGAGGGGTTATAAGGTATATAAGGAGCAATTGTGGGAGTCGGAATACCCGAAACTGCCACCTCACCGTTTTGTCTTATTGTTTTAACAAATAACGATACTATATATAAAAGTACCAAGAGAAGTAACACTACTGCGACTATCCTAGCAATTTTTTTAAATGGAAAATTAGCGAATATACCCTTTGCAGGAGCTAGCGTGGTTTGGATATTTTGCTTATTTTGATTAATTACAGGGTTGACAGATTCTTTCACTTTCCCAACAATTTTTAATCCGGCTTCTTTTGCCCGCGCTAAATCAAAGGCTACCTGGTCATCTTTCAGCTGTTCGACGCCCTTTCTTGGTAAACCGGTTTTTACTAAGTCTTGGTGTGTAGATGGTTTTAATGCCATTTTAATCGTCTGTTTTTATTTCTCTAATAATTTCTTTAACAAACAAACTCGCTTCCTTTAAGTACTGTTGAGATTCAGCCAACACCTCAAGCACTTCGTTATAGTTGCTTGCACCTTTTTTCTTAAGTGACGGAAATTCTGATATCAACTGATCTGCTTCGACCTGTTTTTCCTGGCTTCTAATAATTCTTGCTTCTGTGTCAAAAATCCACCTATCAATTATTTCCAATTTTCTGGTATCAAACTGAAACTCTTCTCTTTCCTCTTCTCTTATTTGGGTTACTTTTTGTGAAACTGAAGAAAAAGTTTCGTCAAGTCGCTCTCTGAAGCGATTTACTCTACCCGATGAAACAACAGTTAACGCCTCATATAATAGAGGTTCTATAACTTCATATCTTCTTTTTGCCTCATCTGAATCTGAAACTAAATCATCTAAACTACCGGCACCAGATATTCGCCCTTTGTGGTCGGAAAACCAACTAATTTCGGCGTCTAACCTTGTATTTATCCCATCACGTGTGGCATCCGGAATTCCTTGAGTCTCCTTTATCCTTTCTTTCAAAGCCTTAATATAGCTTATTACCACCTCGCCTCGTGCCTCAAGAAATACTGCGGTTTTATCTTTTGCAGTATTTTGCGAAGTTAAGGTTTTGAATTTTAAATATTGAGAACGTGCCAATATATACTCGTCGTGTGCCCTCCTATATTCTTCTAATTTAATTGAGTATTCTTGATAGAGTCTGTCAAACTCCGTCGGTCCCTGAGAATAAATGACTGAGGTTGATAAAATATTAATTGTGAGAACTACTACCAAAATCAATGTCAAAAGACGTTTTCCCATATCAAGTTTATTTTACACACAACCCATCTTCTTAGCTACTCTTTCTGAAATCTAAAGTGCTGCAATTGATGCTGGTGATATCTCATAAAAGTTGCGAATCAAAAGGTCTGCTTCTTTTAACTCTTCGGCGTGATTTCTGTCCCGATAAATTCCAATTGCCTTCATTCCTGCACGATGTGCTGCCTCAATTCCCGCATTTGAATCTTCAATAACCAAGCATTCTGATGATTCCATCCCTAGCTTTTGCGCGGTCAAAAGAAATAGATCAGGGTCGGGCTTTTTAAAATCCACTTCCTCCCCTGTCGTAATTGTGTCAAAAAAATGGCTAAGTGGATGAATTTCCGATATCGCATCGACTATCCACCATGCGTTTGACGTTGCCAAGGCGCAAGAAATTCCAGAATTTTTGAGATCAGCCACAAAATCCTCAAATCCTTTCTTTAAAGTCACTTCGCCAATTCTTTTTAAATATTCGTTTTGAGTCTCAAGGGTCAATTCTTCAAAAGTCTTTTTTGTTTTTATCTTGTATTTTGCCAAAAGTCGCGGCCAATTTTCCTTCACACCTATACCGCCAATGTGTGGATACTTTTTATCAACTTTTTTTCCAAGTAATCGTAAGATTGTCCTAAATGCGGCACCATATTCGTCTTCGTTATCAAGAACCGTTCCGTCTAGGTCAAAAATAACTGCTGAAACTTTCACTTTAATATGTTATTTTAATACGTCCACTTAAAAATGTAACTTCAAATGAATTAAGGGATTTAAGCTGTAATCTATAAAGATTCCTGCCTGCCCAGAGGGAGATATTTCCCGAAGAAACGAGGGAGTAATTAGGGTTATTTGTTGTTGAAAATTCGCTTCCATCAACGGCTGTGCCGTGGGTAACGTCAAAAATTCGAGCATAGGCCTGACCATTTCCGTGAGCAACTTTAAGTGTTGCCTCCCAAGATGCTGTCGCGCCCTTGCCATAGTCTCCAATAAGGTCGATATAAACTTCAACTCCAGGAATCTCTACCCATTGAGTCGAAGTTGTAGTAACCGGGCCATTGAGTGTAATGTAATCTATATTTTTTTTGGCTGCAGTTTGGCTTTGAGGAACTTGGAGTGTAGGTGTTTGTGAAATAGTTGCCACCACCTTTGCAACCTCCTCCTCAATTTTTTTTTGGCAATCAGACCCGCAAGTATTGATTGGGCTGGAGCTTTCTTTTTCAACTACCACCTGGTCGGGTTCATAAGTCAATTGATCCAAGCGGTGAGATAGTCTTTGCTGAGAGTTAAAAAGATATATTAACCCGGCAGCAAGAAGAACTATAGAAAATAATAAGAATATGATTCGTTTATTCTCCATTATGGGTAGGCTTTACTATTGTTCCACCGGCAGTATCTTCGATTCTAAGTTTGTCTTTATTTTCTATCTCTAATCTTATTTCGTCTGCTTTTTGAAAATCACCTTTAGACCTGGTTATTTCTCTTAATTCTATCCTTGATATTGTTGCTGTGCTAAGCGGAGTAGTTGAGTATATTTTTACACCTGAGTCAGTCTGTATTTTCTCAATTTTAACTGGTATTAAATCTTTTATTCTCAACCCCAATACTTCATCAAATGAAAGTACCAGTTCATACTTATCTTTCGATGGAATTGAGCTTTTTAGTACTTCCCACAATACTGCCAGTCCACGCGAGGTATTTAAATCGTCATTAATGAAAGATGCAAAATCTTTATTAAAATTATCTATCCTATCTTTTTTTGCTTCAGATAAAGAAGTATCTTTGTCTGTTCCAGATAAAGAAGTACGATTCGAGTTGCTTTGCAAAGGAAGCATATATTGCCTGAGTTTGTCCAGTGCACTTTGGGCTGAATAAAGTGCTTCCCATGTAAAGTTAAGGGTGTCTCGATAGTTTGCAGTTAAATAAAGATACCGAAGGGCTAATGGGTCAATTTTCTTTTTGACAATATCTCCGATTGTAAAGATATTTCCGGAACTTTTACTCATACGCTTGCCTTCAACTTGAAGGAAGGTTGCATGTATCCAATATTTAACAAACCTCTCGCCTGTTGCTGCTTCAGACTGGGCTATTTCGTTCGGGTGATGCGTGCTTCTCAAATCCTCTCCGCCGATATGAATATCAAATGATTCCCCTAAATATTTCATGCTCATAGCAGAACACTCTATATGCCACCCCGGAAAACCTATACCCCACGGGCTTTCCCACTCCATCTGACGTTTCGAAAAAACGTCATCCTGAGCTAAGTCGAAGGATCTCCCTCCTGGGTATGTAAATTTCCAAAGTGCGAAGTCTCGTGCATCCTTTTTTTCTCTATTCTTATCCACGCGTGCGCCTTCTTTAATTTTATCCAGTGTTGAAAGTTCGCCGTATTTTTTTCCTGTCTTTTGCTCGAAGCCTTTTGTATCAAAATATATTCCGTCAGAAGTCGCGTAAGTAAATTTCTTTGTTTCAAGTTTTTGGACTAGCTGAATTTGTTCTTTTATATGGTCTGTTGCTTTGGGCATTGTATTTGGTGCTCTCAAATTCAACAAATCCATGTCATTTATAAAAACACCGGTATAAAACTTTGCAATATCCCAAGCGCTTTTACCTTCCCTCTTTGAAGCTTCTTCCATTCTATCCACACCTCTATCAGAATCCCCTATGTTATCACCCGTTAAATGACCAACGTCTGTTAAATTCATTACGTAATTTACCTTATAGCCGTTGTATTCCAAAGCTCTAATTAAAATATCTGCAGTTGTATATGTTCGAAAGTTACCGATATGCGCGTAATCATAAACAGTCGGACCGCAAGTATATATACCTACATTCGGGGGAGCTAATGCAACAAACTTTTCTTTTTTCCTTTTTAGCGAATTTGTTAAAAATATATCGTTCACTTCAATCCCTTCCTGGCTTTGATTCCATTTTCGTTTGTTTTGCAGTAACGTTCAATTTTGATCCTTTTTGAGGGCTACTCGGTAATAAGGGTTTACCAGGTTCCGATATTTTATTTGATTCCTGATCTACCATCGGTTGTCGAGATTTTCTTTCTTCGTCATCTCGCATTTTTCTCAACCTTGTCATTTCCTGATCAAGTCTCGCAATCTGCTTTAATCCGCTTACCGAAGTATGAGGCGTAAAAGTACTAGTATCATGCATCGCTTCAATTATTGGAGAGGGTCTGTTGTCTTGTTTCCCAACAAGTTCAGCAGGTGCACGTTTAGGAATTTCTAGAAGTTCTCTACTTCCACTCTTTGCCACATCTTTCGCTAATTGAGCTGCCTGTTTTCTTGCTTTTATCAAAATTGAATTGGAATTTGACATTTGGATTTTGGAATTTACAACGCTCTTCTCCCTTCAATCGCCTGCTTCAATGTAGCCTCATCCGCATACTCAAGGTCTGCCCCCGTTGGTATCCCCATCCCCAGCCTTGTAACTTTGAGTTTTTGCCTCCGGCCCTTGAGGGCCTCTGGCCCGGAGGGAGTTTTGAGTTTTTTATTAAGATACATTGCAGTAGCATCTCCTTCCATAGTAGGATTTGTCGCAATAATCACTTCGCTTACCGGTTTACCGTCAGATAATCTGTCAATCAGGGAGTCTATATATATTTCATCGGGCCCGATGTTATCAAGCGGATTTATAGCTCCATGCAACACATGATAAAGACCCTTATACTTACTGGTTCGCTCAATGGCTAAAATATCCAACGGCTGCTCAATAACCATTATTATTGATGCGTCTCGGCTTTTGTCTGAACAAATTTCGCATGGGTCATGCTCTGATACATTTTTGCAAATTGAGCAAAGAACCGTTTCTTTCTTTAAAGATGAAAGGGCGTGGGCAAACTCCTCAAGTTCTGTCTGAGGAACATGAAGTAAGTAATAAGTTAATCTCTGGGCAGTCTTAGGCCCAATTCCAGGAAGCTTATGGAAAGATTCAATTAGTGCCTGTATCGGCTTGGGAATACGCATATTATTTATTCTACCAGAAGAAGCTTATCCCCCGAAGAGTCCAGAGAGTCCTCCGCGCATTTCCATCATTTTCTTTGCAGACTTTTTTTGGACTTCTTTCATAGCTTTATTAAGAGCATCAACCAAGTCTTGTCTATCTTCTCCGTTTTCTTTGATATAAACAATCTTTTGATCACCTGAAACTTTTACTTGAATATCTCCTTGCTCGTATGTTTCTGTAATTTGCTCTAGCTCGCCTTGCAACTGCTTAGCTTGCTTTCTGAGTTTATTAAGCTCACCCAGTTGTTTTAGTTTATCAAAAGCCATAGATCAATTTTAATGAATTAAAATTGGAATGTCCAATGACTAAGCGCGAAGCGCAAGCTTCGCTTATTTCCAATTTTCAAATAATACAATACTATCCTTTAAGAGCCGAAAATTTCTTTAGCGACTTTGACGATATCTTTGTCTTCGGCGTCAGATAAAGAAGTATCTTTGTCTGTTCCAGATAAAAAAGTATTTTTATTGACTTCATCCTTTGAGATTTCTTTTCCAGTCTGTTCGGTAAGCGTACATACAATCTTTACACCATTTCCTAATATCTCGGACGCAACGTCTTCAACAAGTCTCTTGTGTTGAATAGTTTCCAGTCTTTCTTTGTGAAAGCGGTAAAATACCCCAATCTCTAAAATATTACCGTTATAATTCATTGGACGTGCTGCTCTTAAGAGAGCTTCGGTTGAAGTATTTTGAGGACGTATTGCACCGAGAATTTTTGCCCACACATTTTCCGAAATACTATTATTTTTTGATGTATTTTTCGTAAAATTATTTTCATTGGATGCTTTTAAAGTTTTCGGTTTTAAATCATCATCTGCATCTTTAGAAATTGTTTTTACTTTATTTATGTCATCCTCCTCATCTTTGAACTTTGAACTTTGAGCCTGTAAGACCAAGTTTTGCTTATCTTTGAGTTTTTTATCACACCATTCACCCACCGCAACTTCTATGGGTAATTGCTCGATTACTGATGAAGAAACATCGGAAGCTGCTTGGGAAAATAATTTTATTAATGAGACGAGCTCGTTTTTATTAAACGAATCCAGTTTTTCTCCTTCCAATCCAATTTTACTAAGATATGCATTTCTTAACCTTCGAATAATTGTCTCTGAAATGACTTTGGCAGAAACTCCTTTATCAACTGCTGACTCAATTAACGAAAATGTCTTTTTGACATCTTTTTTAGCGAGGTAATCAAAAAACAAATTATCCTCAAATGATTTTTTCGAAAATAAAAATTCACCAACCTTATCAACCTCAAGATTTTTGTTTTCATAAGCTAGCTCTTCTAAAATCTTGACCGCATCACGAAACGACCCATCTGTAGCTTTTGCAATTAGCTCTTGCACACCGTTATCAGATTTTAACTTTTCTCCTCTGACAACTCTGTCAAGAGATCTTGTTATTTCCTCAGCAGTAGCTTTCCTAAAAACAACATTCAAAGAGCGGGACCTTATTGTATCTATGAGTTTTTCAGGGTTAGTTGTTGCCAGAATAAACATGACGTGCGGGGGTGGCTCCTCTAAAGTTTTGAGTAGCGCATTCGAGGCCTCTGTTGTCAACATGTGAGCTTCATCTATAATATAAACCTTCATTTTGGCAGAAGCTGGAGTAAGCTTTACGGCATCTCGAAGAACTCTCACATCGTCTATGCCGCGGTGGCTTGCTGCATCCAATTCAATGACATCAATATTATTACCGTTTATTATGGAAATACACTGGTCGCATTTATTACATGGCACACCGTCTGCTGGCGGGTTTTTACGGTTTCTTCTCTCACAATTGACAATCTTTGCTATTATTCGTGCAGCTGACGTTTTTCCGCTTCCTTTTGGACCTGAAAAAAGAAGTGCATGAGGAATTTTTTTTGATTTAACTATATTAACTAATCTCTCCCTTACGTCTTTTAAATCAAGTTCATCGAGTTTTTGCGGACGGTATTTTAAATAAAAAGTCATTTTACTCATGGTGTATTCCCAACAAATGTAGTGCTGCGTGCAACATCAACTCCTCAATCTTTGTATTGATTCTTTTCCCCTCTTTTTTCGCTTCCTCGAGGGCTACTGGGAAACATATTACTATTTCTCCTAAATCAATCTTTCCATCGGGTGGGTACGAAAACCCCGCCTGCTGCACGGACAAGTCTTTAGCATCATCCGGAGAAAAAGAAAGTACATTATGAAGAGTATTATCTTTCAAATATTTTTTAGATAATTCAAGCATTTTTTTCTCACCTATTAAAGCTACGCTCACGTGAGCGTCGGAAACTATTCCCTGTTTTTTGAAAAACTCGCTCAGTTTTTTCTTGAGCTCAGATGCTTTTACAGGATAATTTGATTGTTTTTTTACGTAAACTTGAATCATGTATGTAAAATCAAAATTATGAAAATTTTCTTTTTACCAACTCGGAAACTGTTTTCCCATCAGCTTGACCTTCGGCCTTTTTCATTACAGCGCCAATTACTTTTCCAATATCAGCCACAGAACTTGCACCTGTCTCTTTTATAGCCTCGTCGACCATTCTAGCTAGTATTTCTTCTGATAGATCTGCCGGTAAAAACTCTCGAAGTATTTCTAATTCTTTTTTCTCTTTATCAGCTCGATCTTTCGCACTTACTTTTTCGTAGATATCAATCGCATCTTTTCTTTTTTTTGCTTCTTTCCTTACTATTTCTATCTCTTCTTCATTGGTTAAATCTGCCTGTTTTTTTATTACCTCATTATGAAGTGCGGAGGATAAAAGTTTCAGGGTAGACACTCGCAGCTCATCCTTTGACTTCATTGCATCGATAATTTGCTTCTTGATAGTATCTGTAATCATTACTTGATGCTTTCTCTGATTTTTTCAGCAATATTTTTCATTTCATCGTCAGACATTTTTATAAGCTTTCTAGGAGCAATATCTTCGCTTTCAAGAACTCCATCTGGTTCTATGTCGGTGCGAGGAAGTATATGAATATGAGCATGTTTAATTGCTCCCCAGGTAAAATAGTTAACAAATTTTGGCTTAAGCGATTTCTCCATAGCATTGGTAATTTTTAGGGCAACTAACCAAAATTCGTCAAACTCGGAAACGTCATAAACCCATCGAAAATGCTTCTTTGGAATAACGAGCGTATGACCGAGAACTCTAGGATTAACATCTAAAAACGCCAAGAAGTTTTTATCTTCGTAGACTTTGTATGAAGGAATCTCACCCTTTACAATCTTGCAGAATATACAATCTGAAGCCATAACCATACCAATATATCAAGTTGTGAAAATAGGGACAAGGGGGAAGTTTAATTAACTCGACCCTAATGATCCGAATGAATGCCCGAATGTCCCTAATATAAACATTCGGATAATTCGTGTGTAATTCGTAGGTCGGGGTCGCTCTCAAAGAAGAGAAATAATAACTTTAGCGAGTTTTTGCGGACTGTGTCTGTAAAATGTGGTCGTATCTGAAAAATCACTTGAAATAATCTTAAAGTGGTTACTTTCCCTAGGAAGATTGTCAATTACTGGTTTAGAACCGTACTTTCGGTACCAAGAGGAAATTTTAGATTTAGTTCCGTTTATCTTCCTGTTTACAAAAACATAAGATAACTTATCAGTAGAAGAGCCGAGATATTTTTGAATCGTTGAGACAAAATTAGATGAAGTATATCCGTCGGTTTCCCCTTTTTTAGTCATAAGGTTAACCACATAAACCAATTTAGCTTTGGATTTCATTAGCGCTTTGTTTACTCCATCAACCAAAAGTGTCGGAACTATGCTGGTGTATAAATCACCAGGCCCAAGTATGATTAAGTCGGCCTCTTCAATAACTTTCGCAGCTTGAATAAATACACGAGCTTTGGGAGAAAGATAAACTTTATTTATTGGAAGATTAGGTTTTATTTTTCTTCTGTCAATTTTGGATTCACCAAAAACACGAGTTCCATCTTTTAAAACTGCTACCAAATGGGTTTTATCTAGAGTAATAGGATAAACCCGCCCAGAAATATTAAAAATCCTCGCGGCCTCATCTATTGCTCTATCCATGCTCCCTGTTATTTGTACCAAAGCAGCAAGTAAGATATTTCCTAGAGAATGACCCGCAAGATTTTTACCCTTGTCAAATCGAAATTCAAAAACTTCTTCTAGTGTTTTTTGGGCAAAAGGAAGGTCAGAAAGTGCTAATATTGCCCGTCTAATATCTCCCGGAGGAAGTATTCCCAACTCTTTTCGGAGTCTGCCTGTTGAGCCACCAGAATCGCACATAGAGATAACCGCGGCAACGTCAACCGGATAGCGCTTAATACCACTCAAGACTTGGTAAGTACCTGTCCCACCGCCAATAACTACAATTTTTTTTCGATTCCTTTTTTTCATTTTACCGTTACACTTTTTGCCAAATTTCTCGGCCTGTCCGGGTTATAACCCCTCAAAATTGCTAGGTAGTAAGCTAAAAGTTGCATGGGAACAACAGAAACGATTGGAGATGCAGCGCCAACGTCCGGAATTGGTATCCAATGGTCAAAAACAGATTCCTTCTTTGCTGAAATTCCTATTATATATCCTCCCCTTGCTGCAAGCTCTGAACAGTTGGACAAAACTGATTCTTTTGCTCTGTCTTCTGCGACAATCGCAATGCAGGGCGTCCCGTCTTCGATAAGAGCAATAACTCCGTGCTTTAGCTCTCCTGCCGCAAAGCCCTCAGCGTGAATGTAGCTCGCTTCTTTAATCTTTAGAGCGCCCTCTAAAGCAGTTGCGTAGTTTACTCCTCGACCAATAATATAGATGTGTTTTTTGTCTTTCAATTTGTTTGCTAGTTTTTTGACATCTTTTGCAACACCTTCTTTAAACATCTTAGCCATCTTTTTACTGGTATTTTTAATTAACTCGCCTCCTTTTTGATACTCCCCTACAAAAGTGTAAGCAAAAAGAAGAAAGAGTGCTAGTTTAGCAACGTAGGATTTGGTTGACAAAACTGCACGCTCTGGTCCTGCACGAAGATTTATCGAGTAGTCTGCGAGTCTCTCGAGAGAAGACCCAGGAACGTTAACTAAGGCCAAAACTTTAGATTTATGGCGTTTGGCGGCACGAACTGCTTCTAGGGTGTCCATAGTCTCACCTGATTGACTTCCCGCAATTAATAATGAACGTGGCACTAAAAAGTCTTCGAAATAAGGAAATTCACTTCCCACTGCAAAATTAACGTGGCGGCCGGCAACTTCTGAAAACATGTATGTTGCAGCGAGCCCTGCGTATGAGGCTGTTCCACAGGCTGTAAAATAAGTTCCCCACGCGTTTTTTATTAAAGACGCTACTTCCTTTATTTCTTTTTTCTTATTAGTGGCGACTCTCATCAAGACCACTGGCTGTTCATATATTTCCTTTATTAAAAAGTGAGGAAAACTACCTTTTTGGGCACTAACCTCTTCCATTTTAATGATCGTTGGTTTGGCCTTTTTGAGTTTTCCGGTTTTTGGATTTATCCTGAATACTCCATCTTTTGACAGGCTAACCCCCTCTCCTTCATCAAGAAGTACAATTTTGTCCGTAATGCTTGCCAGCGCCGGTATATCAGAGCTTATATAATTTCCGTATTTACCGTTTCCGGCGATGAGTGGCGACCCTCTTCTAAAGGCCACAATCTGGCCATCTGTTACAGCCACAATTGCATTTAGTCCCAGGAGCTCGCCAAATGTAAGCCTTACCGCATCATCAAACGAGACTTTTTTAGATAATTTATCTTCAACTAAGTGCGCAAATACTTCTGTATCTGTATCTGAAATAAATTTATGTCCCTCCCTAAGAAGTTTCTCTTTAAAATACTCGAAGTTCTCGATGATTCCGTTGTGAACGACAAGAATTTTTCCGGCGCAATCCGTGTGAGGATGAGCGTTTTTCTTTGTAACTTTCCCGTGCGTCGCCCAACGAGTATGACCAATTCCAAGGCTACCCGCAATCTTTTTACCGCTAAGAGCGCGTGCCAGGTTTTTAAGTTCACCAGTCTCTTTGAAGATTTTAGTGCGTCCGTTGGCAACTATCGCTATCCCTGCAGAATCGTATCCCCTATATTCAAGGCGGGCAAGCCCTGAAAGAAGAAATTCGGACAGGTTTTCTTTTTCCTCACCTATGTAGCCAAAAACGCCACACATTAAGTAGTAAAAATACTATCACAAAGTGTAAATCTATATCAAGCTGAAGATCTCCTATTTAGCGTTTTTCCAAATTTGAAACAAAGAAGCAACCAGCGCCACTCTTAATTTTTTTCTTGAGGCGCCTTTGATTTTCTCTAAAACCTCTTTCTGATTTAACCAACGATTATCCGGGGGCTGAGCGTAGAAATATAATTTGACGATCCTTTGGTCTCTTCCATCAAGGACTTGGTCAACTTCAAAGTCTTTATATTCTTTGAGGCGATCAAACCAGGCGTTTATCTTTCCTCTGAAGTGCAGATCAAATGGCCTGTGCAAAAGCTCAAATTTTTTGATTGTTCGAAACCGACTCACGTTAGGCTGCGGAAGTTTACGAATCTTTTTAACTTTTTTAACTTCCTTAAACTTGGGCAGGCGCAGTTGTTTAGACTTTGCCACAGCCTATTTTACCAATACTCACTTAATTTGTCTTCTTGAGCTTTTTAACTGCTTCGGAGATAGATAATAATTGAGTTTTAACTCCATCTCGGTCTTTCCACTCAACTTTTTCACCAGTTTCTCTCGAAACAAGAAGCCTGACTGGAATTCCTATCAAATCAGCATCCGCAAATTTATCGCCAGCTGATACGTCCCGATCGTCATAAAGTGCTTCGATTCCTAAATTCGTTAGTTTCTCGTAAATTTCTCCCGCTCTTTTACCCTCCCGCTCTTTTACCCTCAAGTCCAATAAATGAACTTGGTATGGGGCTACTGCTGAGTTCCAGATAATGCCTTTATCGTCGTGGCTAACTTCAACAAGCGCACCCAATATTCTCGTGGGGCCAATTCCATAACTACCAAACCAGACTGGTTTTTTCATCCCCTTGGCATCGCTGTAATAAACTCTCATTCTTTCGGCATACCATGTACCCAGCGGAAAAATATTTCCTACCTCTATCGCTTTTGCCTCGATAATATTACCTTTTTTACATTTTGGGCATTTTCCTCCAATTTTACCTTTAAAAATTTCCTTATTTTGTCCCCAATCACAATTATCACAATAATAAATTGTATCCTCTCCACCCGCAGCTGTTACCTGAAACTCGTGAGTATTTTTATCGGTGAAAACTCCGCCTCCGGTTTCTATCACTCTAAAATTAAAGCCAAGTCTTTTGAAAATCTTTATATACGCTTTCTTTACTTTTTCATAATAATTCATTAAATCAGCCTCGTTTGTGTGTGCGCTATAGAGATCTTTCATCATAAACTCCCTGCCTCTTAAAATTCCAGAGCGGGCACGCGGTTCATTTCTGAATTTTGTTGAAAAATGATAAACATAAACCGGCAAGTCCTGATAACTTTTGATGTTTTTTCTAAGCAAATCCATAACAATTTCCTCGTGGGTGAAAGAAAGCGCGTATTCGCGGTCGCGAAAGTCTTTAAACTGATACATTACATCCTTTGCTTTATTCCAACGCCCAGTTTCATCCCAGATTTTTTTCGGATGAAGAAGTGGCATTAGAAGTTCCTGTCCCCCTACCGCGTTCATCTCTTCCCGAATTATCTGATTAATTTTATTAACTACCCGCCAACCCAGAGGAAGTAGTGTCCAGCTTCCTGCCATAAGTTGGTCTATAAAGCCTCCACGAACCAATAGTTTATGATTTATACTCTCAGCATCTTTTGGCGCCTCTTTTTTCGTCTTTGGAAATATAACCGATTGCAACATACTTTTTTTAATTATTGGCTCAAAGCAGAATCAATAAATTGTGTAATTCCTCCTGCTTGAGAAATTCTTTGAATATCGTGAGCTGTTATTGCCAAAAGAAGTAGAATTAAAATAACCATACCAACAGTATGAATCGCCGCTTCAACTTTTGGAACAATTCTTCTGCCGAACAAAGTTTCAATTCCAATAAACAAAAGTCTTCCTCCATCTAAAGCAGGAAATGGCATTATATTTAAAATAGCTAAATTAACTGAAAGGATACCTAAAAAATTAATTAACGCCAATGTTCCAAACTGTACTGCCTGAGAAGTAATCGCAAAAATCCCTACGGGCCCAGCAATTTCTTTTGGAGCAAAACCGGAAAACAAATCTGTAAATATTTTAACGAATCCCAATATCACGGTCCCTCCCCAAAACAATGCTTCACGGAAGCCATAGTATATTCCGATAAAAGGCCTCTGCCACCAAGGTGGAAAATAAATTTCGGTCGCGGTTACGGTTACACCTAGGGGTCCCTGTCCTTCAGGCGGATCACCCCTTGGGTTTATCTTAACTTCATGTAGTTTTTCTCCATCAAAAAGAGTCAGGGTAACCTCCTCACCTTTTCTTTCCTCAATCAAATCAACAAAACGAGAAGTTGTGTTAACGACGTTACCGTCTACGCTTTTGACAATTTCACCGGTCGCAATACCGCCGGCTTCTGCAGGAGAACCTTCGGCAACTTGGACAATCTTCACATTTTCTCCCTCCCTGGGAATTCCAGACACAGAGTAAACTATTGAAAAAGCAAGTATTGCCAGGATGAAATTCATGATAACTCCGGCAATGACAACTAGGGCTCTTGTGCTCTTTCCTTTATTTATAAATGCTCGATTTGGTTTGGTCACACCCTCTTTAGTGTTTTCTCCGTGAAGCCTAACAAATCCGCCAAACGGAAGTAAATTAAGGGAATATATTGTTTCACCAATTTTTTTGCCTATTATTCGCGGGGGAAGACCAATTCCAAACTCTTCAACCCAAATTCCCGCCCGGCGTGCCATAAAAAAATGACCGAGCTCATGAACTAGAATAAGAATTGACAAAATAATCAGAAATATCAAAATTGAGGCAATCATTCGTTTAGGGTTGGCACGCTATATTTGCAAAAGCTCCTGTTTTTTAGCTTCACCTATGTTATCAATTTTTTCGATAAATCCGTCTGTTATTTCTTGTAATCTTTTTTCTTGATTAAATTTTTCGTCTTCAGATAGTTTTTTTTCTTCAAAATTTTTCTTTATATCGTGCATTACGTCTCCCCTTATTTGTCTTATCATTACTCTTCCGTTTTCGAGTTTTTTATTCAGTAGCTTCACAAATTTTTCCCTATCTTCTCCTGTAACTTCGGGGATATTAATTCTAATAATATCTCCGTCGATATTAGGATTTAGTCCCACATTTGCTGCAAGAATACCTTGCCTTATTTCACCGATTATCGTCTTATCCCATGGGTCAATTAGAATACTTTGGGGTCCGTTTGTTGATATAGTTGCAAGTTCGTTCACTTTAAGTTTTTGCTGGCCCCCATAAACTGCGACTCTCAGATCTTCAACTATTCCCGGGTTTGCCCTACCTCCTCTTATGCTTCCGATATCTGAAGCTATCAAATCAATAACTTGTGCCATCGAGGAGTTGATAGAAGATTCATTCATTCTTGGCCTAATTCTACACGAATAATTCTACCTATGCGAACATTTTCACCAGTTTTAGCAATAACTTCTTTGACTAAATCTTCAATCTTTTTTGTGGAATCTTTAATGTATTCTTGCTTTTCCAATTCTTTTGCATCTTTTGCACCCATCGAAGCCACTTGGAGTGCCAAATCGTGAGATAAACTTTTGAAAATTGCATTTCTAGCCACAAAATCTGTTTCACAAAATACTTCAACGACAGATGCAACTTTTCCCGAATGGTGTACGTAAGCTGCAATTTCGCCAGCAGTAGTTTGCCTGACTAACTTTGTGGCTGCTTTTTCAAACCCTTCTTTTTTCAAAATTGTTTCTGCCTTTTTCTCGCTGCCTCCTAGTTCTTCTAATACTTTCTTCACCCGATACATTGGGGCCCCGGTTTTCTCTCTGAGAAACCTTATTTGTTTAGCGGTTATTTTTATCATTCAAATTGTGCTTTTACTGCCTTTTGGCTTTTTCTTACCGATAAGGATTGCTTCTCGCACCAAATCCAAGACGTAGTCCAGTGCTTTGGTAGCATCGTCATTCATAGGTATAGGGTAATCGATTTTTGTCGGGTCGGAATTTGAATCTACAATTGCAATAATTTCAACCCCTTTCGCATTAGCCTCGCTTACGGCACCAATTTGGCGTTTGCTATCTATAATTAAAATTATATCTGGTAATTTTTCCATGCCCGAAACTCCGCCAAAAAATCTCTCGAGTCTTGTAATCTCACGTTCAATTAATAGTCTTTCCTTTTTCGTATAGGCTTTATACTCCCCTTCTTCCATTTTCTTTTTCATTTGGGCAAGCTTTAATGTCGACTTTTTTATTTGATCGAAATTTGTCAAAGTTCCCCCAAGCCATCTTTCATTAACAAAAAAACAACCTGTAGATTGGGCAACTTCACGAACTTTGTCCTTAGCTTGTTTTTTGGTGCCGACGAGAAGGATTGTCTTTCCTTCTTTTGCAACCTCAGAGAGTCGCAGTAGCGCTGCCGTAAGAAGTTCCTTGGTTTTTATTAAATCAAAAACGTGCACTCCGTCAGAAACTCCATATATATAGGGTTTCATTTTTGGATTCCAACGACGCGCCTGATGCCCGTAGTGAGCACCAGCTTCCATCAATTTCTTAACATCAACTAAAACTTGCGTCATATGAAATGTCTCCTTAATCGTTCACTAACCAGAAGCATCAGGAGACCTGGTCAGTGTGTTTGTCGTATTGTATCAATGGTTGTCATCTTTTTCAAACTGGATTTGACTGCGGCAACTAAATTCTCAAGTAAACATGATATTGTAACAGGACCTATTCCTCCTGGTACAGCAGATATAAAACTCGCTTTATTGATAATCTCATCGGTTCTGATATCTCCTTTCGGTGCTCCCACATCTATAACTATCGCACCTCTTTTTACCATATCACCGGATATCAATCCAGCTACTCCAGTTGCACTTACTAAAATGTCGGCATTTTTAGTATTTGTTCCAAGGCTTTTTGTTTTCAAATTTGCACCCTCAATCTGATATCCTTCGTCTTTCAATGCGCTATATATCCTACTACCCTCAAAACCTGTATAGCCAACAATTACAACCTTTAAAAGAGCATCCTTCAAAGGTCGTCGCACAATACTTGAAGCATTATTAATAGCCAAAAGTACTGCTTTTGTAACCGGAGTTAAAAAGGGACTGTTATCTCGCATTCCGTCTACATCTTTTTCGGGAATTATCGCACTTATTATGTCATAAGTATTTAGTCTTAAGTTTTTCGGAAGCGGAAGCTGAACCATTATTCCATGAACATTCATATTTTTATTGTATTTCTTAATTAACTTAATAATCTTTTTAACCTTAATATCCTCTTCAAATTTAATAATTTCGACTTTAGCTCCAACTCGATCTGCCGCTTTTTGCTTCAAAGTTAAATAAAGACTGCTTGCCTTATCATCCCCTACTAATATCGAAACTAAATTTGGGATAACTCCTTTTTTTCTTAATTTATCGATCAGTTGTTTGAGATCTTCCTCTTTCTTCTTAGCTACCAAGCGACCATTAAAGACCATTGCATATCTTTTCATACAATACAAGTATAATATTTTTATGGCCAAAGCAGAAAACCTAGTGTGTTCTTTTTGCCCTTTACTTGGAGACCCCGGATATATCCTGGCAAAGGGTAATCCTTGCGAAGAAGAAGCTATTAGAAATTGCAGCCGATTGTTGGGAGAAAGCTCTATTCCTAAAAGAGTAGAATCAGGGATAGCTTATCACTTAGACGGGGAAACTTCTAACTGGAAAAGAAAACATTTTAGAGACGGAAGAAGATAAATTTAGTAATTTAAATCAAAGAGAGAATTTATTGCAAAGAGTTATAACTTCCTTTCTTATGGATTGTAAAAATTTGTCATTGGCTATTCTTTTTCTATAATTTTTAATAAATTCTGCCCTTTTTGCTGAATCACTCGGCAATCGTTCTTCTTTAATATGATGAATTACCATAAGTATCCAATTAGCAATAGTTTTCATTTCAGCTTCTTTCATCCCTCGCGTAGTTAAACCTGGAGTGCCAAGTCTTATTCCTGACGGGTAAAAAGGTGGCATAGCATCATTTGGTACCGAGTTTCTATTAACAACAATACCAGCTATCTCAAGTGCTTCTGCAACCACATTCCCGGATAGCGACATAGGCCTCAGGTCTATTAACATCAGATGACTTTCTGTTCCTCCACCCACCAGTGTTAACCCACCATCACGCAGGGAACTGGCTAGTACCCTGGCATTTTTGACAACTTGCTTCCCATACACTTTAAAAGATGGTTTTAGTGCCTCGGAAAGCGCAACGGCAATTCCAGCTGTCTGGTTATCGTGCGGACCACCTTGAAGTCCGGGAAAAACCGCCCTGTCAATTTTGCTTGCCAGTTCGGGATCTTTAGCTAATCCCTTTTTCGTAACCATAATCATCGCACCTCTTGGTCCTCTTAAGGTCTTATGGGTAGTTGTTGTTAAAACGTGCACATGTGGAGTGGGGTTTGGATATGCATTGGCAACGATCAAACCAGCAACGTGTGCAATATCAGCAATTAACCAAGCACCGCCTTTATCAGCAATTTCTCCAAATCTCTTCCAATTAAGCTTCAAAGGGTATGCAGTCGTCCCAATCAACATTACTTTTGGTTTATGTTTTGCCGCTAGTTTTTCGATTTTTTCATAATCCAATAAGCCCTCTGAATCAACTCCAAACTGGACAGAATTAAAATACTTTCCTGAAAAAGTGATGTTGGGGTGGCCGTGAGTTAGATGACCGCCTGAAGATAAACCCATACCCATTACTGTATCGCCTGTTTCAGCTAATGCAAAAAGAGCCGCAGAATTTGCGGGAGAACCGGAATAGGGTTGGACATTTGCGTGAGGGACGCCAAAAAGTTTCTTGGCGCGCTCAATTGCAAGATTTTCAATCTCATCTATAAATTTATTTCCCTGGTAATAGCGCCTTCCCGGATATCCTTCAGAGTATTTATTAGAAAGTACACTCCCGACTGCCTCTTGAATAGCCTTGCTTGAATAATTCTCCGATGGAATCATCATAAGCGTTTCTTTTTGTCTTTTTTCTTCCAGGCGGATTAAATTAAAAACTTTTTCAGACATATAACGAGTATATTATCAATTCTTTAAGAACTCAAAAGAGGAGGCGAAGACGAAAGCTTAAATCGCTTGTCAACCAACTTCCAAACCCTGTTATGTATGACCTCGGGTTTATCAAGCTTTCTACTGCTGATACATCTTATTTTTAACCACTCACGATGATGAGAAACTGTGTAAAGATACTCTTTATATGCTGATTTTTGATGTTCACTGTCTTTTTCGGCCAAATCCTTTTTCCTTCCCTTAAGATAAAGGCGTGCTTTCTTTTTTTCGATTAATTTACGTCCTATTTGCCAAGGAACGTCTAAAAACACGACTAAATCGGGTTTTAAAATTCCCAATTCTTTATAACCCATTCTCCACAACCAATTTCTATATTTTTTACGAGCAATAGTTTTGAGCTTGGCTATCTGGTGGACGTTTGAAGTAAAGTAGCGATTCGATAGTATTATACCGCCATTCTCTACCCAAGGTCTTCCTATCTCCCTGCTCCAAGTATATTCGTCCAGCATATATGTAAGAACTGCCAAATGCGGATTTATTTGCTCAAATTTGCCGAATTTACCGCTTAAAAAGTCACCTACTAATTTACCCCAAGGAGATCGATAATATCTAGGAAAGTCCGCAAACAAGACTTTCTTATTGAGAAGATTAAATCTTTTAGAAAGAAGCTTTAGCTGTGTCGTTTTGCCGCTCCCATCTGTCCCTTCAATTACAATAAAGCATCCTTGATTCATAATTTTTTCCCTAGACATACTAACTGGAATCAGCTATTCTAATCAAGAAGCGAAATGGTTCAGTATCTTAATTTACTAAAAGACATACTCAACAATGGTATAAAAGAAGGTAAGGAACGAACCGGAACCGGAACGCTAAAAGTCTTCGGCAGGATGCTTCGCTTCGACTTATCAAAAGGTTTTCCTCTTTTAACCACAAAGAAAATGTTCACCCGAGGAATTATTCATGAGCTTTTATGGTTTATTAAAGGCGATTCTAATATAAGATACTTAGTTTCTAATGATGTAAACATATGGAATGAGTGGCCATACCAGAATTATTTAAAGAAAAATAATCTAGAAAGAAAATATCCTAAATATACGCCTATGTGGAAACAAAAAAAACAGGAGTTTGTCGAAAAAATAAAGTCGGATGCTTCTTTCGCTAAAATTTGGGGCGATTGCGGACCGTTTTATGGAGTCCAATGGAGAAATTTTAATGGGGTAGATCAGCTTGCCTGGGTTATTTCCGAAATTAAAAGAAATCCGGCAAGTAGGCGTTTGATAGTCAACGCCTGGAACGCACCTCTCGTTGACAAAATGGCGCTGCCTCCCTGTCACGTCATGTATCAATTTCAGGTTAGTCGGGGCTTTTTAAACTGTATGATGTATCAACGTTCAGTCGATACTTTTTTAGGATTACCATTTAATATAGCAAGCTACGCTTTACTTACGATGATGGTTTCGAAAGTTACCAAATTAAAGCCCGGTACTTTGGTTATGGCTTTGGCTGATACTCATCTTTATTTAAATCACCTTAAACAAGCCAAGGAACAAATAAAAAGAAAACCATACCCAAGTCCTAGTCTGAAAATAAATCCTAAAGTAAAAAATATAAATAATTTTAGAATTAAAGATTTGGAATTAGTAAATTACAAATTCCACCCAGCAATATCAGCCCAAATATCTGTATAACACCTATTTATTCTTGAAGTCTTTCCAAATTCTACTTGGTGTAGGTCCGCGCTGGCTTTGATATTTACTTCCGCGCTTTATACCATACGGAGCTCCCGCCGGAGTTTCTAAACGCATAAATGATATTTGGCCTATTCTCATACCCGGGTATAAAGCAATAGGTATATTTGCAACATTAGTCATTTCGAGAGTGATGTGTCCTTTAAATCCGGGGTCGATATAGCCAGCTGTCGCGTGTACAATAATTCCCAACCTGCCAAGTGAACTCTTACCATCAAGCCGAGCGATCATATCAGTTGGAATAGCAACTCTCTCGATAGATGTACCTAAAAGAAATTCTCCAGGGTGAATAATCAAACGCTTATCGTCTTTTATCTTGATTAACTCCATGAAATCTTCAATCTGGTTTTTTAAATCAAGGTAAGGTTTATGAATATTTTTGAAAATTCTGAATTCATAACCAAGTTTAATATCATAGCTTGCAGGTTGAACGCTTTTTGGATCAAATGGCAAAATTATTAAATGTTTTGATGCCACTTCCCTTTTAATATCGATGTCAGAAAGAATCATGTTCTATTTTAGGATTATTAACAAAATGAGATGAAGAAATCAATAAGAACTTATTCCTTATTTACCGGAACCCCACCTTCCATAGATGTTCCCGGTGGATGTTCGGGCGTATTTGGACCGGGGACTATTGATACTCCTTGGGGTTGTCGATCAACTAAATCTTCAGGTAGCGGTTGGCCGTTTTCAAGTACTGCTCTTATTTTTTTGTAATAGCTCTCGTCCTCTACCAATTCTTTTTCTATCATAATTGACCTCGTCCTCCAAGATAAATATTTAGATTTAAACTGTCAAGGAGTTTTTATTTCGCTCCTCAGAATTCTCCGCCCTTCCAGGTTTTCTCCAAGAAGCCCATTTACACTTAGGGTATCTGGAACAGCCGTAAAATTTCCTGCCGGTTTTTGTCTTTCTAACGATTACGTCTCCTTTTTTGCATTCTTCACACTTAACTCCGATTTTCTCGATATATCTTTCTTTAAATTTACAATCTGGAAATCTCGAACAAGAGATAAATTTTCCAAAACGGCCAATCCTAACTACCAATTCGCCTTTGCCACAAGATGGGCAAATCTTGCCGGTTTTTTCCACTCCAATCTTAACCCTTTTTGATTTTTCCTCAACACCTTCTAACTTTTTTTCAAAAGGTGAATAAAATTCCTGCATCATGGCAGTCCATTTTCGGCTACCGTTTGCGATATTATCCAAATCATCTTCCATAGCAGCGGTAAAAGAATAGTCGAATATATCAGGAAAATTGATAATCAAAAAATCATTCACCGCAACTCCAATGGGAGTAGGTTGAAATTTACCTTCGATTTTTTCAACATAATATCTTATTTGAATTGTTGTAATAGTCGGGGCATAAGTTGATGGCCTGCCTATTCCCAGTTTTTCCAGCGTTTTTATTAATGAGGCTTCATTATATCTTGGTGGTGGTTGTGTAAACTTTTGTTCAGATATTACTTTTATCAAATCGAGGGCTTCATCTTTTTCAACCAATGGTAATACTGGCGTTTCTTCATAAGAGCTTGGTATCACCTTTCTCCAACCGTCAAATTTCATTATCTGACCACTGGCTCGGAGAGAATATACATTTGATTTTTGATTTTTGATTTTTGACATAGCTATCACATCAATAGTTGTTTCGTCATATACACTTGCCTCCATCTGACAAGCTACAAATCGCCTCCAAATTAGGTCATAAAGTTTTTTCTGGTCATTTAGCATTTGTAATTTGGAATTTAGCATTGAGTCGACTTCTGTCGGCCTTATCGCTTCATGCGCTTCCTGTGCCACTTTTGATTTCGTTTTGTAAAATCTGGGCGTATCGGGAAGGTAATTCTTACCATATCTAGTGTTTATAAATGAACGGACTTTATCAATAGCACTACTCGCAATATTTGTAGAATCTGTTCTGTGATAAGTAATTAAACCCTCCTCATAAAGTTTCTGGGCAATGTTCATTGTGCGTTTTGCCGACCAGGAAAAAAGGCGGGCTCCCACTTGGGTCATGGTTGAGGTAGTAAATGGAGGATATGGATTCTTTCTTACTTCGCGCCTATTAACACTATCTACTTTGTATCCTGCAATCTTAAGATCGGAAACTACCAGGTCTGCATCTTTTTTATTAGTAACTTCAACCTTCTTGTCATCAATCTTTATAAGTTTGACAAGAAATTCATTAACTTTTAATTTTTCATTTTTAATTTTTAATTTCGCAAAAATCTCCCAATACTCCTTTGGTTTAAACGCTTGAATTTCTCTCTCTCTTTCAACTATTAAGCGCACTGTGACGGTTTGTACCCGTCCAGCTGATAATCCTCGGCGTACTTTTTTCCATAAAAGTGGTGAAAGTTTATAGCCAACTAGACGATCCAACACTCGCCTTCCAATCTGGGCATCAACGAGGTCATTGTTTACTTCTTTAGGATTTTTTAAAGCTTGCTCAACCGCCTCTTTTGTTATTTCATGAAATACAATCCTCCTTAATCTTGAATCCTTAATCTTGCCCGCCCCGCTTCGCTTGGCGAGGCCGGGGAATCTTGAATCTTGAAGTACTTCTTTAACATGCTGAGCAATTGCTTCTCCCTCACGGTCAGGGTCTGTTGCAAGATAAATAGTCGAAGCTTTTTTCGCTGAATTTATTATTGTGTCTATACTTTGTTGCTTTTTAGCGACTACCAAATAACTCGGTTTGAAGTTTTTAGTAACTTCGACTCCAATCTTGCTTTTGGGTAAATCCTTAATATGCCCCATCGTTGCTTCAACGGAATAATCCTTCCCAAGAAACCTGGATAAAGTCCGAGCTTTAGTAGGTGATTCAACAATAATTAAATTCATTTTAAGTTTTTTTAAAAAGCGAAGCTTTTCAAGCTCGCTTATATATCCCTCCCCCCAAATTTTTTACCAATCCTTTTAATTCCATAATAGTCAGTCTTGCAGAAATATCGGATACATTCAACCCTGATATTCTAACAATCTCGTCAAGGTGCACGGGTTCATTTGTAATAATTGTAGAAAGTGATCTTTCCTCTTTGGTTTGCGGCATAATATTTTCCATCATCTCGTGATTTACCGAAAACTCCATATTTAGCTCTTCTAAAATATCCATAACATTTGTTGCCATTTTCGCACCACTTTCAATTAAAAAAAGCGGTGCCGCACTCATCGGAGATGTAATTTGACCCGGAACTGCAAAAACAGGCCTTCCCTGTTCTGCCGCTGCGGATGCAGTTAAGAGTGTCCCGCTTTGTTGGGCTCCTTCGATAACCAAAACAGCCCGAGATAACCCCGATATTATTCTATTTCTGCTTGCGAAATTTGTCCTAAGAGGCGGATGTCCCAGAGGATATTCGGAAACTAAAGCTCCACGACCTTCAACAATCCTTTTTGCCAAGGCGGTGTTGCTTCCCGGGGTAATAATATCAAGGCCCGATGCAAGAACCGCAATTGTTCTTCCCCCTTCATCCAAACAAGCTTTATGAGCACAAGCATCAACACCCAATGCTAAACCTGAAACAATTGTAATTCCCAAGTTTGAAAGTTCCTTTGTAAACTTCTCGGTTACTTCTTTCCCGTAAAAAGTCATTTTTCTGGTTCCAACAATGGCAACTGAATTTGAGTCAGATGGTTCTAGATTACCTTTTATATATAGAACTGGTGGAGCGCTGTCTAAATCTACAAGGTTATGAGGATAGTCAGCATCCTTTATTGTCAGAAAGTTAATTTTTAGCTTTTTTAATCTATCAATGTAGCTTTTGAGCTCAAACTCATTCCTATATCTTATGAAATCTGCCACGCGTTCGACTTTTAAGCCAATCGAAATTAGCGATTTCTGTTCAGCTTTGTAGGCACTTTTGGCACTGCCAAAATAATCAATAAGAAGCTTAATTCGAGCCGGTCCGAAGTATAGGTAAGATGAAAGTGCAACTAAATATTCACGCTCAGTCATTTGTGCTTTGGGCTTCGCCAAACCAGTAATCAAAAATTTCTCTGGCAATCGGACCTGCAACATAAGCTCCTTCTCCACCCCTCTCAACCAATATTGTTGCTACTATTTCGGGAGAATCATAAGGTGCGAAAGCGCTAAACCAAGCGTGAGTTTTACCTTTTTCATCGGTTTCTGCAGTACCTGTTTTACAAGCCACGGAAATATTGGTTTTTTGACTAAAATCAAAAAAAGTAAATCCGGTTCCGCCTGGGCTACACGCCCCGACCATACCCTCCTTAACTAAATCGATTGTCTTCTGACTTATCCCCAAATCTAAACATTTTGAGCTTTGAGCTTTGAGCTTTGAGCTACCTGTCTCCTCAGTCATTACTAAACTCGGTTGGCAATAAAATCCGTTTGACGCTATGGCACTAATTGCTTGATTAACTCCGATAGGGGTTAGGGCTATATCTCCTTGGCCTATCGACATATGATAAGTATTTCCCAAAAACCACGGTTCTCCCCGAACTTTTTCTTTCCATAAAGGTGATGGCACAAGGCCAGCTATCTCTCCCGGTATATCAATCCCTGTTGGATCTTCCAAACCGAATTTGTTCGCCCAAGAATTAAGCGCATCAATACCTAAAAGTTCTCCGAGTTTATAGAAGAATGTATCGGTCGAGCGCGTTAGGGCTCTAGTAAGAGTGATTTTACCCTCCTTACCTTGGTACTGAGTAAAATACCAGTTGGAATAAGAAAATTCACCATAAAGAGAATTAATCGTAATTATCCCTGGATCATCATACGTATAACTTTCGTCAATAATTTCTTCTTCAAGAGCAGCAACAGCAACGATTGGCTTAAAAACCGAACCCGGATGATAAGCCCCTCCTATTACCCTATTGAAAAGGGGTGAATCTTCGTTTTCCAAGATTTCTGTAATCTTTTCTGAATTACCAGATTTAATTAACATATTAGGGTCGTATGAGGGTGAGGAATACATAGCCAGTACTTCCCCATTTGCATCTGTAACGATTACTGCCCCTTTAGTTTCGGAAAACAATTCCGCTACTTTTTTCTGTAAACCAAAATGAATTGTAGTTTTGATATCTCCGCCGGGAACTGGATTTCTCTTTCCGAGCGTTCTTATTTTATTGCCACCCGAATCAACTTCGACGAGTTCTTCACCGTCTTTTCCAGAAAGTGTGCACTCATACATCTCCTCCAGACCGCTTCTTCCGGTCTTTTTCCCGAGTTTCCTTGGTCCTTTATTTGGACATTTTGGGTTAACTTTATCTACCTCGTCACTCCTGAACTCTCCCAAATAACCGCTTACATGCGCAAATTGTTCTCCCAATCCATAATCCCGGACCCACTCAAAAATTAAATCATTTTCAAAGCCGATCTCAGGATCAAATACCACTAGTTTCGAAACTTCCCTATTTCCAACCAAAACTTCTCCTCCCCTCCCTAAAATATTCCCTCGTGGGGCATTAATTTCTATTCTTCTTATTCTATTGCCCTCAGAAAGCATCCTAAAATAACTTCCTTTTACAACCTGTAGCTCATATAGTCTTGCTGCAAGTACCAAAAAGCCTACGATCAAAACTCCTTTCAAAAACCAAGAAAGCCAACTTTGGGTTTGGGCAGACGAGTAAGATTCCATTTTATTTCGAGTCTACGAGAAACAAGCTTTGCTTACAATTCTTTAGTTACTCTAATGTTAGCAAGCAGAGAATTATCTTCCAAAACTATTCCACAGCCGCGAACTACACAAGTTAATGGATCCTCTGCCACATATGTCGGTATTTTGGTAGCTTCGGCAATTACCTGCTCGATTCCAGGTAAAAGTGATCCGCCTCCTGCCATAACAATTCCTTTTTCCATAATATCCGATACCAACTCCGGAGGTGTTTCCTCAAGAGTAGCTGATACGTTTTTTACAATCTCTTGGACTATCGGTGCGAGCGCTTCTCGAACCTCTGCGCTTGATAACTTTACTGATTTAGGCAGTCCTGTTTCTAAATCGCGCCCGCGAACTACATAAAATTTTTCTTTGTTGGCGACAGATGTGCCTATATTTATTTTTACTTCCTCAGCACTCGCTTCTCCCAAAAGTAAAGAGTATTTTAATCTAACATAAGAAATAATAGCTATATCCATTTCATCACCTGCTATTCGAATTGAGCGCCCTAGTACTATTCCTCCTAGAGATATTGCTGCAATTTCGCTTGTTCCTCCTCCTATATCTATTATAAAAATACCTTCGGGGTCTCTTACGGGTAAACCCGCCCCGATGGCTGCGGCGAGGGGCTCTTCAATAAGATGAGCCTCGCGTGCACCGGAGGAAATTGCTGCATCTGCAACCGCTCGTCTTTCAACCTCTGTGACGCCTGAAGGTATTCCCACAACAATCCTAGGTCTGGGAATTTTTGGTATTACAGTTCCTGATTCGTGGACCTTTTTTATATAATAAGAAAGCATTGCGCTGGTTGCGTCAAAATCTGCTATTACTCCGTGGCGTAAGGGACGCACTATTTCAATAGTCTTTGGCGTTCGACCCAACATTCTTTTTGCAGCCGTACCAATTGCTAAGATTTCTTTATTCTTTCTATGGCGAGCAACGACAGAAGGTTCGCGTATGACAATCCCTTTTCCGCGAACCCAAACAAGAGTATTTGCAGTCCCTAAATCTATACCGACATCGTGGGAAAACATACCGAAGATTCTATTAATGGATAGTGAAGGAACAATGGATTTTATCTTTCTACCTCTTATCTTCATGATATGTAAACTCTATTTGAATGATATCTTTTAACATATGCGTCAAGATTAGTAAATCTTTAAAATTTATTCCAGATGTTGTAAATTGATAACAATGAAGCGGATATCAGGAATAATTTCTTGGTTATTTTATGTTCTTTTTTTCTTCGTACCCTTAATCTTATTTCCAACCACATCAGAATTATTTGAATTTAACAAAATAATCACGCTCTATTTACTAACTATCCTAATTGTGGGTGTATGGATAATTAAAATGATAGTCTCCCGAAAGTTTTTACTTCGTACGACTCCGCTTGCCATACCGCTTCTAATATTTTTAGGCTCGCAAGTATTGGCAACTATCACCTCTATTGATACACGAACATCTTTTTTGGGATATTATTCCCGTTTCAACGGCGGACTTCTTTCTTCAATTTGTTATGCAATTTTATATTGGGCATATGTTTCCAATATGGACAGGAAAAAAACCTTAAAAGCTATTTATATTCTTTTGGCTTCGGCTTTTCTGGTTTCTATCTATGGAATACTTGAGCACTATGGTATCGACCGCAACCTCTGGGTGCAAGATGTTCAATCTAGGGTGTTTTCAACGCTTGGTCAACCTAACTGGCTGGCAGCTTGGCTTGTCGCATTAATGCCGATAACCTGGGCACTAGTATTAAGATTCAAGAATTTCGATTTAAGATTTACGAAAAAAAGTTCATGGCCGTGGATATTTTTATCTTCGCTTTTCTTTCTAACTCTTTTATATACAAGATCTAGGTCGGGGTTGTTGGGTTTTGCAGCGGCTGACGTTATTTTCTGGACTGGAGTCGGGTGGTTTGCCTGGAAGGGGAAAAATGCATTAGGAAATCGCGGTCTAAAGACATTTATCATTTGCCATTTGTCATTTATCATTCTCGCTATGGCGAGCGGAACTCCTTGGACACCATCAATACAAGAGCTGATTAACAAGAATAAGACAACTGAAGGGCAATTGTCACAAGTCGCCAAACCGGCTGGTCCAGCCCTTGAAGTCGGAGGCACAGAATCTGGCCAAATTAGAAAAATAGTTTGGCGAGGAGCTTTGAATTTATGGAGGGATTATCCGATTTTAGGAACTGGAGTTGAAACCTTTGCTTTTTCTTATTACAGTGCAAGGCCGATTGAGCACAACTTGGTTTCCGAGTGGGAGTACCTTTACAACAAAGCCCACAATGAATACCTGAACTATGCTGCGACTACGGGCACAGTAGGTCTACTCGCCTACTCTTTATTAATTGGGTTTATACTTTTTCTCTTGGGGAAAAAAGTCAAAAGTCAAAAGTCCCCGGCCTCGCCAAGCGAAGCGGGGCGGGCAAAAGTCAATTCTAAATCTCAAAACTACGAATCATACGACAATAATTTATCATTTAACATTTATCATTTAGCATTTTTATCCGGCTTTTCCAGCATTCTGGTTACCAACTTCTTTGGATTTTCGGTCGTTCCTGTTTCACTTCTTTTTTTCCTTTACCCGGCATTTGCCCTTCGACTCGCTCCGCTCGCTCAGGGTAAACTCGAGAACAATCAAAAAGCATCCCCAATATCTATTGGTCAAAAAGTCTTAATTACCATCGTGTTAATTCTTGCTTCTTACTTGATTATTCTTACTGCAAGGTATTGGTACGCGGATTTACTTTACGCAAAAGGTAAGCTTGAAAACGACTCAGCTAACTTTGTTTCCGCCAAAGAATTATTAGATAGAGCTATTAGTTTCTCATCATATGAAGCAGTTTATTGGGATGAGCTTTCGCAAGCTTCAACCCAAATTGCACTCGCTCTTAATGAAGAAGGACAAATTGAGCTTGCTAATAAATTTACACAGATGGCGATAGCCCAATCAGACGAATCAATAAAATTGTCTCCCGCCAATGTTAACTTGAAACGAACTAGAGCCAGTATGTTTATCAAACTCTCAACCATAAATATAAATTATTTGCTAAATGCGAGAGACACATTAATTTCTGCAGCCGAGCAAGCACCAACAGATGCTCAGATGCTTTACAATCTGGCTTTGGCTTATGTAAGAACAGACGAGGTAGATAAAGCGCTGGAAACTCTACAAAAGACAGTAGAAGTTAAGAAAAATTACCGCAATGCCTGGCTTGCAATGGCGCTTTTACACATTGATTCAGGTGAAAAAGAGAGCGCAAAACAAGAACTTATGTATATTTTAGAAAATATCGAACCAGATGACCCAATTGCAAAACAGGAGCTTGAAGAGCTAGAAAAGTAATGTAAAATCGGGTAATGGTCAGAAAAATCGTAAAAGTTAAAGACCCACGTTTAAGGAAAAGGTCTAAAAAAATCCAGAAAGTTGATAAAAAAATTAAAGCCTTGATTAATGATCTTTCCGACACTCTCATAAACCAAAAAGACCCCGAAGGTGTAGGGCTTGCAGCTCCTCAAATCGGAAAAAATTTGAGATTGTTTGTAATGAAATCAAAAGACAAAGGGCGTGTTTTTATAAATCCTAAAATTGTTTTTTCTTCAGATAAAAGTACAAAAAAAGTAAACCAAATAAGCACTATTTCTCCAAAAAAAATAATGGAGGGTTGTTTATCTTTACCCCATTTTTACGGTCCATTAACTCGCTCTAAAAAAGTTAGACTTGAATTCACAAATGAATTAGGTAAAAAAAGAGTTGATACTTTTGAGGGTTTTGAGGCCCAAATCATTCAACACGAAATCGACCACTTAAACGGAGTCTTATTTATCGATAGGCTTTTAGAACAAAAAAAGCCGCTTTACGAATTAGTGAATGGAGAATGGGAGGAAGTGGAACTATTATGAAAATAGTTTTTTTTGGCACTCCAGAGTACGTATTACCTATTCTCGAAACACTTCATAAATCGTTCAAAAACCCAAAAATAGAATCGGGAGTTGTGGCAGTTGTAACCCAACCACCCAAACCAACGGGAAGATATCAAAAGCTTGAATACTCCCCCGTTAATACCTGGGCCTACAAGAAAAATATTCCTATCTTTCACAAAGCTGATGATCTTATCAAAAGTAATATAAAGGGAGACTTGGGTGTACTGGCCTCCTACGGAGAAATCATCCCAAAATTTGTAATTGACCATTTTAAATTTGGAATTCTAAATACTCACCCCTCACTATTACCTAATTGGCGGGGTGCATCTCCTCTACAAGCTTCCATAATCAGTGGCGATGAAATAACAGGTGTAACTATTATCAAATTAGACGAAAAACTTGACCACGGCCCAATAATTACCCAGTTTAAAGAAAAAATTCTGGATACTGACACAACAGAATCATTAAGGAAACGGCTGTTTGAAAGGTCTGCCGATGTAATTGCTTCACTTCTGCCTGCTTATTTAAAAGGTAAAATTAAATCCCGCGAGCAAGATCACAAATCTGCAACCTTTACACGCCAAATCAAAAAGGATGACGCTTTCATCGATCCCAAAATCATTGAAGCTTCTCTAAAAGGCCAGGCCCTGAAGAAAGAGTGGAAAATACCGTTTGTCAAAGACTTCACTATCCACTGTACACCAACCACAGTACACCAATTCATTCGCGCTATGCAGCCATGGCCGATTAGTTGGACTTATGTCCAACTCAACTCAAAGCTAAAAGCTCAAAGCGCAAAACGATTGAAAATTCTAAAAGCTCACATAGAAGAAAAGTCAAAAGTTCTAGTACTCGACGAAGTTCAACTCGAGGGAAAAAATTCAGTTTCCTGGAAGCAATTCAAAGAAGCCTACAAAACTGCGATATTTGAATAGTCGCGGACAGAACCGTACTTTCTGATTCTTTTGAGGCATTTTGTGCAAATCCTCATCTTCATTTTTTCTCCGTTAATCAAAAGAGTCTTGTGCTGAAGATTCGGCTTAAATAACCTCGGGGTGGCAATTACTTTGTGCATCCACCTTTTTCCCGCAACACCTCGGCGGTGCTTTTTGCTTGAACCGTGAACTGACCTTTTACCGCAAATGTCACAAATGTATGCCATAATTTCGACCCGAATGATACGAATGGGAACCCGAATAACCCGGATCGCCTTAAACAACTTTACCTAACGAACAACGTCAATTATACTATTAAAATAGTATGTACGCAAAACTATGTTAACTTTAATTTCCTGGATTTTGGCTTTTGTAGTTGCAATCACCATTCATGAGGGCGCGCATGCGTGGATGGCGGATAAGCTCGGCGATCCGACCGCCAGACTTATGGGAAGACTTTCTCTAAACCCTTTAGTTCATTATGATCGAGTCGGAACTACACTACTTTTAGTTCTGGTTGTTATGAGGGCAATCGGTATTCCGGTAATTCCTTTCGGGTGGGCAAAACCGGTCGTCTTTGATCCTTACAATCTAAAAAATCCAAGACGCGATTCTGCTCTCATTTCTTTAGCCGGTCCTGCATCAAATTTACTTCTGGCATTAGTGCTTTCAATAGTATTAAGATTATCTTCCTTCGCCCCTTTTGCATCTTTGACTTTATCTTTGTTCGTATTTCCGATCATCATGCTTAATGTAGTCTTGGCTGTTTTTAATTTAGTTCCCATCCATCCATTAGACGGCGGTAAAATCTTTATTGGGCTTTTACCTTCCCGCGAAGCCGCAGATGCTGACGTTTTCTTAAAACGATACGGATTTATAATTCTACTTTTTCTTATCTTTCCAACATTCGGAGGAACTTCTCCAATTTTCTTTGTTTTGTCTCCGGTAATAGATTTTATATTGGGAATACTGATTCCAGGCTCACCCCTTGTATAAGTTATTGACTATTATTGATATAATTGAGTTGGCCCCGCGCAAGGGGTCTCGGAAGAATCTTTCCCGACTAAAAAATACTTTGGTATGGCGAATTGCTTGACACCCGTGGGTGTCTGGCTGAGCCTAACCACTTTGAACATCTCGGGAAAGCATATTTCGATCCTCTTAGCGGGGTCATTCCTTTGCAGCAAAGAAAATTAATCACAACTCCCCTCAATTTGCTTCAATGAACTTCTAAGTTTTGATATAATACCAATCATATCTGCCGTCTTAGCTCAGTGGTAGAGCAGCTGTTTTGTAAACAGCAGGTCTAGGGTTCGAATCCCTAAGACGGCTCAAGAGTTTAATATACGCTGGGGTGGCGGAGCGGCCAATCGCACCAGACTGTAAATCTGGCGCCCGAACGGGCTACCCAGGTTCGAATCCTGGCCCCAGCACTCACTTTGTTCGTGTTGTGGTTCGGCTTCGAGGATAGCAATAAGAAGAAAATATGTTGTCGTTCTTTTAAGAAACCTTATAAGGCAAGGATTAATGCTCCGAAGATAAGAAGAAGCCCTAGACCAATTCCTATAATCGTTGGGTAGCTCACACCTGCATCCGGCAGTTGGGCTGCTCCTGTTGCAGTTGGAGTTGCGACTTTAGTAGGTGTAGGAGTTTTTGTCGCTGTTGGAGAGGAGGTTGCAATTGGAGTTGGTGATAATGCGGCACCTGGAACTTTTGTAGGAGTTGCGGTAGGTAGAGATGTTGGTGTAGGTTGCGCTGCCCCTGAAACAGTATATTCACCTGTTGAGGTCGGAATTAAAAGAATATCTTGAGTGTCAGTTTTTTGGGTGATTACACTTTGACTCGGGTCAAATCTCAAAACCACTGGCTCGATTGCCGGAACTCGCTCCACTGTCATATTAAATGTAGCAAGCAAGGTATCCGTGTTTGTCGAAAATCCTCCCGCACTTAAGTTGGCACAACCGATGTCGATAAATACCGACCCTGCTTGAGAACTTATATTTCTGGTTGGACAATTCCAATCTCCACTTGCAAGTAAGGAGGAATTTATTTCAATACTATCGGCAACAACCTCAGGAGAAGCTCCAGTATATTGATAAGTTAATCTGACCGAGATTCCCGAAATTGCAATGTTTGAGGTATTAAAACGCACACTTACTGGAAAAGTGTCACCTACGTCAAAGTTACCGGTTGTTGGAAAAACAGATACTTCTGCTTGTCCTCCTGGAACCGCCGCTTCCTCACGGAGTTCCTGTCTCTGTCTGAGAAGATATAATCCTGCAACGAATCCTCCAATAGCAACTAAAATTACTAAAACTGCAGCTAGCGTTTTCTTGGCAGTCATACTCTTTATTTAAACATTATAGATTTAGCTTTTGCAAGTGGTAATTGGAAATTGATATAATTGGTTTCCTTTCGCCGACGTGGCTCAGTGGTACCCGACAAAAGCCAAAGGCATTTTGACGGGCCCACCTAAATGCTTACAGCTTTTGGTGGGGAGCGCATAATAGAAATGTATTACGTTTATGTTTTATATAATAAGTTAACAGACAAATTCTATATCGGATCAACTAATAATTTAGAAAGAAGGTTAAAGGAACATAAAAAAGGAGGGTCTCTAACTACATCAAAAATGAAAAGTTTTCAATTGATATATTACGAAGTTAGCGTTTCAAAAATAGACACTTAAAGAAGAGAAAAACAACTAAAAACTGGTTTCGGAAGAGGATATTTAAGAAATAGGGTGACAGATTTTTTGAAAAATTATATTAATACGCCTGGATAGCTTAGAGGAAAAGCACACCCTTGGTAAGGGTGAGACCGTGGGTTCAAGTCCCACTCCAGGCTCCATTTTTCGTTATTCGTTATTTGTACTTCGTTAATTCGTAAGTTTGAAATATTCGATGTTCAACTTCGAAAAACTTGAGGTTTATACTAAAGCATTGTTCTTCTCCAAAGAAGTCTACAAAGAAACAATCGACTGGCCTTCCAGATATCAATTTAATTTGTGTGATCAGTTAAGAAGGGCTTCACTTTCGATTAGCTTAAATATTGCAGAAGGGTCGGCTAAATCAAAGGCTGATTTTAGAAGATTTATAACTATTGCTAGGGGTTCATGTTTTGAATGCGTTCCTCTGATAGAAATGTCATACGAACTAAAATTACTCTCTGTTAATAAGAAAGATGAATGGTATAATTCACTTGTTTCGTTAGCTCAAATGCTTAGCAAGCTTAAAAGTTCGCTATCGAATTAACGAATTAACGAATCACTAAACGTACGATTATGGCCAAAGGCTCGCGCGAAGTTGTTGCACTGGTTTGTTCAGTATGCAAAAGTCAAAATTACGTAACCGAACGTAATAAGGTTAATATGGAGAAAAAATTAGAGCTCAAAAAATTTTGCAAGCAATGTAAGAAGATAAGAGTCCACAAAGAAACCACGAAGCTGAAATAATTAAATTACTTCAGTTAATTCTTCTTAAATTAAGTAAATCTTTCTGCCTCGTTAGAAAAATTTGAGTAATAATTATTACTAAGAATATTCTTAGTAATTTTAAAACCTTGCAGTATGATATATCATACTACTAATGACCCATATATCTCGCAAAAAGCTTACCCCAGAAATTGAAAAATTAATTATTAAAGCTTTAAGGGAAGTATTTATAAATCTTAAACCCAAAGAAGTAGAAAATATTTTATCTGGCCTAATTACAAAAACGGAAGAGGTGATGCTCGCGAAAAGACTATTTACTGTTATTATGCTTTCAGAAGGCACATCATATGAAGAAGTTGCAGACTCTCTTAATCTTACTAATCAAACAATCTCTCGAATACATTTCGAAATAAATGGGCGACCGGATGTTTATAAATTTTTAATTAATAAACTCAAACCGTGGAAAAGAAAAGAATTACTAAAAAGTGTTTTGAAAGAGGTAGGTTTACAAGGTGTAAAATTATTTGCCAAACACGCTGGAGGTCGAATATATTAAAGCTCCGAAAGTCGCAAGCCTTCCAATCAATATAACTCCCCTATTTTAACTATCTCCTTAAATCGATTATATAATATATAAATCTTTATATTTTAGTATGATATATCATACTAAATAGAGGTTTAGAAAATCGATTGATTAAATTTACTACAAAGCTATTTGATGATAAAATATTCGATATTGTTAGCTTTTTAAAGTTAGGGGCGTCGTTCAGTGGTAGGACCCGGGTCTCCAAAACCCGTGACGGGAGTCCGATTCTCTCCGCCCCTGCCCAGAAAGAAATGTGCTCTGTGTGGGTCACCCCACGGAGCACTTGACCAGCACAGGTTCTCAAAAAGTACTTGACAAGTCCTTATTTTGGTACTAATATTTGTTTATGTCTACACCACAATCAACTCAAATTAAAGTTACTCTGCCTGAAGAACTTTACATGCATCTCAAAAGCAAAGCAGAAAAGTTTGGTTTGAATTTAGCTTCATACATAAGACATTTGGTCATAAACGATGTTAAGGACATAGATATCCCCGTTTTTAGAATGAGCGAGAAGACAGAAAAAAGAGGTCTCCAGGCTTTGAAAGAGCACGAAGAAGGAAAAACAACTAAGCTTGACAACATTGATGAATATTTTGACAATTTGTAAGCAAAGCTTGCAAAAACGACGTCTTTATGGACATTGAGCTAACCGACCTCTTCAAAAAGAAAGCTCAAAAACTAATTAAGAAGGACCCTACTCTAAACTCGACCTTGAAAAAGCAGTTCAACTTATTCAAGTCTAACCCACTTTATCCCTCATTGCATTTGCACAAATTACAAGGAAAAAGATCCGAACAGTATGCCATTAAGATAAAGTCAGATCTTCGAGCTTTATTTATAAAACCTAAAGAAAGCAAAGACACATATATATTTTTTGATTTGGTAACTCATGATGAATATTAACTCCTAATTTTTAATTTGTTCCTTCAAATCTTTTTTTGCTTTTCCACTATGATACCTCAAAATCGGGTAAATTTTTATTATATATAATATTTATAAATAGTATGGATAAAAATAAATAAAGAAGAAGAGTTGGGTGTATGGTTTTTTAAAAAAAATACCAAATAAGAACGCGGGTTGGGGTGAAAGATGAAAGGGTGTGCAAAAGCAAAAAACTTTGCACTTTCCAAATTTCCCCCTTAAGAGGAAAGGTGAGAGAAATGCAAGCCAAGCTTGCCTCACCTTTCCTCCGAATTGGTAGAACATCGGGCTCTGAAATTCACCAGACTAATCTGGGTTATCAAAAACCCGAAGACAAGCAAACTCATCCAAAGGTTCATTCGTAGTAAGTCACCTTCGGGTTGTTCGCAACCCACCTGTTGAGCTCGGCAGCGGCGAATCGCCATCTGTTGGAAGGCTCGTTGCCATTCCACATTTTCTCGTCCACTGCCTTCATTTCAGCAAGTTGAGCCTTCGAGGCGAACCTTTTGACTCGACGACTTGAGGTCTTGGTGACATCGAGCTTGGGGTGATCGGCGAGATGATACTCGTTGAAAACCCACTTGGCTGTAGAGAGACTATGCATCTTCTCCTGGGCAAAGTAAGACTCTGTTGTGTGCTCACCGGGAGGATCCAGCAGTACTGAGATAATCGAGGTAAGGCTTCGATTCCTCTTATCTCCGTTGGGCCTTTGGTTATCTACATAGTGCCCTTTGACTGCCAGAAGTTGCGTTGCAAAATCGAGAGACGCAGTAGCGATACCTCCATGGATCCACGGACCTTCGGTTTCCGGTCTCCTAGAGTGACCCATTACAACCTTCGTTCCTGAGTCTAAAAACGCTACTACGTCGTAACCTGCTTCTACAAGCCTACGCGCTCGTTTCACAAAGACCTCAGCCATTTGAACCCAACACCATGCCGGGTCGTCTTCTGTTGAAGCGTATAGCTCCACTCTTGCAAGGTCTTTAGGACGAGTATTGTACATATCGGTTTTGAAATCGGTGAAATCTTCGTCCCTCTCTCCGGCGATGCATGCGATTACATAGAGGTTGGGATAAATATTCCTATCCCCCGTCATTCTAATCGCCGACCGCCATACAGCTCGTAACGCAGAGGTCTTACCGACTTCACCCGGGCCCGCAACCCAAAGACCGTGTCCAAAACCAAGAGGCGCTCGGAGCGTAATGGCTCGAAGCACTGGTTCGTAGTCTTGATCCCAGTGAATTTTTTCGTCATAAAGCTCCACCGGGAAAGGTCGGATGGGATAGTGGCTTGAAAGCCTATTCTCACCGATTCCGACAATCGTTGGCAAACTTACCACTACCCGTGGATCTACTATTTCGTTGACGGACACGATGTCGTGCCCATCGTTTAAATCTCCACGGTAATGAATAAGGTCGCCTTCCTTCAATCCCCATAGATTGACAACTTCTGGTGGGATTCTTCGTCCGAATCGCTCAGACTCTGCAAAAATCTGAATTCTCGGATATTGCCTCAATTTATCGAGGTCAGACGGGATGATCACCGTCTTGGTAGTTCCCCAATCACCGTACGTTGGTCTATCCTTTTCAGGAAGATCCGAAAACGGCGCCTGAAGAACTATTCCTGTCTTTACATCTTTTGCTCTTGTCACACCATTTAACTCCTTCAGGAAAGGGGCATATCGCCCAGCCGAATTTGTTCTCACCCGTCTTTGCGGGATCTGGAACAAAATAGCCGCTATAATGAATAGCGACCACATAATTCCAGACCCCGTTATATTTCGCGTTCTTATTTGGTGTTAAGGAACTCATTAGCAGATTAAATCACTCGCTATAGAGAAATCCAAACCTGCTAAAGAAAATTATTTTCTTTAATAATATTATTTAACCAACTAACCTTTAATCTTAATAACTAAGTAACTATTCAGCTAATTAGCTAAACAATATCCACAACAAATTCAATACTCTCCCCTACACATACAACAAAAATTCTACAATCCCGCATATGGGATTGCGAAGTTTTTTGGTTTTGGTGAGGAGAGAGAGGAAGAGGATCCTCAGGGACCCTCTTCTTTGGTTGGTTGGGCTGTCTCTTTCACTGGCTGGCGGCAGATTAGCATGATGCGTCTTACGACCCGAGAAACTCCTGACCCAAGAAGGACAAACAACTCCTCCTACCGCTGTAGCCAAGCCCAAGGCGGTGAGACCCTTCGGGGTCATTAGATACTCGATGATCTCGGTTATATCCCGAGAGTGACCCAGTAGCCAGCCCAAAACGGCGAGAATCAGCCCAAGTTGAGCCAGCTCGAATCCCGACTTTGACAAACTTATCAGTCTCTTTCTCATCGGAATCTCCTCAACTGCCCGCGTGGCAGGTGCAGATTGTTCAATGTACGACGCGCAAGCTTGGAGTACAACCGTGCATATTGGCGATTAGCCACTCTCTGTTCCCTCCTGTGGCTTGATATAAACTGAAGCCTTTCGCCCTTGCGCTTTTCGGTGATGCTCAATAGCTCGAGCAGCGATCGCAGCATTGCGTGTTCTCCAGTGAAAGGTTCGAAAGATGGGAACTCTAGGAGTTCCCTTTGTCCGATTTTCGCGACGCGACCATCGCGGCCAGTACCCACGCTCCCCACACGAGGAACACTCCGAAAGTGTAGAGGACCAGGATATTGGTCAGCGAAAGCACGGTCTCCGTCCCAACGAGTTGGATGAATCTTCCTATCACGTTTTCCTCCTTAGGGAACATTGGGGACTAAATTGTCCCGGCGGTTTTTTTGCCCTCATTGGGGCAATGACTCCGATGAATAATGTGATCAATAATTCCGTTGGAGCGGGATTCTTGCGAATCCTGCTCCATTTAACTCGAAGTTTTACCTCCGAGCTTTCACCTTCTACTCACGAAGTTGAGAAGGTTTATTCCGTCCTGGAGGATTCGGAGACGGGCGACGTCTTGGTAGCTCACCGCTTCCAGGCTCGCCTTCTTGCTGATCTTGCGCTGACCTAGCATCAGCAATTGTGCTACGCAAGGTAGTTGGCCTCTTTTGCAGAGTATCCTGGGTGGTAGGAACCGCCTGCTGCCTTGCAACTTTAGATCCCGACGCTGCAAATTCCTCAGATAGATAGATCGCCTCGATCTCACTGGGCGTCATACCCTTCCCGAGCAAACGTGCAAGGTCGGAAAGTGTAATACCACAGCGAAGGCAAAGAGCTATAGCCTCTCCCTTGTTGAGGCGTGCTTTAAGAATTCGCCCTCGCTTGTAGAAAGTATCCGAGTCCCAATCTTGAGATATCTCCCTGATAATCCTTTCGGACTCGCTCTGGAGTTCCTCCAAAGATTGGGCCGGTGAAGGGTGTCCCGACTGACTTCGGGTAAACTCCTCCTCCACCTGACGAAGTGTCGCCTCTTCAGGTGTTACCTCCGGGACTCCGATCTCAAGACCGTCAGGGCCCCAGATTCCGGGGTCTACGACTTTATAGACATCGTAATCTCCCTCGACGGCTTCTGCTCGAAGCAGGTCCAGGTTGATTTCCTTTTCTCGCTCTGCCAATGCCTTTGCCTGATCAGGGTCTCTGCGCTCAGCATAGGATTGGCGTAGAACCTGGAACTCGATTGACTCACCTGTGCGGATTTGGCTCATGATCCGTCCATCACGAAGTCTAATTCGACTCCGAGAGTTCTCGAACCTTAAGCCATCTTCCATCCAAGGTAAGAAATCAGCTCCTCCTCTAGCTCTGGAAGGTACGAGTAAGCTGATTACATCCTTCACCTTGAACAGGCGTTTAGTCCACCAATCGCGTAGCATGGAAGTCCTGTAGCGCGGATTAATCTCTTCAGGATCTGCCGTAATCACTACGTCGTCGATCAGGGCAGTCGGCGTAGCCGACTTGTATATATCCTCGATTGCCCTGAAGAAGATCGCTGGTAATGTCGGTCTTCCCAACAGAGCAAACATCCAGTCGGTAAATACGACCAGACGAGAGTTTCTCTGGATAAACCTCCGAACGTGGTAGTAAAGAGGTGGACCCAGAAAGGTCAGTGCCAGAAATCCCAAAAGGATGAACTTCCACTCCCGCGGAGTGTAGTCAACTAATGATCCAGGATCACCTTTTGAGAAAGCTGCAATCCATGCCTCGACAACATTCCAACCCAAAACCAGGGCAATGGGTAAGAAGATGCTTAATGGGACAAACAAAAAAATCCCAGTAAGACCTTCCCACCACGCGGTCGCCTCCTTGCTTTGTGTCAGGACCATCTCGAGCCGAATTCCTGGATCGGTCTTATGGATCCTTTTCTCTTTGCTCGGGATCCAGAGAAAGTCACAGACTCTCTGAATAATGCCTCCTAGCGGCAAAACCAGAGTGGAATACATGGCGATCCAAACGCAGATCCCTATGATAATGATTCCTACATAAGGAGCTACGGATAACTTGCTAGACCTTTCCACAGCTTCTGAGAAACTGGAGAAAAGTAAAGCAACTAACCCAAAGCCAACGGCAAGTATAATTACACCCTTGGCTCGGGGTTTACGGGCAAGCTTTTCCAGAGGGCCATTAAAGACCGAGAAAAGCAAAACCCAAAGGCAACCACCGGCGATTGCAAGACCGTAAAAAGTGATTGCCGAAGTCGAGAGAAGTTCCTCAATCACATCCATACCTCCTTTTTTGGAATGAGTAGCCGCGAAGGCTAGTTAAACGGATTTTGGTCTTCCTGTCGTTGCAGGATAGGCCGCGAAATGACACCGATTTCATCAGAATCACTTCTCGGCCTACCCCCGTTATGGAAGCCAATTTATTTTTATTTATTTTGTTGTGGATGTAAAAGTGCAGAAATTTGCAATACAAACACGCTTAAATTGTTTGACTGCAGTAAATTTCTCCTATTAGCTAACTAGCTAAAAAGAATTAACAAACTAGTTAATTAGCTAAAGTGGAGCCACAACAAGGAAGTACATTTTATTAGATTGGAGAGAGAGACGGCTTGGCCGTCGCTTAAGACAACTAAGCCGTCTCACGCCTCCACTGTTTGGACTCCGCAAGTACCAAGGTATAGGTCGGGGTCGAGAAATCCCGGATTCATATCACGCCAGTTGACAAACTCATCTGGGTGCTTGTCAGCCACAGCAAAGTGCACATGTGGGCCAGTGCTGTTTCCGGTACTCCCGCAAGTACCAATTACTTGACCCTGCTTGACGACCTCACCTCCATGGACATAGACGTCCTTCATATGAGCGGACTGTGTAAACAGCCCTCCGTGGCCTATCCAGACCTGATTTCCGAAGGCTGGTTCTCTGTCCATATAAGTACCCGGCGATGGTTCAACAATCACACCGTCAGCAACGGCAAGAACAGGTGCGCCTAATTTACAGGCAAAATCCTTGCCGTAGTGACCGGATTGCGGGTCGAAAAGTTGGCTAATTCCCAAAAGATCTTCCGGATATAACGGCATTGCCAGCCAACCGGGAGCTTCGGGAAGCAAACCCACTTGCTCTAAAAACCACCTAACCGCGTACTTGATAACGCCAATCGGAGAAGTAAGCAAATTCTCTAGACTAGCAGAACTGCCGCCAGAGCCTACAATCGATACATCTCCGACTATTGTGTTTATCTCTTCTGCTCTTGAAACGAGCAGATTTCTATAGCTCGAGTCGTGATTCCAGCCAAAAAGAGCCGCTATCTTTTCGTTCCGACTGAGCTCTGCTCGATAACCGATGGCATGCAACCAGTAGGCTATCGCGTGGAAGGTCACTTTTACCGACCAGAAGTCGCACGACTTAACGTCGTCGTCGCCACTTTTTGCAAGTCCTTTCTGACAAACAGACTTAGCGGTAGTCGGTATGAAACCTCCCATTCCTATCTCTGCCGCGCTGCAGTGGCCTATATATCCACCGTAGCCGGGATAGATGAAGGCTCGCGCAGTAGGGTTATTCTCCCGTACTCCGTATTTTTCCCAGTGATTGAGAAGCCATTGAGCAGCTGCTTTTTCTTTGGCAGCTTGGTTAGAATTACCCCATCTGCGCTCAATTGCTTCTTGCCAATCACAAGAACCCATGTTGGTCCCGTTTCCGGATTCGTACTGGAAAATGGCCATCTGAATCCCCAGGTCGATAGTCGACCCGAAGATACTTTTGCACCAAGACCTGGCTGCAGCTGCATTGGCAGCAGCATCTGGATTTAGACCAGCAGCTATGATCCTTGCTTCATCCGCAGGAGATAAAGCAAAATCGAATCCGCCGCAGGTTATTCCAAGCCAACGGGCAAAGTCGCTTTGGTACCACTCCGGTGCAACGGAGAGGGCGTACCCGGCTCCCACCCAGAGTAAAAAGGGTGGAACTAAAACCAAACCGGGTACGCCCAGCAAAAGCGACAATGCGATGATTACGACCAGGATTCTTCTTCCTGTGTCCATCGCAGGCTACCTTCATGAAGTCCGCATGACGGTCGAAAGCATACCGTGGCTAAACTCGGTCAAAAGTTTGACGATTACCTCGTCTCGTTTTGCCGGGTTACGGACAACAGCATGCCTGTACGGGGTGATCTTGAAGTGAATCTCCATGGGGACGGACTCGTCGAACCCGGGAGTGAAATCCCTGAGCTCTTCTTCAGAGTGAGTCGTTAGATTTACCCAACCCCCCTGTTTGTGAAACCCGTCCACCATGTCGACCATCAGATCTCGAGCTTTCTTCCCGACGTCGATGGGAAGCTCGCCGAGATTAGTGTCGCGAGTCAAGTGGGGCCAGCCGTAGTTGTCGTCGATCTCGGCTATGGCGAGCGGGCGTTCGGCTTTCTCGTAGCCTGCAAAACCATTCTCCCACTCCAGAAGATTCAATTCCTCGCGTTCCCTGTCACCAGGAGGAACTACCCAATGTCCCCATCGGATAGCAAATTCCTCCATAACTATCTGCACAAAGTGCAGATACCGCAGGGACTTTACGGTCGGCCGAATAACCAAAGGTAATCCCCAAGGTTGACCCGACTGCCACCACTTCTTGGCCATTTCCTGCACAAAAGCACGAGCGTCATTCTCGTCCTTGTTAAACGCATCTTTCTCCTCGTGCTCTGTGAGGAAGTCGTGAAGCGATACCGGGTAAACACGGCCGCCGAACTCAACTGCCCAGGTCATCGCACCCTCGCCTCTTGCGATGGTCAGTTGGGCGACCAACACATATGGCGTTTCCTGCAATGCAAGAAGCGCCGATGTATATGTAGTCTTACCCCTACCACCCTTTCCGAGGGATACAATGTGCTGGTACTTTCTGCGATCGAAGAAGTACGGCGTTCCATCATCTTCTCTGAAACCAAGGAACGAGTCTCCTTCAATCTTTCCAGCACCGCCGACCTTTGATGTCAGGTCGTGCAGAAATTCATCCGCACCTGTTGGAATGGTGTGACGAAACCTGGTCAAGGACTTGTCGCGGAGAGCATGGAGCGGAGGTGAACCGGGTACGAAAGCCCGAAAGGCTTTCCTCAAGTCCACTCCCTTGACTCTATGCCACTCACCCATGAGGTTTAGTCGACGTTCAGTCTCCTCGATTTTGGGCATTCTCCCGTTCTCGATCTGGGAGGACGTACGCAGAAGGACGGTGACATAAAGATCCCGCCCCGTCAGATTCGTACCAATGCGTTCGCACTGGATCCAGACGTCAAGATCCAAGTTGGCAGCAAGCAAATCACGAAGGTGTTCGTGATGCAAGACACCCTTCCAGATTGCAAACGCACGATATCCTTCCTTCTTGAGACCCAAGACATAAAAATCATGGCCCCAATAGGGACGGATAGGGCAAGCCACTTCCAATGGTTCAAGTGGCTGCACAAGAAGCTTTCGTGGCAAACGGTGAATCACCGAATGCAGAAATGTTCCTGCCAGAGAGAAGGGCATGAGCCATCCACCATAGGAGGCACCACCCCCTTTTCCAGCACCCAGGAAAGCTTCGCTTTTCGCCCAGACAATCATGTCGCGACCGTTGATGGTCCTGCCGTCATAAGCGCCATCGTAGTCACCGAGTGCGTACCCGATGACCTCATTGATGAATCGCTTATAGGCTTGATTACCGAGCTTCTTGACCCTTTCCATATGATCAAGAAAAGGTCCCACATCCTTCGGCACGCTGCACAAAAGGATGTTGATCACGTTGTCAAGCTTGGTGTCACCATAGGTGATGAACATCCTGTTCAAGCCTGCAACGAGATCTCCTTTGCTGTCAGCAACCTGGGAAATCGGCCTGGTGTGGTAAACCAAGTTCCTCCACACTTTGGCGCGCCCGTTTTGCTGGCCGTTTTCGGACCCTCTCCTTTTCCAAAAGGCAAGGCGGCCGAAAATACCGGACTTCACTCGACCTAAAACAGACTGGTCGAAACCTGCAACCATCAACACGTCGTCAAGTTCGTGTGCGGTCACAGTTAGCCCCAAGATCTCCTCCGGTCTTCCTTCTTCAACCGAAGGATCGTATCTCTTGCGGGCTGACAGTCTAAGGGGATCCTTAGACTTGCGTTTCCTTCTAAGTGAAACAGAAGGCAGCGCTGGGATCTTTATCCCCCAAAGGTTTGCCATACAGACACTCCTTTTATAGTGGGCCTAAGCCCATACACGGATGTGAACCTTGCGTCTCATTGGACGATTGGCCACAAAATAATCGCGAATTGTTCGGGACTATATCGTGACCAACCGTTATAGACGGTAAATACTACTTTTAACTTTCTTGTTGTGGTATGTAAATGTGCTTTTACCTATCCTGAAAAAAATCTGCTTTTAAGATCGATCCAGGAAGGATAAATTAAATATTCTCCTATCAGCTAACTAATTAACGAATTAACTAATTAGCTAAATTGGACCCACAACAAAAACCTTATACCCTCTTTCACTTAAAATTAAACTTTTAAACAATCTCGCAATTGAGATTGTCGAAAATGTACTTATCTTAAATGAAGAGGGGTAGGAGGGTACCATATGGCACCCTCCTCCTGGTCATTTGACGACCGCCTGGTCCTACTCACGAGTAGGATTAGTTCCCTTCTTCGTCGAACTCCTCGGTGTCAGGTTGACGCCGACCTTATCCATTGTGGGATCTGGTAGCATCAAGGTCGAGAATGGCTTCTCGCGCTTTCTGCTTCTCCTCATGGAGCCTCTGTGGTCAAACCAATTCCAGAGAAACCAAAGGATGTTGGCAAAGATAACCACTCCGACCAGCCTCGCATACCACAACGGTGGTTCATAAAAACCGCTGAGTGCTACGGCGCCGGCACCAAGACTGATTACGAGGAAGAAAATCTTAAACCAAGGCGGTCTTTGCGACCCATCCGTAAGCCAGTACCATGTGGGTTTCCACATTAACCGCTATCCTCCTCTCGAAGCTGTTTCCGATCCTTCCTGGTTTTAGCTCTTCTACCGCGAATGCGGGAGAAGGCTCTTTCTCTCCAGCCCTGCTCGGCATCTGCCTTATCAAGACTTTGCGGAGCATGACCGATTTCGGAAGATTCGGGCGCATCTTCTCGCAGAGTGGAATTTCCACTCAGGAGACCGGTTAAACCCTCCATCGCTGCCCTTGCAGGCAGAAACTGCGGGTTTGCGTCAGCCAAGGCACGGGCGGCCTTTGCTTGTCCTCCAAAGTAGGCTCTAGAAAACCATTGGTTATTTTGCGTCTGCTTCTTTCCTGCCTCTACAGCCTGGTCTCTGAGCCTTTTGGGGGAATCTTCTTCGCTAACAGGCATTGCCCTTTCGGATTCGCGAAGAGTGGATTCACCCGCTACCTCAGCTGCATCCGAAGGGATGGCACCAGCAACATGGCCGATATTTGGGGCTTCATCTCTAAGAACCGAAGGCTTTTGACCTTCCTCAGATGTAGGCCCGAGAGTCTCGCGAAGAGAGTCCGAGCTGGATTCAGCCTCGCCACTTGTGACGATTGGGCTTTCACCAGAGCTTGAGGGCCCAGCAGTTCCGCGAACAGAGTCGCGAAGACTACTGTCCCTTTTTCGTCCAGGATCGGAAGTTCCGGAATCAGGTTTATCTCCACCTGATCCTCCCTTTGATCCTTGTGATGGACCCGGTCCCGGAAGAGCAGGAAGTTCCCTTACTCTCCCTTCCACGACCTCACCTTGGTCGGTTAGTCGCGGAATTGTTGGACCGGATGCGTAGATAACACCTTCTGGTGCATCGGAATAGGTACGAGCTCTGGCTCCACGAATATTGGCCGAGCCAATACCTGCAATCACACCAGGTACTTCCCTGAGAGCGTCGCGAGCTATGTCGCGAAGGCGCCTTTTCTTCAGCCCTTCTTCTTTTAGCTTCTGCCCCTCCTCATCTTGTTTAAAGGAGTACACAGGAGCGAAAATGGCAGCCAGTACAGGCATCGCCAAGTAGCAGAAGAGCATTCCCAGAAACAAGCCTATTGCGTAGAGCAGATTTGTGGTTGAATGGGTGGAGATAGGACCCACCGAGATGTCGGGAACTACTCCAAGGATGGCTGTTGAAACGTTGTATGCCCATCCAAACAAAAACCACCCAGCCACGCTGGCTCCTAGGTAAACTAACGGTCTTGTGTTCTGCATGGTGAGCGTCAAGATGACGCAACCAACGTACACCATCAGAATCCAAGCTTCAACAGACCGGTGGATCACCGGAACATTGAGCGTAAAACCCAACGCGATGGTGAATATCGGTAGTTCAGAAGCTGAAGGGCTAAGCCACCCCAGCCGCTGAGCCATGGTTGATATGGCTACATCCTCTGAGAGGAAGAGTCTACCAAACCTTGTCAAGGCGGGTATCACGATCGAAACAAAACCGATCAGAAGAGTTACCGCCTCCCACTTGAAAATTCCTCCAAAATCCCTACGCCTCGCGGCATTTAGTGCCAGAAGCGTTGCGAACGGGATCCCGATCAGAATAGGTCGGGTAAGTTTTTGGAGTTGGTCAAGTTCTGCATCGATAAAGAAGGCTTTGCGCCAAGCTTCATCGACACCCTTGAAGAGGTCTAAAGTGACGTCTTCAACGGCTTGGCATCCCGCAAGCAGCACTGTGCTTGCGAGAAGCACGATCAGTACTGACTTGCGATACATAGCAGCACCTTAGTGTTGCGGGAAATCGCTAGTGAGCGCGTCGATCAGACCGAGTCCTCGACCCGGCAAGAAACAATCCGACGTAACTAGGCAACTTCCCACACCGATGACGATGACGGCAACACCAAAGACTGCGAGCCATGTACCAGCCCCTTCTCCGGCCTTGCCTGCCTCACCGTGCGCCCTCACGCTCCTGCTGCCTACAAGAGCACCAATTAAAATGAGGGTAACTCCGATGAGAACTGCCCATCGTTGAATCCTGAGGGTAAAGTTTACCTCAGGACCCTGCAGCAAAAAGCCCATGGCAAAGCCCGTAAAGGCGATTCTCTGCAGGAACTGGCCGCGGAATGGACCGATAGTCTCTCGTCCAATTCGGGTCCAGACGATCGTCTCAAGACGCCTAGAAATGGGCGTTAAGACGAGCACCAAGATCGCGCTGAGTAATCCCAACACGATCAAGGGGTAGAGCCAGAGCACGACTTGCTCAAGCCCACCTTCGACGGCTAAGTTCGCCATCGCGTTCGAAAGAAAAGCGTCCACTTTAGAAGCCTCCCTTTGTAGTGGGGTTTTATCCCCAGCCGGCTAAAGGTCCTTACCCTCTTTGGGGTATTGGGCCAAGAAGTGACCCCTTAAAAAAGAGATCGCCACCTGGCCCAACCCCTGAAAGTAAGGTTACTAAATTTAGATTCTTGTTGTGGATTGTTAAAGAGCACTTTGACTCTCCAGAAATCTACCTGCATTAGGTAGAATCAGATTGTCAAAGAAAATAATTTTAGTTTCTCAGTTTTCAATTGTCAGATAGCAGTTGTCAAATTATCAGATATTTATATATCCGATAAACTGATTAACCGATAACCGAAATCTGAAAACCGACAAACCGAATGTTTTCATTTTTAAAGTACTAAGGGGAAGTAGGAAGAGTGTTCATGCGATTGATGAAAAATGCCTGCGAAAAGGCATGCATGATAATTAGGATGATTACCATCCTACTTCCCCTTTTAGGTGATGTTAGCGGTAAAAAAAAGAAATGAGTGCAGAGGATACCAAACGGTATCCTCTCTTGTTGTTCCCTTGAATCTCACCGTTCGACGGTGAAGTAGTCAGAAGACCAAGCCCCGACGATGGACAACCCATCAGGGTATGCAAACCTGATGAGGCCACCCTCGATTGCCTGGACAACTACCTCGTCTCCGACTCTGGGTACGCGAGGCACCCAAACGTTCAGGGCTTCCCAACTCCCGATTTCGTTAGCCAATTGCTGGCCGACGAAGACGTGCTGTCCGACCTCGAAAGGATCGGAGTCTTCAGCAGTCGGTAGAAGGGAGTCCACAAAGACGAGGAGAGCTGTGAGGACGGTAAGACCCAAGATACGCGCTGCGTACATACTTACCTCCTTTCTCGAGTAGGCTTACCTCAAGTAAGAACTGCAGAGGAAACTGATCGTCTCCTCTTCATCGCCGTACATCTCCAGGGTTTCCTGGTAGATTGGGCAAATGACCTTATCACCCCAGGGTTGAAGAAATTGCTCGATTGAGAGTGGGGGTGTGAAGTCAAATTTGTTGACGTAGACTTCGTCGATGTGTACCCAGTCCTCCCCGACCAGTTCATAAAGGGCAAGTCGTAATGACCTCGGAAGCCCAGTATACTGGCAGGTATAGACGACAACCGTCGATATGGAAACTGGTGGGTAGTTCGGAAAAGCCGAACAATCTCCCCAGACGATTTCGGTCAACCCAAGGAGCTCCTCTTCCTCCAAGTAAAACGGAGTAGTATCTTCTTTCGGCCTTGGGACTTCTTGGGAGACAATGATTCTCCCTTGCCACCAAAGGTGGAAGGGGGCGTAGTTCGAAAATCGTCCAGCTCTTGTAGCCACGCGTGCAAGGACATCCTGAAACATCAGTTCGGAGTCTGCTTTGCAGCTCTCGAGCTCATGAATCGGGACGAATACCCTACCTACTGAATGATCTAGGGTGTAGAACCACGTCTCGCAGAATGTTCCGGCCAAGTGTAAATCCGGATCACTCACCCTTGCCTGATCTCGACCCTGCTGGTCAAAATTGCTCAAAAGACGATGCAGGTTTGTAACCTCAACGAGGGTCGAAACAAAAATCGCTACTACAGCGGCTGTAATCGAAATAGCCATTGCGAGCAACGAAGTAGTCGCGGATCTTCGAGCCGCCTTGGCCGCCTCTATCCCGGGATTAACTTTCCGGGTTCTCATTTGAAGCTCCGCCTTTCTAGGCATTACTTCCTCCTTCCCCTATCTTGGGGAGAGTTGAGAGAGTCCCGATAGTCTGGGACTCTCTTCTCAGGTAGCTTGGTCGACTTCGCCAGTGTTTAAATCGATGACGTCTGGACGTCCTTATTAAGCGCCATCTCTCAACTTTGGCAAGAGAGCACTTAGGTGCTCGTCGACAACATCAGGTGGGCAAATACCCACGAAGTACTCAAGGCCTGTTTTGATGACGAGGATGTCATCGATCGCGCTGACGCCAGGCAGCAGTGCCGGTGGGAAAAAGACTCCCAATAGGGTGCTCAAGTCTAGTGGGGAGAGCCCATAGAGTATGAGCGCAGGAGGAATCAGTTTGTATCTGAACCTGACCCTTCCGTCCCATATCAGCCGCCAGCTGAGCCTTGTGTTGAACCAAGTTTCCCTTAGGAACCCGACTACAAAAGCGATCGGGTTGATGGGAGGTGCGCTTGTGGGTTGAGGTTGTCTATTCACGGACCACCTCAACTTTTCTTGTCTGACTTCTTGGTTTTGTCTTTCTTGCCCACACCCTTGAGCTCCGAAATCTTTTGGGTCGCTGAATCAACATCATCGACTCCAGCAACTGGAAGCTCAACTGCCTCCTTTACGGCCTCGCCTGACGCCTCTGGCACCACTGGGACCTGCGTTTCGGATACCTCGGCAGGTTGTGCTTTGGCAGCCTCGGGCTGGGCCTTTGGCTCCGGTCGAGTGAACAGCGTTGCACGCTCATCTGCCGGGATTTCCGGCATCTGGTTGATCAGAGGTGATAGGAACCTCAATTCCTGATGAAGAGGCTTCACCGTGCTGATCTTCTTGATGGCGTTCCCGTCGAGCACTGCAAAGATCGCGTGCTCATTCGCCATGTACGCAAACCCAACTGGGTGACTACGAGTGCCTTTCCGGATAAGCCTCACTGCTTCGGTTGCGCTGACGGTGCGAAAGGTTCCTTGGGCAGTTGTAACCTCGTCCAAAGTCCCCTTAGGCGCATCCGAGTTGGAAGGCAACCCGTTCACCCTGTCTTGGGCCCATTCAACTGGTGCGAAAGGGCCCTTAAGTGAGAAAGATCCGTCCTTTGCCGTGAAGAGCACTGAACGATCTGACCACTTCTGATTCCCAGACATTTTTAAATTCTCCCTATATAGTGCCTTATATACTGGCACTAGCGGCCAAACCCCTACAAGAATCTTGTATAGAGGCTGGCATATGACCCTTCTTATGAAGAGTCTGTGGGGCTCCAAAAGCATATTGCTGGAGCCTAAGTCGCCTGGGGCGACAACGGACACGACTAGCTACCTAGTCAATCCTCCTTTCGATAGTGGATTTCATCCACGCGAATTTGTGCTTTCGCCTCATTGGGCAATTTGGCACTGTAAAACCGCCACACATTTTGCCAACAGACGATCTTACGGTGCCAAACCACCTTAAAGCGAAAACAAATTTTTTCCGCTACATCCCTATGTTAATGTGCCCCTCGACAAGCTCGGGGTAAACTACCCTTACTTAACGAGGTACAAAAAATATATACCGACAACTTATTAAATAGACCGCAAACGGTCTAGTCAAAATTGCCGTATTTATGAGATATTTTCAAGAATTTTTGCAAATGAAGTATCCGGGGCGAAGGCGAAGAAAAATACAAACTAGTAGCAGTAGTTAATCTTTCTAAAGTCATCTTTCTTATTTTCTGAATTACTAGTCATTACCGATGCCCCAAAAATACCACAAAAAAGATTAAAAGTCAATAAGCTTGATTTGAAGTTGACAATTTCGGATAATCCTGTAATATTCTAAGCATATTTATGGATCACGACAGAGAGCCAATACAATTAAGCGATCAAGACTTACAAAAAGTAACAAACGATATTGATAATCGACATTTTCTTGATAAAATTACAGACACTCTCTTCTCTGCACAGATTGATCCGAGACTTCAAGCAGCTCGTGAATTGGCAAAAAGAATGGGAATATCAGAACAAGATGTGTTAAAAAAACTCGGAATTTCATCTGAACAGGATTTACTTAAATACGGCTCATTTCCACCACTAGCTGGAATCGAGGCAAATAAAGCTGCAAGAAGGTGGTTAAAAGAAAAACTTCAAAGGCGCAAAAAAATAGTATTTCACACACTTTTCACACTATATTAACTACTCAATACAAGGCTAATAGAGTATATTATTTATTCAAACCTTTATTTGGGTAAAATATATACTCTCAGAATATTTCATTTTGGGGACTTTTTTTTGCACAAAAAAAAGAGCAGATAACTTACTTGGGTTTGAAAGACCTTGCGGTCGACCAAGCAGTCAGAGCTGCTCTTCTTAATTCCCGAATTTTGGACTCTCCCATCCCCGGGGCCTGGCCAAACCAGACACAAGGGAAGAAAAGGGAGAGTCCTCATCGAGAACTCCGATTGGCAGACGCTAGTTGCGCGCCGCTTGCGCGAGAGCAATAAGCGTCTTAGCTTTGTCGCCTTCGATGGCAACTTCCGGATCGTAGAGATCTGGACCGAGCCCAACCACGTAGATTGTGTGTTCCAGCTCAGCGATCTCACGAGCGAACTTGTTGCCGCCGATGTCCTTGAAGACTGTTTCGAAATTCTTCTCGGACAATCCGGGGCCGCGGACAACCATGTTGTCCCAATGAGCGTTTTCCGCTCGGCTTACCGGACAAAGCGGACAGAAGTAGCGAGGGCTGGGTGCGTGGAAAGGTTTGATGACCAGAAGGTCGGTAAAGTAGCCCTTCGCTGCCAGCCATTCCGCGATTGCCTCGTCTTCCTCAGTCGGAAAATTCGTGTCGAGGAACCGGGCGTGGGTTGCAGGAGGCGGTGAAGCTCCTCCGCTGACGATCTCATAGACCGCACGCGCAAGTACGATCCTGCAAACTGGCTTGCCAGCCACAAACTCCATTTCGCATTCGCCCTCTCTGAGAGCGGTCGATCGAGTCGCTCCGGTTAAAACCGGTATCGGAGTAGCTGACGACCGATCGTCACCGCCGTTACCACCACCATTGTCAGGAGGAGATTGCTGAGTCGCTGTCGGAACAGCTGTTGGGGTAGCAGTTGAGCCACCTCCACCTCCGCCTCCGCCGGTGTCTCTTAAGGGACAGTTGGGGTTATCTGCTCCGTTGTCAGAATTTCCCCCGCCTGGCATCGGGCCGCAGCGCATCGCCTCCCGATCCCCAGCTCCGTCGTCATAGCACTGGCAGCAGCAGTCAAAGTAGTCTGCATTGGGATCCGTACAGTTGAAGGGGTCCCAACCAGGATTACAAGCGTTCTGCGCGAATGCCGGATGGGCAAAGGCAAGCTTGAGGGCAGCGAATGCGCCCGTCAAGAAGATTCCACCGGTTTGACCCGGTAGAGCCTTGGCTGTTTTCTCGATCCTGTCTGCGATTTGGCACGGCCGCGTCGGCAGCCGAACCGTAGCTACGGGGAGGAAGGAGAAAGTTGTTGCCAGTAACAGTGCAAGTGGTAACCTACTACGGATCTTGTTCATGACTACTCACCTCCGAGGAGTTGATAGACAGCATCCAGAAGAACGGTCCACCTGAGGCGAGTTGTTTCCGCGTCCGGATCGATGAGATCTGCCCTGTACTCGATCAGGTAGAGCGGTTGGTCCGGATCGACGGCCGCGATCACCCATCTTGCTAATGGGTGTGATGAATGGAGATCCCGGAACATATCCGCCCTGTAAGGCGGAAGCTGACTCTCCACTTCAGGCCCAAAGGCCAAAAGTACGCCCTCGGCAAGATACTCTGCCATAGTCACCTTGTTAGTAAGACAAAGGTGCAGGGCCGCGTCGTCCTGGAAGGACGGTTTGCAGAGGAATGCCTCAAGGGCGTACACGTCGATGCCCGGAAGGCGTCGCGGCAGGTAATCCTGCCTAAGTAGCTCCTCAATGTTCAGGATGTCGCGCTCGGTAAGAGGCTCCACCCACTCTGGGAAGGCTCCTTCCTTGCCGAGAAGTCCTTCAACATCGAGAAACGTTCCCACGACAGCATCCAGAGATGGTTTGAAATCTTGAGTTTCCTCAAGGACTCGCACCATGGAGCGATACTTCTCCAGCTCCGTAAAGCTTTCCCTCGGACAAATCCGGATTGGATCAGTATCGCAAGGCACGACGATGTCGCGCTCAAGCATCCGGATTGCGGACTCCCAACCCCAATCTCTTTCGGAGAGATCTTTGATCTCGATACCCAGGTTGGGCGTTGGGCTCGGATTGGGTGTCCGAGTGGGCGGCACCTTTGTAGGCGTCGCTGTAGGAGCAGCTGCAGTCTCGGTAAGACTATCCTCGGCCACAGCCGTCTCTAGAAAGGAGTCGACTGCACTTGAAGTCGCAGCCAAGTCCTCCTCGCTCAGCTCTTGTGCTGAGCCTCGTGAGCAGCCAAAAAGCAAAATTGCTATGGCTGCAAGTGCAAAGTACAACTTGTTCAACTTTCCCTCCTTCGGAAATGCGGGGTACGTCCCCAAGCGAATAAAGTGTCCTCGACTCATCGGTCGTGTGGGCACAAAATAGCCACAAGATAATCTAGTTGCGACTACTTCGTGCCCAACGACTGATATTGTTTCAATATTTATTACCAATCGGAATGTTAAGGTGCCCTTCGACAAGACGGGGTAAACCCCGAATTTTAAGCGCTATAGCTTTTGCTTGTCGAAGTTTAATTTCAAATCTTTAATCATATGAATCAATAAAGAATTGCGGGCAGAAGTTAGCCCATATTGTACAACACCTTATCAATTTTTTCATCTCATTCCTCACCATATTGACATTATTGTTTTTTCTTAATATTATTCAGCCCACGATGGAAGAAAGTATTGTCAGTCAACAAGATCAATCTACAACAAGTGATTCCAATAATAAGAAAAAAATTAATTGGAACAAAGCACTAATTGGCATTGGTATAGCTGGTCTAGTTTTAGCAATTGGAGGAATAGCTTTCTTTTTCGGCCGTCAAAACCAGAAGCAAAAACCTTCTGAAATTTCACCCACTCCAAACCTGGGTAGATCTCCCTCCCCGATACCAACAAATTTACCTACACCCTTACCCACTCAATCTCTATCTCCAACCCCCACAAAAAAACCTACTCCTACTCCGACACCAACTCCGGTAATTAAATCAATGACTCTTTCTGCGACCGCTTCTTTAGACGGCTTTAGATCTTCAAACGGCGGAGGAAACGACGGACTCGATATTAGAGCTGGAAGAAATGTAAATCTTGTAACAAGGGGCTTTGTAAGTTTTGACATTACAGGAATTCCGGCATCAGCTACAATCACCGAGGCGACCCTAAGAATTTATCAAACCAAAACAATTGGCAACCCGTATGGAGTCGGCGGAAATTTAAAGGTCGACCATCTGGACTATGGATCAAGTCTTGATGATCCCGATTATGGAGTCTCCTCTTTAATATCTAATTTCGCGACAGTAACTACTAATGCGGTGGTCGAATGGAAAGATGTAATTGCCACCGATCAAGTCAAAAGTGATAAGTCAGCTTCGCGGACCAGAAGCCAATTCAGAATCCACTTTACTTCCGAAGTAACAGGTGGAGATGTAACCGGAGACTTTGCCTATTATGAATCCGCCAACAACTCCGAAGGAACCGGCAACACTCCCCAACTAGTTATTAAATACTATTAAATTATTGAAGAAATATATTGGCGCGGGTGGGGTAAATGTTTCAAGATCGACGATTGTCAATCAAAGAAAATTGACCCCACCCAGGTCGCTTCGCGCCGTGTTTTGTGAGACCAGATCAGGCCTACCACTTCTTCTGTGCTAAGGCTCCCCCTTCGGTCGTGCGTGATCCCCTCAAGGTTTGCGGAACCGGCCCAGTAGTTACAGGCACCAACTGCCTGTCGCGGTATTGGTAGGCACCCGTAGGTGAAATCACTACGGAGTTTTGCTCGGGAAAAACCGGTGTTCGGAAATCCGGTTTCCCATCCTCGATTGCAAAGAACTCTCCGCCCCTCAAGTAGTACCTTTTTTGTGACATCACTGCCTCCTGGTTTACAAATTCAATGTGCGACCTAAAAGCATTATAGGGTGGGTTTTAAGCAAAGTCAAGATTTTATTTTAATTGGATTATTTATCAGATATGGTATAATCCTTCTTGATAAATCTGATGGAAACAATCATTCGAGAAAGTAGAACTTTACGCACTCTATATAATAATAAAAGATTAGGCTTGGTCGGGCAAACCATCCAAACTCTTTCAGGATCTGAGTTATTCGTCATGGGTATTGCGACTGACGAGACAGGAAGAGAAATAGGAGTTCTAGCTGAAGCAATTGATAAATATGCTAAGCTTAATTCACCAGCTGTAGTCATTGTGCCCTTTGCTGCTTCGGCTGAACTAGTGGACGAGGCCAAGCTTCAATCCCGTTTTCCGGGAAGGTATCAGGAGTTGAGGGAGAAGTTAATAAGTCGTTAATAAACTTAAGAAACTCCAATTTCTTAGCATTGATCAATGTGTTAAAATGAGAAAGGTGATGGATATGAGTTATCTTTTTATACCATATTTCGGAAGGGGGGCGAATATTTTCAATGGTTATCGTCAAAAAGAAAAAGGGAGAATCGGAAGATCGATTAATCGCCCGCTTCAAAAAACAAGTAATTTCTTCCGGCATTCTTCAGGAACTTAGAGACCGAGCACGCTATAAAACTCCTTCGGAAAAAAGAAAGGAAAAGAAAGCTCGCGTCAGGCACCAGATTGAGTTGGAGAGAAGAAGAAACTATTAATAGTGATGCGGATACGTATTCGGTTTATCGGTTTTCAGTTTTCAGATTTATAGTTAGCAAATAGCAGATTTTGAATGGTATTAGTTTTTTGTCAAGTAGCTACGCCAAGTATATGATAAACGGTTTAATTGTTTTGACAACGACTTATACTTCCCTTTTAAATACGTGCACAACTCTATCGGAATACTAGGAAACTTTTTAGCTAGAATAATAGATTTGGTTAAATGGACTGAAACTTCATCACTCTCGGCCATAGCCATTTCATAAAATCTTGCGGCCTCTTTGGGATTTCTTTGTTTCGCGAAACCTTCTGCAATTAAAGGAGGTACTGCTTCTCCTGACTTTATTAATTGAGTTCTAAGATTTAAATGAGGAATCTTATATGCAACGTCGTATATCTCTTCTAAATGTTGAATTGATAATTGATATACTCTTAGATCTTCATAAGATTTTATTCTAGACACTTACTAATCTTACAAAAATGTTTGGTATGCTGGCAATCAACATTCTGTAATCCGATATCCGATAAGCAAAGCTTGTCGCTTTGCGATAACCGAAAACTGATTATCTGACCATCTTACTTAAATATGTTTCAATGAAATCACTTCTATGATATCTCGTTATCCCATACTTCATGATTGCCCTCTGGTGTTCTCCGGTTCCATAACCTTTATTCCTCTCCCACCCGAAATTTATATATTTAGAATTTTTACTTAATCTAAGCATCAATTTATCCCTATATACTTTAGCGATAATAGATGCTGCGGCAATTGATATTGATTTTTGATCTCCTTTTATTATTGCTAGTTGCCTGTCTTTTCTTAGTCCTCGTATGCGTGGAATGTAAAAAGCATCTATTAGTAAGTAGTCTATTCTCACTTCTAACCTCAAATTCGTGTTAGCGATTGCCCTCCTAAAAGCCGCTCTAGTTGCCTTCCCTATCCCCATTCTATTTATCAATGAAGTACTCACCTCTCCAATTCCCCAAGCTGTCGCATTTTTCTTAATCCACTTTTCAGCCTTTTCTCTTTGAAGACTGGTTAATTTCTTCGAATCATCTATTCGTACATCATTTTGTATATCGTATATTGTATGTAGTATATTGGGAGAAAATGTAACTGCGGCAGCGACGACGGGACCTGCAAAAGAACCACGCCCGACCTCGTCAACTCCGGCAATATGTTTAAAACCTTCAGACCAAATCTTATTTTCGAAGGAAAAATTTGGAGTCGTCATCCTCAAATCTTTACCAATCACCTATGGGCTTGCGTCTTTTTTCACCAGATATTCCTCCTGGGTAAAA
>Ga0209751_10000141_pt1 | contig 73963 bp, 60 predicted proteins | sample RifCSP13_1_FD_184019 | JGI IMG/M metagenome (GOLD analysis project Ga0209751, IMG submission 184019) | Soil microbial communities from Rifle, Colorado - Rifle CSP2_sed 13_1 (SPAdes) (version 2) | ecosystem: Environmental > Terrestrial > Deep subsurface > Rock core/Sediment | place: Rifle...
CTGCTTGGCGGTGTTCGCGCTCTCGACCGCGTCGTCGAGCTTGCCCTTCCCCAGGAACGACTCCGCGTTCTCGAGGAGGCGCCGGGCGTCCGTGACGTCGACGCCACCGCGTTCCGCGAGGTCCACGGCCTCCTTCGCCTTGTTCACGAGGAACCGGGACGCCGCGATGAGCTCGGCTCGCATTTCCCGCGCGGTGACCTCAAGGTCCCCGAGGAGCGTGTCCACGGACTCGAAGTCCCGGACCTGGAGCGCCTTCTCCGCTTGGAGGAGGGCCTCGTCGGACCCCGCGATGTCGATGTTCGCTTTCTTGAGCTCCTCGATCATCCGCTTCACGCGGATGAACCGGTCCGACGCCTTCTTCGCCCGCTCCATCTCCCGCCGGTGGAGGTCGGCGGCGCGCTCCTCCGTCGCGTGCTCGAGCGCCTCCTCGAGCGCCTTCATCGTCTCCATTGCCTCGTGAATCTGGTCCTCGCGCACCGCGGTCTCCGCGCGGAGGAAGACGGCCTCCATCTCGGGGGTCATAAGGCCCTGCGAGCGCGCCGAGGCGACCTCCTTCCGGATCCGGTTCAGTGCATCCTCCGCGCCCTTCCGCAGGGCCACGCGGAGCCCGTCGACGATGCGCTCCGTCGCCTCGAGGTGCGCCTCGACCTCGTCGACGCGCTTCTCGGACAACGCCTTCTGCGCGTTCCCGAGCGAGTCCCGCGCGGGCTGGACCTCGAGGCCGAACCCGGTCAGATACTCGACGTGTGATGCGAGGAGGTCGATCCGGGCCCGCGCCCGCTTCACGCGCTCCGCGATCGCCTTCATCTGCTCGACGTCGCGCTTCGCCTCCTCCTCGAAGTGCTTCTTCCACGCGGTCTCCGCGCGCGCCTGCGCGATCCGCGCGAACTCGAGGGCCTCGTAGACCTTCCCCGCCTCCATCGCGGCCTGGGCGCTGCTCAGCATCCGGACGGCGTCGGGAATCGGGATCCCCGCCTTTCGCGCCTTGTCCGCGGCGGTCTGTGCGTTCCGGAGGGTCTCCGTCGCGGAGTCGCGCAGGGTGTCGATCAGCGTTTTCGCGACCTCCTCGAGCTCCGCGATCTGGTGCTCCGCTTCCTCGAAGCGGCCTTCGTCGAGCGCTTCCCCCGCGAGGGCGATTCCCTCGTCCGCGCCGGCGATGTCGATGTCCGCGCGCTTCAGCTCGAGGAGCATCATCCGGACGTCCCCGAGGCGACGTGTCGTCTCCTTGAGCTTCTCCGCGTCCACGACCGTGAGGCGGGCCTTCACGAGGGCGTCGACGTCTACGGCCTCGCCGCTCGCGAGCATCGCCTCGACGTCCTGGATCAGGTCGCGCACGGTCTGCGCGTCCGCGACGCCGGACGCCGCGGCGGCGGCGACAATCTTCTGGACCGTGTTGATCAAGATCTCTTGGCGCCGCGCCTCCCGCGCGTCGTCGGCGGCTCGGCGGGACTGCTCTTCAAAGCGTCGGCACTTGTCGAAGTCCCGCGCCTCGAGCGCGCCGGCCGCCTGATTCAGGAATCCCTCCGCTTCCGCCGGGTCGGCCCCAATCGTGCGGAGTTCCTGGATCGTCTCCTCGAGGCCGATCAGCGTGCTCCGAAGGCGGCGGACCGTGATCGCGTCGTCGATGGCCTCGCGCGCGTCCCGGGCCAGATCGCGGACGCGGCGATACTCCCGTGCGTCGAGGGCCTCGTGCGCCTCCATGAGCGCGATGCCCGGGCCGGCGACGTCCGTCCCCCGCTGCTCCTCCTTCTTGGCGGTCTTCTCGACCCGCGTGAGGATGACCTCGGAGACCCGATACCGGCGGGCCTCCCCGACGGCCTCCTTGGCGGCGGCGGACTTCGTCTGCGCCTCCGCGAACAGCCCCTCCTTCAGCGCGTGACGGGCCTCCCCGAGGAGGCGGCGGGCCTCCGCCAGGTTCGCGCCGGACTTGCGGGCCTGCTCGATGGTCCGCTCCCCGCTCCGGATGAACTTCTCGTACCGCGCGAACTTCCGCGAGTGCTCGGCGGCCTCGCGCGCCTTCCCGGCGCTCGCCTTGGCGGCGTCGAACGCCTTCGCCCGGAGGGCCTCGCGCGCCTTCGCAAGGTCCTGCTCCGCGGTCGTGACGTCGGCGCCCCGCTCCTTCGCGTACCGGATCGCCTTCGTCGCGGACGCGACGACCGCCTCCGCGGCCCGGGTCCTCGACTCCTCCGCGGCGCGCACGGACGCCTTCTTGAGCCACGTCGGCACCGCCTTCAGATGCCCGGTCGCGAGGGCCTGGGACGCGTGTTCGAGCGCCTTGTTCGCGGCCGCCGTGTCCGCCCCTCCCTCCTTTGCGAGCCGGACAGCTTCCTCCGCGCGGGCGAGCTGTTCCTGGAGGTCGGCCCGCGTTTTCGTGATCGTGAGGGCGCGTCGCGCGGCCTGCGCGAACGCGTGGGATCTCCCGAACTGACGCTGGCGGGCCTCGGCGTCCGCCTTGTCGAGGAGGCGCTCCGCGACGAGGGGTTCCACGCCCGTCGCCCGCAGGAGCCCGATCTCCTTCCGCGCGGCGTTCGCTTCGCGCATGGCCTGACCCTCCGTGCCGCGCGCGCGGTCCGGGGAGAACGATGCGAGGGTTCCGCAATCCGGACAGGCTCGGGACCCCTCGCGGAGAGGGGCATCACAAGCGGGACATGCAGCCATGAACCGCCTCGGGTATCCTCAAGGGCATTAAGGAGTTTGCCGAGAGTCCTCCGAGTCCGGTATAAAGACGCCCCCGTCCGTATCAGGGGCGATACCCATCTGGACGGGTCGGAGCCCGATTCGGCTCACGGGCCCCGGCGCGCGGCGCGCCCGTTTTCGAGCGGTCGCGACGGAGCGCGGCAAAGCCTTAATCCGCCCCGTCCGTTTGCGGCGGCGATGCCGATCCGGGGAGCGCACGGGCTGATCGGGCGCCAGGTCGTCGATTCGGAGGGCGTGGAGCTCGGCTACGTCGCCACGGAGGACGAGAAGTTCCTGACGATCGCGGAGGGCCCGGTCGGGCAGCTCCGGCTCGGCCGTCGGTTCATCGCGTCCGCCGCCGACCGCGTCGTGCTGAAGGGCCCCGCGCGCGACCTGTTCACGGGCCTGAACGTCGTGGACAACGCGGGCGAGTTCATCGGGATCGTTCGGGACACGATGGAGGTCGAGGACACCCTCGACTCCATCCTGATTGAGGACGAGGGCGGCGAGATGCTCGCGGTCCTCCTTGAGGACATCAAGCAGATCGACGAGTGGGTGGACCTCGACGTCGGCGCGGACGACGTGTACGCGAAGCAGGGCTCCTAGGCCTGCGCGCCCGACGGCGTGAGGAGGACGAGCGCGAACCCGATCCAGACGAGGGACGCGATCGTGAGGAGGATGCCCGCGTAGTTCCAGATCGAGTTCGTGAGGATCAGGATCAGCGGGAGGAAGACGCCCACGAAGAGCGGGAGGAACCTCGAGAGCCGCGGGTCCATTGGCGCGCCGAACCGTGTCGCGGGTAAATAGGTTTCGCCGGTCCCTGCGTCCCCTCAGGACTTCTTCGCTCGCTCGCGTGCGACGGTCCCGACGCCGGCCAGCAGGAGGATTACGGAGGACCTCCTCCTGGAGGCGGCGAGCCGCGTTCTATTTCGGCACCTTCTGCCAGTCGTCGAGGAATCGTTTCAGCCCCACGTCCGTCAAGGAGTGCTGCGTCATCTTCTTCAGGACGTCGAATGGAAGCGTCACGATGTCGGCGCCGAGTTTGGCGGCCTCGATCACGTGCAGTGGGTGGCGGATCGACGCGACGAGGACCTCGCAGTCCCACTCGTAGTTCCGGAAGATCTCCACGATCTCCCGGATGACCTGCATCCCCTCCTGCCCCTGATCGTCGAGCCGGCCGATGAACGGGCTCACGTACTTCGCGCCCGCCTTGGCGGCGAGGACCGCTTGGTTCGCGCTGAAGATCAGCGTGCAGTTCACGCGGATGCCCTCCGAGGAGAGCTTCTTGATCGCCTTCAGCCCCTCCGTCGTCATCTGCACCTTCACGACGACGTTCTTGTGGAGCTTCGCGAGCTGGCGGCCCTGCTTGACCATCTCGTCGGGGTCGTTGCTCGTGACCTCGAGGCTGATCGGGCCGTCGACGAGCGCAAGGATGTCCTGGACGACCTCGCCCCACTTCCGCCCTGTCTTCGCGACGAGCGTCGGGTTCGTCGTCACGCCGTCGAGGACGCCCCACGAAGCGGCCTCGCGGATCTCGTCGATGTTCGCCGTGTCGAGGAAGATCTTAACCATGGCCCTCGGGCTCCGAAGGGGCTTGGCGGTAATGAAGGTTACACGTCGGGGTGCGAACCCCAGCCCTCAGAGGCCCGCGAGAGCGCCCGCCGCCACGAGAGCTCCGAGAACCACTAGGAGGACGCCGATCGCGCGGGGGACGAGCGCGGACCGCGGGCCGACCTTCTCCGCGAAGATCGCGACGGACAGCGCCGCCATCCAGAGGAGGCTCATCGCGCCCGCGACGAACAGGACGAGCATGAACAGCCAGCAGCATCCGATGCAGTACGCGGCGTGGCGGAGCCCCATGCGGAACGCGCCTGCGCGCCCGGACCGCCAGTGGTGGAGGACGAAGCCCATCGGGGACTGGCAATGCGTGAGGCACACCTCCTTCGTCCGCGTGACCTGCCACGCGCCCGCCGCGAACAGGACCGCCGCGGGGACGAGGGCGAGCGCACCCGTGAGCGGCCCCATGAGGCCGAGGGCAGCGATGCCGAGGAGGGCCGCGAGTCCGAAGGCGCCCCACACGAGGAAGTACGGGGCGACGAACAGCGCCGTTGCGACCGGGTCCGCGGGCTTCGTGGGCCGACCTGCTTCGAGGCGGGTGAGCCCGTGAAATGCCAAGATCATGGGCAGGGCCGCGGGAAGCATCATCGCGACCATCATCACGACGAGGATCGCGAAGAACAGTGCGAGCTCCGCGGCCCCGGGGAGGCCCATCGGCATCGCGAGAAGGGACATCGAGAGGTCGGAGGTCGACCACGTGACGTACCACGCGGCCACGGCAACGACGGCGACCGCAAGCGCGATGGGCACCGTGAGCTGGCGCAGCAAATCGGGTCCCTGCGCGGTTGTCGCGGCCATTCTTTCGGTCATCCAAAACGGTATATATGAAGTTCGAGGGTCCCCGCCGGCATGGCGGCGGCATGGAACCTCTCCGGGAACTACTTCGAGGCGTGCAACTGCGACGTGGCGTGCCCGTGCGTGTTCACGAGCGCACCGACAACGGGCGAGTGCGGCGTTCTCCTCGCCTGGCACATCGATCGTGGCAGGTACGGGGACGTGGCTCTCGACGGGCTGAACGTCGCGCTTGCGGCCCACTCCCCGGGACCGATGCTCACGACGAAGTGGGACGTGGCCCTGTACCTGGACGAGCGCGCGAGCGCCGCGCAGCGGGACGCCCTCGGCGCGATCTTCGGCGGCCAGGCCGGAGGGGAGCCCGCGGCCCTGGGTCCCTTCGTGGGCAAGGTGCTCGGCGTGAAGGCCGCCAAGATTGAGTACGAGGCGCAGGGGAAGCGCCGGCGACTGAGGATCCCGAGCGTGGCCGAGATGGAGATTGCCGCGCTCGAGGGCCAGGGTGGCAAGGACGTCACCCTCGCGCAGGTTCCCTTCACCGCGGTGCCGAACCAGACGACGGTCGTCGCGAAGTCGAAGAAGCTGAGCCTGCACGACCACGGCTGGGCTTGGGAAGTCACGGACAAGAACGGGTTCTACTCTCCCTTCTCGTTCAAGGGTCCCTGACCCCCGCGACTCGTCTCCCGCCTCTCACGCCCCGCGACGCTTCACGACGCGCCGCGCGGCCTCCACGACCTTCGCGGCGGTGAGCCCGTACTTCTCGAGGAGCTCGAACCCGTCGCCGCTCTCCCCGAAGACGTCCTGGACGCCGACCATCTCGATCGGGACCGGGTGCTCCTGCGCGACCGCGGCGGCGACCGCCGATCCGAGGCCGTTCACGACCGTGTGCTCCTCCGCGGTCACGATCGCGCCCGTATCCCGCGCCGCCTTCGCGAGCGTCCCCGCGTCGAGGGGCTTCACCGTTGGCACGTTCAGGACCTGCGCGGAGACGCCCTCCGCCGCCAACGCGTCGGCGGCCTCCAGGCAGCGGGAGACCATGATCCCGCATCCGACGAGGGAGACGTCCGTCCCGTCCCGCATGACGTACGCGGGACCGATCTCGAACGGGTCGTCCGGCGACGTGACGGTCGGGAAGTCCGCGCGCGAGAAGCGGCAGTAGACCGGCCCGGGTCGCTCGGCGGCGGCGAACACGCACTTCCCCGTCTGGGGTCCGTCCGCGGGGACCAGGACCGCGAGGTTCGGGAGGCCCCGCATGAGGCCGATGTCCTCGTTCAATTGGTGCGTCGCGCCGTCCATGCCCGTCGTGAGGCCCGCGTGGGAGCAGAAGACCTTCACGTTCAGCTTCGTGTACGCGACGCTCTGCCGGATCACGTTGTACGTGTGCGCGGCGCCGAAGACCGCGTACGTGGACGCGAACGCGACCTTGCCCGCCGCCGCCAAACCCGCAGCGACGGAGATCATGTTCTGCTCGCTGATCCCGAGGTTCCACAGGCGGTCCGGGAACTTCTTCCCGAAGGAGATCGTCTTGATCGACTCCGTGGTGTCCGCGCCGACGACGACGACGTTCGGGTCCCGCTCCCCGAGCTCGACGAGCGCGTTCGCGAAGTACGTGCGCTGCGACTCCACCTTCCATGGTTTCGCGGGGACGTTCATGGGACCACCTCGCCGAGCTCCGCGAGCGCTCGCTTCAGGTCCTCCGTGCTCGTCGCGGCCCCGTGGTACCGCACGACGTTCTCCATGAACGAGACGCCCTTCCCCTTCGTCGTCTTCGCGATGATCACGGTCGGCTGCCCCTTGTGCGCCTGCGCCTCGTCGATCGCGTGGAGGATCTGCCGGAGGTCGTGCCCGTTGATCGTGGTCACGTTCCAGCCGAACGCGGTCCACTTGTCCGCGAGCGGCTCGATCGGGAGGATCTCCTCGGTCCGCCCCTCCTGCTGGATCCCGTTCCGGTCCACGAAGGCGATTAGGTTGTCGAGGTTGTATTTCGCCGCCGCCAACGCGGCCTCCCACGTCTGCCCGACGTCCTGTTCCCCGTCGCCCATCAGGCAGTACGTGCGCCACGCCTTCTGGTCCAGGCGCGCCGCCAACGCGAGGCCGACGCTGAACGAGAGGCCCTGCCCCTCCGCGCCCGCCGCGTTCTCGACGCCGGGCGTCGTCCCGAGCTCCGGGTGCCCCTGGAGCCGGCTGTTCAGGCGACGGAACGTCATGAGCTCCTCGACCGGGAAGAAGCCTCGCTCCGCGAGCGCCGCGTACAGGACGGGGCACGCGTGCCCCTTCGAGATCACGAACCGGTCCCGGTCCTCCCACGTCGGGTTCGCCGCGTCCACGCGGAGGACGTGGAAGTACAGAGCGGTCACGATGTCGCACGCGCTCATCGAGCCGCCGGGGTGGCCGCTCTGGACCTGGTGCGTCATCTTCAGGATGTGGCGGCGGAGGAGCTTCGCCTTCTCCTGCAATTCCTGAATGACCTCGTCCGGAACCTCGACCACGCTCGCGCCTCCCGGCCCGACGCCTGCGGGATGAGGCCGCGGCTTATAGGTTTTCGTCGCCGCCAGAAAGCGCCAAGCGCGGAATCCTTATCCCCATCCCGTCCTTCCTCGCCTCGATGGGCCGTTCGATCCGCATCGCGCCCTCGATTCTGTCCGCACGGTTCGACCGCCTCGGGGAGCAGGTCGTGGAGGCAGAGCGCGCGGGCGCGGACATGCTTCACATCGACGTCATGGACGGTCACTTCGTGCCGAACCTCACGATGGGCCCCGCGCTCGTGAAGTCGATCCGTCCGCTCACGAAGGTTCCCTTCGACGTCCACCTCATGGTCACGCACCCGCAGAACTTCGTGGCGGCGTTCGCGGACGCGGGGGCCGACGACCTCACGATCCACGTGGAGAGCGATCACGACCTCCGTGCGACGGTCCGGGCGATCCGCGACGCAGGCGTATCGCCTGGTCTTGTCCTGAACCCCGCGACTCCGTTCGAGACGGCGGTCCCATTCCTCCGGGACGTGGACCTCCTCCTCGTGATGACCGTCCACCCCGGCTTTGCGGGCCAGTCCTTCCGTCAGGACGTCGTGCCGAAGATTCGCGAGGCCCGCGCGTACATCGACCGCGAGGGGTTGGCGGTGGCGCTCCAGGTCGACGGGGGGATCAAGGTCGACACCGCCAAGTTCGTTGCGGAAGCCGGTGCGGACATCCTCGTCTCCGGGTCCGGCATCTTTCCCGACCGGATTGCGGAGAACCTCCGCGCGATTCGCGAGGCCGCGGAGGCGGCGCGCCGCGCGTAGGCCGGGACCGCCGCGTTCGGGCGCAACGCTTTATCGGCGTCCGATATCTCGGGTCGCGAGGGGAGGCGGCGCGATGGACGCGAAACGGATGAAGATGAAGGCGTGCCTCGTCGGCGAGGCGTCCGTCGGCAAGACGGCGCTCGTCCGCCGCTTCGTGCTCGACCAGTTCGACGAGAAGTACGTGCAGACGCTCGGCACGAAGATCTACAAGCGGGCGATGACGCTGACGCGCGGGGGCGCCTCGATCGCGGTGGACATGACGATCTGGGACATCATGGGGCAGAAGGGGTTCCGCGAGCTCCTCAAGGACGCGTACTTCATCGGCGCGCACGGCATCCTGGCGGTGGCGGACGTGACCCGCGCCGCCACGCTCGCGGACCTCCAGGGGTGGATCGACAACGTCCGCGAGATCGCGGGCCCCGTGCCGATCGTCCTCCTCGCGAACAAGTGGGACCTCCAGGGGCAGGCGGAGGTGCACGAGGAGGAGATTGCGAGGGTCGCGAAATCGTACGACGCGCCCCACTACTTCGTGTCCGCGAAGACGGGGGACCACGTCGCGGACGTGTTCCAGGCTTTGGCGGACCGGATCGCCACGTCCCGGGTCCCGGAACCGGCGGCCGAAGGAGAGGCCTCGCCATCGCAGCACCGGACTGGCGGGCGCGGACGGACCTAGGACGAGGGGTGCACCGCCAAGAGCTCGCGGTCGAGGCGGGGCGCCTGAGGGACGCGCCGGGCGACCGCCTGTCGCATCGCGAACTCCGCGAGACGGCCGAAGCCGCGCTCGACGTTCAGTCCCGTCCGCGCGCTCGCTTCGAGGAACGGCACCTTGTACAGCTCGCAGAACGCGAGGAGGTCGTCCTCGTCGACGCGGACGTGCCGCTCGAGGTCCTTCTTGTTCGCGAGCACGATCGTCGGGACCTCGCCCGCGACCGAGTACACCAGGTCCAGCCACTTCCCGAGGCCGTCGAGCGTGTCCGGGCGCGTGAGGTCGCACACCGCGAGGACGCCCGCGGTCCCCGCGAAATATGCCGCGCCGTACCGGCCCGCGAAGTCGTTCCGCCCGAGGATGTCCCACACGGTCACGTACGCCGTGTACGTCGTCCCGTCCACGGGCACGAGGACGATCCGCTTGTGCACGACGACGCCGACCGTGCGGACGTATCGCTCGTCGAATTCGGAGAGGACGAATTGCCGGATGAGCGACGTCTTCCCGACGCCCTCGTCGCCGACGAGGCAGACTTTGAGCTTGGCGGTCTCCGGCGTGTCGGGCATCATCAGCCTTCCGGCACGGCGGCGCACCGGCTTCGCTCGGAAATACGCGACGCCGTCAGTATGGGATTTGAGAGACACGACGGCGTTATACGCGGGGCCACGGTGTACGATTGTGCGCGCGTCGCGATAATGATGTGCGGAACATGTTCCGTTGTACAAGTTGAGAATCAGCCCGGGAACCACCGTTCGCCTTCCCCCGAACAAACGCCGACGGGTTAAATACGGCCGGGAGGTATTGTGAGGGGCGATGATTCCCGACCCCAGGACCATCACCTTGGACCGGGAGAGCTTCAAGGCCCTCGCCTCCGAGGTCCGCGTGGAGATGCTGAAGCAGCTCGAGGCCCGCCGGATGACGGTGACGGACCTCTCCCACGCGATGAACCTCGCGAAGCCGACGCTCCTCGAGCACCTCGACCGGCTCGTGACGGCCGGGCTCGTGACGAAGATCGACGAGGGGCGGAAGTGGATCTACTACGAGCTCACGAAGCGCGGGCGGAACATCCTCCACCCGCACCAGGTCAAGATCATGATCAGCCTCGCGATGTCGATCCTGTTGTTCACGGCCGGGTTCGCGGCGATGGCCGCCGCGTTCCTCACGCCCGTCTCGCCAGCGCCCACGCTCGGCGGGCCGACGCCGCCGGACACGACAACGGCCACGGACGCCGGCACGCGCTTCCTCGGCGGTCAAGAGAGCCTGCCCGAGGCGGTGGCGGCAGGTGCGCCGGGCCCGTGGGGCCTCATCGTCGTCCTCTTTGCTGCGATCCCGCTCGTGCTCGCGGTCTGGTACCGTCGCGCCGGGCGCGAGACGATCGAGGCCGTGCGCCTCCAGCTCGCGGCCCCGTGATTCGTTAAATACGTAGCGCGGGATGAGCGCACGATGGCGGAGCTCGCGCGGCGCCGCGTCACCGTCTTGGTGCCTCTTCTCCTCCTCGCCGCCATTGGCCTGATGGGCCTTCTCGCGTACAACCTCCGGCACGTGGACCCCGGGGCCGAGGAGCTGCCGCCGCTCCCGGACATCGAGCCGCCCGCCGAGGTCGCCGCCGGGGAGGGCACGGGGAACGCGCTCCGGGTGCTGTTCGTCGGCATCCTCCTTACGTTCGTCGTCCTCATGGTCGCGGGGTCCGTGTACCTCTACATCCGCGGCGTCAAGATCTGGAAGCTTGTCTCGCCGTGGGAGCTCCTGGGCTTCGCGCTCGCGATCGCATTCCTCGTGTCCACTTTCCTCTTCTGGGACCAAATCTACGAGGGGCTGAACAACTTCGTGCGGTGGGTGACCGGGCAGCGCGAGTCCGATTCCGGTGGGACCGGGTCGCCGGGCCCGCTGCCGCCGACGGCCACGTCTCCCTCGTTCTTCGTGCTCGCCGCGGCGGTCGTCATCGTCGGCGTGTACGCGGTCGCGTTCGCCCTCCTGTTCCTCCCGAAGATGTACGGGATCGTGGTCGAGCAGCCCCCGGAGGTCGGGAGGCCGAAGCGGGAGCTCGCGCGCACGATGCGCCGCGCGATCGAAGACCTCCTCGCAGGGGAGGACTTCCGCAGCGCCGTCCTCCGGTGCTACCACTCGATGACCCTCCTCTTCGCGCAGCACGGGTTGCGCCCAGACGCGGCCCAGACCGCGCGGGAGTTCGAGTCCGACGCGCTCCGCTCGTACGGGGTCTCGCGCGAGACGATTGACGACCTCACCTCGTTGTTTGAGGAGGCACGGTACAGCACGCACGCGATCGGGGAAGCGCAGCGGGACACGGCGGTCGCATGCCTCGACGGAATCCGCCGCCAGCTGGAGGCGAAGGCGTGAGCTGGATGACCCGCGGCCCGGACGAGCGCAGGACCCGGGAGACGGAAGTCCGCCGGGAGGTCCTCCGCGGCCCGCTCCCCCGAGAAGGGTCCGCGGAAGAGGAGCGCGCGGGTATCCTGATCCACGCGTTCGGTGTGTCCACGCTGTTCCTGATGATCCTCGTCGTCCTCCTGGCGGCGGCGACGTCGTACTACGCCGCGTACTCCGGAGCGCTCCGGTGGATCCTGTATGCGCTTGTCGTGGCGGTCGCGGGCTTCGTGGCGGTGCGCGCGCTGCGCGGCGTCGTGCGGGACCCCGCGCGATTGGCGGCGAAGCCCACGGGGGCGCCCGTGATCGGCGGCGAGCTCACGAGCCTCCGGACGACCCTCCAGCGCGCCTCGGGTGGCCTCGCGTACAGCCAGGTGATGTTCGAGGAGCGTATGCGGGAGGCGTTCCTGGAGAAGGTGCGGACGGAACGGGACGTGCCGGAGGACGTCCTCCAGGCGGCGGTGCGGAACCCAGAGAAGATCTTTGCGATCCTGCGAGACCGAGAGCTCGCGATCTTCGTTGCGGAGAGCGAGCGGAACTCGCGCATGTACCCGGCGAGCGTGCCGACGATCGAGAAGCGCGAGAACTTCCCGGCACGCGTGAAGGGCCTCTTGGACCGGATGGAGGCGTGGCATTGAAACCTGCGGACGTCGCGGCGTTTGGCGGCAAGATCCTCGACGCGGTCGAAGGAGCGATTGTCGGGAAGCGAACCGTGCTCGAGAAGATGCTCCTCGCGATCCTGTGCGACGGACACGTCCTGATCGAAGATTATCCAGGCCTCGCGAAGACTTTGATGGCGAAGTCGTTCGCGGCCGCGCTCGGGTGCACGTTCAAGCGCGTGCAGTTCACGCCTGACCTCCTCCCGGCGGACATCACGGGCACGTACATCTTCGACCGGAAGGCGAGCGAGTTCGTGCTCCGGAAGGGCCCCGTGTTCACAAACGTCCTGTTGGCGGACGAGATCAACCGCGCGCCGCCGAAGACGCAGGCGGCGCTGCTCGAGGCGATGCAGGAGCGGCAGACGACGCTCGAGGGCGAGACGCACGCGCTCCCGCGTCCGTTCATCGTGTTCGCGACGCAGAACCCGATCGAGTACGAGGGCACGTACCCGCTGCCGGAGGCGCAGATTGACCGGTTCCTGATGCGGATCGACATCGGGTACCCGACGCGGGAGCAGGAGAAGGAGGTCCTGGACCGCCGCCGCGCGCGGAAGATGGAGGAAGTTCAGATCCCCACGGTCGGGGATCCCGAAGCCGTGCTGACGATGCAGGCGGCGGTGGAGGAGGTGCATGTGGACGACGACGTGGAGCGGTACATCGTGGAGGTCGTCGCGCGGACACGGGAGCACTCGCAGGTCGAGGTCGGGGCGAGTCCGCGTGGATCTCTTGCTCTGATGAAGCTGGGGCGGGCGTCGGCAGCGCTGCGCGGACGAGACTACGTCGTGCCGGACGACGTGAAGGGCGTGGCGGTGGAGGCGCTCGCACACCGCGTCCTCCTGAAGCCGGACCCGTGGATCAAGGGCGTCCGGACCGCGAGCATCGTGCGCGAGGTGTTAGCGGCAGTGCCCGTGCCGAAGGTCGAGTAGATGTTGCTGTCGGGACCCGGCCAGGAACGGCGCTTCCTCATCGGCATCGTCGGGGGCGCGATCCTGGGCGCCATCTATGCAGTTCTCAGTTTCATTGGACAGCCTGCGTCGGCGCTGATGTTGGGGAGCCTGCTGCTCGGGACGGCCGCAATGATGGCGTTCCAACTGATGAAGCAGCCGATCTGGTTGCCCCTATCGAGATTGCTCATGCTAACAGCTGCCTTGCTGACGCCCTTCGCCCTTGGCCCCGACTCATGGTTGTTCGCGATTCTGCTCGCTGGTCTCGCCCTTCTCCTAACCATGCATTACAGCGACGTGCGCAAGATTCTGCGGGAGGGCGAAGGCGATCGCTCGAGGAATCCCTAGATGAAGACCTCGCTCGTCGCCGGCCTCGTCGGCGCCGCCGCCGTCCTCCTCGCAGTCGCCTTCCTCACGCGGAGCTGGCGGGCCCTCGCCCTTGTCGTGCCCATCTTCCTGTATCTCGCGGTCGGCGCGCTGCTCGCACCGCCAGGAATTCAAGTGACCGTGAAGCGCGTCATGTCCAGGGACCGCACGTCCGTGGGCCAACCCATAGAGATTAGCCTCCAGCTCCAAAACGAGGGACGCCGCCAAGCGAGCCTCGAGGTCTTCGACAATTTGCCCCAGCCACTCGAGGTCTCAAAGGGCCGGCCGCACGTGTTCCTCAAGCTCCGGCCTAACGAAACCGCGGATTTCTCTTATGCGATCATGCCGGCCATCAAGGGCGATTACGTGATTGGACCCGTGTTGCTCCGTAGCCGCGACCCCCTCGGCCTCCAGCATGAGGAACAGCGTATCCTCGTCGAGGACCGCCTCGTCGTCGCTCCGCGCATGGAGGATGTCCGCCGGGTCCGAGTCGTCCCGCGCCGCGTCCGCATGCCCATCGGCACGGTCCGCAGCCGCCAAATCGGGTTCGGCTCCGAGTTCTACTCGATCCGCGATTACGTGCCCGGCGACGAGACCCGCCATGTGAACTGGAAAGCCACCGCTAGGCGCGACCGGCTCCTCATGAACGAGTACGAGGCGGAGCGGAGCGGCGATGCGGTCATCATCCTCGACGCCCGCCAGGAGTCCGAGGTCGGACCCGTCCCGCGGAGCACGATTGAGCTTGGCATCACCGCCACCGTCAGCTTGGCGGCGAAAATCCTCGAGACGCGGAACCGCTGCGGCCTCATCGTCCAACGCGAGGTCCTCGACTGGGTCTACCCGGGATACGGGAAGAAGCAGCTGTACCGGATTGTGGACGCGCTCGTCCACGTCAGCGCGGGCGGCGCGTGGCCGTTCGAGCACGTCACATGGGTCCTCGCCCGCTTCTTCCCACCGGACGCGCAGATCCTGATCGTGTCCCCGCTCCTCGACAAGACCGCGGTCGACGTCGTCGCGAACCTCCGCGGCCACGGGTTCGACGTCCTCGTCGTCTCCCCCTCTCCGATTGACGTGGAGCGGGCCATCTACGGGGATGACGCGTATGCGTCCCTCGCGCACCGCGTCCTGAAGATGGAGCGGGAGGCATTGATTCAGAGCCTGCGCGGCTACGCGGACGTCGTGGACTGGAGTCCGGGGCAGTCGTTGGCGGTGGCGATGAAGGGGGTGAGGCCGTACCCGCGTCGGCGCTGATGGACCGCGTGATGCGCGGCGCGTCCGTCGCGATCGTCGTGGGCCTGGGCATCCCGCCGTGGATGGACGTGGCGACGATCGAGCACCCGAACCAGCGCGCGCTCGCGACTGGGATTTTCCTCTTGGCGCTCGCCGCCGGGGTCTGGGCCGCGGTCCGCCGCCAGCCCCTCGGCGCGCGGTTCACGACGATCGTCTACGGCGCCCTGACGATCGGTTTCGGGCTCTTCGTCGTCGAGCGCTCGACCGCGTTCCTGCTCGCGTACGTCGTCGGTCTGATGGGAATGAACGTGTTGCTGTATCACGTGCAGTCCTTCGGTCCGGTCCTGGCGGCGTTCACGGAGGACGATGCGGCCTCGCGCCGCGCGCGGGCGGTCGTGCTGCGCTCCCTCGGGATCACGGGGGCGTCGCTGGCAATCGCGTACGGCGGGTCCCTCGTGCTCCTCCCGGTTTTCGCGTCTCCGGTCGGAGCGACGGACCCGATCGTGGCGATGTTACTCGCGATCCTGCTCGTCCTCGTCCTGCTCCTGCTCGCGCTCCTTCCCGACGGGCTCCCGGGCCTCCGACGGCGAGGCCTCCGTGCGCGATGAGCGTCGGCGACGGAACAGTACGACCACCACGATACCGACGATCGCGAGGATTGCGAGGATCCACGGGAGCGCGTCCTGCGTGACCGGCGCTGGCGGCGCGGAGAGGATTTCGACCTCCTCGACCGACGACTGCCCCGCGTTGCCGACGAGGTCCTCCGCGGTGACGTAGAACTCGATCGTGCCGACGGCTGCCGGCTCCGATAGATTGAACGAATACACATCATCGACCGGGGTGCCCGCGGCGACGGCCTGCCATGCGCCCCCGGTCAGCCGCCAGTGCAAGGTCACGACTGGAGGCCCGTGGGGATCGACGACGGTCGCCCGAACCCGGACCGGCAAGCCGACGTGCGCCTCGTCCGCGCCGAGGTTCGTGATCGCTGGCGGCGTCCCATCGACCGTGATCGAGAACACCTCGTTCGCCTCGTTCCCCGCAAGGTCTTCGGCCGCCACGAGGATGTCGTATTCCCCGTCGGGCCAGGTCTCGGTGAAGATTTCGAATGGGGCCTCGAACGTCACGGGACCAAGCCCCGGCACCCGCTCCCACGTCGCCGAGCGGAAGTGCGTGTCCGTGATTGTGAACGAGACGAGCGTCCCCGGTCGGACGACGGAGCCGACGGGACCGTTCGGCGTGACGACCGGCGGCGTCCCGTCGACCGTGACCCCGAACGAGAGGCTGCCCTCGTTCCCCGCCAGGTCGATCGCGCGGACCGTGACAGCATAGTCCCCGTCGGCCCATCCGGTCGTGTCGATCTCGTACGGCGCGGCGAGCGCGTTCACCGGACCGCCGACATCCCAGAGGACCGTCCACGGGTGGGGTTCCTGGACGGAGAACGCGAGTCGATGGCCGGGTTGGACGATTCCGCCCAGGTCGAGCCGGGTCAGCACCGGGGCGGTGTCGTCGATCGTGATCGTGATCCCCGTCGTCATCGTGTTCCCCGCGGCGTCCATCGCGAGGACGGTGACCGTGTGCGTTCCCTCCACCCATCCCGCCGTGGAGATGTCATACGGCGCGGGCAACGGCGTCGGGCCGAACCCCCGGTCGTACGTGACGGACGCGAGGTGGGGGTCCTCGACCTCGACGTCGATCAGGACACCCGAACGGACGATGGCGCCTTCGCTCGGCGAACGGATACCGCCCTGCGGTCCCACGCTGTCGATCGTGAACACGAACGAGGCGCTCGTCTCGTGCCCCACGGCGTCCGTGGCGGTGACCGTCACCGCCAACGGCCCATCCGGTTTTCCCGCCGTGTCGAAGTCGTATGGCGCGGGCAGTGGTTGCGGCCCAGCCCCCACGTCGACCGTGGCGGTGATCGCCGTCTCATCCGTGATCTCGAAGTCGAGGACCACACTGGGGCGGATCACGGCGTCGTCGGGGGGCGCGAGGAGTGCGACAAGCGGAGCGGTTCCATCGACCATGAAATCGAACGCCGTGACGTTCCAGTTCCCCGCCACGTCCTCCGCGTAGACCTCCAGCGACACGGGCCCCTCGGACCAACCGGACGTGTCGAGGTCGTACGGAGGCGAGAGCGGCGCGGCCGGACCGCCGATCGACCAGCTCGCGAACGTGAGATGCAGGTCCGCGATGTCAAGGTCGACGAGCGCCCCCGCGGCGATGGCCGAACCTGCCGGAGGGCCTACGAGGTTGATCGCCGGCTTCGTGTTGTCGACGATGAACTCGTACCGTCCCCAGGACCGAAGGCCACCCTGGTCCTCGGCCGTCACGTAGTACCGGTGCGGGCCGTCCCAGAATCCGTACTGGACGATGACATCGTAGGGAGGGGGGAACGACCGCGAGATCTCCGTGTCCCACGCGATCGACGTGTAGTTCAGCGTCCCGTCCTGGATGTCCCAATCGATCGTGCTCCCGGACCGTACGACGGACCCGTTCGGCGGCGATCGGAGCGTGATCACGGGCGCCGTCGTGTCCGGGATGACCTCGACGCGGAGAATCGGGGAGTCCCACCACGTCTTGGACTCCATGTGCTCGATCCCGTCCGCGCCGGGGATGTCCTCGGACCAGCCCGCCCCCGTCCGCTCCTTGATGATTCGCAGGTATGTGTCCGTCCCGTAGACGTCCGGGCGCAGGACGCTCTGGTACCGCTGGTCCACCTTCGCCTGCGCGACCACGTAGTAGGTCCCGGGCGTGGACGGCGCGCGGAGGGTCTCCCGCCACACGGTCCCGCTCGTCTGCCCGTCCATCGCGCCGTCCCACCCCGTGCCGCCGGACCACTGGCCCGCGAAGTCCAGGCGCTCCGGGAGGACCGTCGTCGGGTTGTTCACGGGGTCCGGGTCCGAGCCCCACTGGACCCGTGTGGAGTCCACGACCATCGAGCCGTTCACCTGCCACGCGACGTCGAACGACGCGCCGACCTCGACCCGCGCGCCGTCCGCAACCCCGGCCGGGTGCCACCGCACGTACGGCTGCGCGATGTCGATCATCGCGAGAAGCATCCGCCGGACGTCGATGCCCCACCCCAGGGTGTCGTCCCCGCCGTACTGGTTCGCGGGGACGTTCTTCACGAAGGAGATCTCCGGCGTGATCCAGAGCGCGCCCGCGCCGCGGTACGCGCCGTCCACGTCCACGTAGGGCGCCTCCGTAGGGTTCTGGACCGTGTCCGCGCCGTACGCCCACGACAGGTACGTGCCCTGCGCGACGTACCCGACGATCCCCGGTGGGGTCCCCACGTTCGAGGCGCCGTAGTTGTACCCGTAGTCCCCGATGTAGTCCCCCATCCGGTGGCCGAAGACGTCGAAGAACGCGAAGTCCGGCGGCGCGTACGACCACGACACGCCGGTGACGGGCGAGACGCCCTGCACGCCGCCGCGCGTCGAGCCCCACGGGTACAGGATCGCGCGCGTGCCGCCGTGGAAGTCCATGCCCGCGCGGATCTGGTGCTCGTTCATGAACCGGACGGCGGTCCTGCCCTGCACGGAGGTGAAGACCGCGGGCCAGCCCGACCCCGGCTCCGGCCCATCGTGGTCCGCCTCGCGGTTCAGGTCCCTCGCGGAGGCGTCCCCGCGGCGGATCCGGTCGAACCCGTCCGGGTTGTGCGAGACCGCGAAGTACACCTCGCGGTGGTCGAGGAGCCAGTTCAACCAGTCGTCGTACGGCGTGGTCCACGTGTCCGTGCGCGCGTTCCGGAGCCACCAGTCGACGAACCAGTACGCGCCGATCGGGCCCGTCCGCTCGTCCCCGTGCGGGTTCCCCATGAAGAACACCTCCGGCTTCTGGAGGCCGAGGGACTCGTTCGTGACGCGGACGTACCACAGGTCGTACGGCGGGTGCGCGGTAGAGCTCGGGACCTGCCCGAGGCCGTACTCTTGGTTCGGGGACCATCCGTGCAGGTATCCGGGGTACTGCGCCTCGAGGTCCCTCCACCATTGGACGAACGTGTCGTAGTTCGCGGGGACCGTGTACGTGATCTCGTTCACGGTGATTGGCGGCCCGACGGAGGGTTCCTGCATCGGCGATGAAGCGCGCGAGGGACCCGCGGGCACGATGAGCAACAGGCAGAAGGCAATCGCGAATAGGGAACCTGAGCGGCGCATCGGTCTCCTCCCGTTCTCGGCGGCGCAGGGTGGGCGCGACGATAAACGTTTCCGAGATGGGCGAAGGACCGTGCGTCCCCACAGATTCAAGCAAACCGCCCCCATGGCCTGCGTGTGATGGAGTCCGCGGAGGAAGAGAGACGTCGGCGGCGACGCGAGGCCGTCGAGTTGAGCGACCGAGTCAGGGCGAAGTCTCCTCCCGGATATGACAGCACCGAGGTCATCCGATTCTGGCGGGACACACGCTACGGGCGCGGTTGGGCTGAGCGGAAGAAGAAGGCCAACCGAAGCAGTTAAAGGGACCCTGTCGGTATCGCGCGGTGCGCCCCGGTGGTCTAGTGGTCTATGATCTCGGTCTGTCGAGCCGAGTGCTCGGGTTCGAATCCCGACCGGGGCGTCTTCCGAATCGGTCCCCCGCTGCGACCGGCCGCTATAAACGGTGAACGGTGAAAGAGTCCCGGACGAATTCCCAGGCAAGTCCTTTTAGCAGCCGGTGAGCATCCCCGGTGGTGTCATGGGCAAGACGGAGCAGATCGCGACGGTGATCCAGGCGCTCGGCGCCAACCGGGAGAACGTCGAGCACCTGATGGATGAGGTGGACCGGTTCTTCGGCTCCCTGAACGCAGAGATCGAGGGGTGGAAGTTCGTGATGGAGGAGTTCGAGGACGGCACGCGCATCCTCGCCCGGTTCCAGATCAGGCTCAAGAGGTGATGGCGACGAGCGAGGAATCCGAGTGGCCGGAGGATTGGGAGGAGGGCGCCTCCCGACGCACGATTAGCTTCTACCACGCGGAGGGCGCGCCTTACCTCGACGACCAGGGAAAGGTTCACCGGGAGCCTCCCCCCGAGGAGTTGGAGGACCTTCAGCGGCGAGGGCTGGTGATCCCTCCCAGAATAGTGGAGGAGATCGTCGGATCGGTGGTCCCGATCAGGGAAGTGCGGAAGACCTCTACCGCTGTCTCGGTCAGGGCCGCCGAATCACGATCTGGGGGAACTCTTGGCGAACCCGAACAACGCCGGCGGCGCGAGTCCGGCCAAGGTTCTAGGGGCGGGCAAGAGCCCCCGAGCCCTCGGCTGAAGAAGCCATTCGACATATCGCTTGTGGAGGAAGCTGCTTCTTTGGTCCTAGGAAGACTCTTCCGCGAAGGGGTAAGGATCCCAATCCGCAAGGAGGGGACAGCGGACCTCGACGTCATAATCAAGGGCAACGAGATTATCATCGACGTCAACCGGCTGTTCTTCGACACGCCCAAGCTCTCGATCTGGAGGATTACCCTCGCCTACCAAGGAGAAACGTTGGCGTTGTTCGGCCGCGGGGTGAAGGGGGATCTCAAGATCCGCCCGTTGCGGGTCGCGCGCTTCTTGGCCCGCGCTTGGCTGGAGAAGAGGAGATACGACAAGAAATCCCGGCGCGAAACGACGGAATAGTCGGATGGCGCGAGCGCGGTGCGAGGGTTTTTGGGTCCTGGCGAGATGCGTGTTCGTCGATGCAGGTCAGCGGGTCGAAAGGGGCGGAACACGCACATGACGGAGTCGCGTACATGCGCAAGACCGTGGACCGCGCCAAAAGGCTCCTGGCGGCGAAGCACGATCTGACGCAAGTGCGCATCCGGCCGGTGACGCTCCGGAGCGCACGGTTCTCACTCCCGTGCGTGGTCGACGGGATCCGGCGCGGAGAGCGGGTCCACATGTTCGTGAAGATCATGGGCTCCAGCGACCGCTTCACCGCAGTCATCTCGCAGTTCATGAAGAACATGTATCTCGAGATGAATGGTCGCCCGGCGATGTTCGAGGTCGCCGAATCCGCCTTCGGGATGGCCCGCCACCAGCATGACCGCCTACTCGAGCTGGTCGAGAAGGGAATCCCAACGTCGCGGCCGTTAGGCTATCACGACCTCGACGGCATCCGCGCTCTCTTGGTGATGGAGTTCGTGCCCGGCAATCCGTTCACAAGAGTGGAGATCACCCTCGAGCTCGCGGAAGAGGCGTTCGACGTGATGCGGCGAATGCACCAGCACGGGCTTCACCACGGGGATATCAAGCTCGACAATCTGATCTTGGGCCCCGATGGGAAGGTCTATCTGCTGGACGTCGGCAACTTCCGCGAAGGGACCCCCGAACGAGAGCAGCGGGCCTACGACATCGCGTCTATGCTCTGCGCCCTCTCGGAACGGATGCCGGTCGACAAGCTGCTCCGGGCAGGGGTGCTCAAGTACTCCTCCGCCGACCAGCAAGCGGCGGTGCCATACGTCGAACTGAGCAGGAATAGGCCGGACTTCTTCCTGCGGGACGAGGTCATCGAGCCGATCAAGGCGAGACTTGAGGCGGGCTCGCCCGGCGTGCGCGGAGCCCGGTGACGCCTGGACCGTTCGGGTGGCCCGCGCGGTACTACTCGCCGGCTTTCTTCTTGGGTCGGCGGATCAAGGCGACCAAGCGCCACTCGACGCGGAGACCGTCCTTGGACTCCTCGACCCCGAACTTCCACTCTTCCACCTCGGCGTGAACCTGCTTGAGGTAATCCCGGAGCTCTTTTCCCTTCTTGCGCAGGCCGCTGGCCCCGTCGCCGATGCTCCTCTCCAGCGCCTCGCCGATCTCCTCGACCTTCTCTTTCACACGGTACTCAGGGTCCTTGGCCATCTCTATGATCTCCGGTGAGTCCATAGTCCTCTGCCCCAGTTAACGTCACCCCTCCGGTCGTTGTACCCGCAGGACAAAGCTTATAAGCCAATGTCCGATTCCCCAAGCGGGTCTGGGGAATGTGGACACCTGACGATCTCGATATCCGAATCATCAGAGCGCTCGCGTCTCCCCACTCCTTCCAGTGGGACGTCCGCATCTCCTATGCGAACGTGGCCGCGAGCCTCGACATCGACGAAGAGACGGTCCGGAGCCGGCTGAAACACATGAACAGCGTGCGGTTCCTACGGGGGTGGCAGCTCATTCTCAATCCGGCTCTGCTTGGCCGGGAGGCTGCCATTGTAGAGCTGAGTGTCGGTGATTCGGAATCCAAGCCCGAGGTGATCTCGCGACTGAGACTGCTCGAAGGGGTCACGCTCATCGACGACCTCTATGGCAGAGAGCTCGCCGTGTCTACCATGTACGAGAGCCCGTCGAGTCTGGAAAGGCAGGTTCGGCTCTTCGCCTCCCTTTGCGGTGTTCCGACACCGATCTCATGGAAGCTCGGGTTCCCTCATTGCACGGTGACCCCGACGTTGACGGAATGGCGGATCATGCAGACGCTGCGCAAGGACGGCAGAGGGAGGCTCTCAGACGTCGCCCGCACTCTGCGACTCTCGACACGGACGGTCAAGAGGCGGATGGTCAATCTCGTCGATGGGAATGCCTTCTACCTTGACCCCGTTTTGGATCTGGGGAACGTTGGCGGCGTGCGATGTCGGTTCTGGGTCACGTCCGAAGCGAGCTGGAAACAGGCGGTCGACAAGACGATCTTGTCCGGGCTCCAGAGAATCATTTGGACCCACACGGCGCCGCAGGAGTATTCCCTTTTCGTCGCCCACCTATCCAATGTGTCGGAAGTTCAAGAGAGATTGCGTTGGATGAAGCAGCTCGCGGGCGTTAGGGAAGTCCGGGCGGCCATCGAGGTTGAACATATCCATGTTCAAGAGTGGGTCAGGGGCGAGATTGAGAAGCGGATATCGATGCTCGCGCCTAGCTGACGGGCTGCAAGTTGGGTACAGGAGCAATTAGGCGCTCAGGCCCGACCGAGTGGGCGACCCGATGCGTGCGTGGCCTCATCACCGAACGGGATCGTCTGCTCGAAATCAAGACTAGCCCCCATGGGGAACTTGGCCACAAGGTCGCATCGCTGCGGAAGGTTCCGGAAGTCGCGGCCCCTTGTTTTCGTGCTAGACTTCGTATGTATGAAATCTGGAGAATGCAGTCTGGGAACGCGTTGCGGTCCGAGTCCGAACCGTGCCGACTCTCTCCCGCGGTTAGTCCACGCCTTGTATGCGAGGAAAAGGGTTTTGTCCGTCTGGCGGATACGTCCGTGTGGACCTTGGAGTAGACGTTGGCGGCACGTTCACGGATTTTGTGGGCTTCCGGGGTCGCGAGATCGTGACGACAAAAATCCTGTCCACCCCCGGGTCGGCGAGCGCGGTCCTCCGGGGATTCCGCACCCTCCAAGCGGACGGAATGGTCCACGGCACAACCGTCGCGACGAACGCGATTCTGGAGCGGCGGGGCGCCAGCACGGCGCTCGTCACGACGGCCGGATTCGAAGATCTCCTGGCGATTGGCCGACAGGATCGGCCGAAGCTCTACGACCTGCACTCCGCGAAACCCGCGGCACCGGTCCCGCGGGATCGGTGCTTCGGAGTCCGCGAACGCGTCGACGCACACGGACGAGTCCTCACGGACCTCACAGACGCGGAACTCCGTCGTGTCGCCCGCGCCGTGAAACGGTCGGGAGCCGAGTCGGTCGCCGTGTCGCTGCTCTTCTCTTTCCTCCGGCCGGAGCACGAGAAGCGACTCGGGGCGGCGTTTCCCGGGATCTCGGTGTCCCTCAGCCATCAGGTGCTCGCTGAATTCCGCGAGTATGAGCGCGGTTCAACGACGGTCCTAGACGCCTACATCAAGCCCCTCGTCGCGCGTTACCTCCAGGACCTCCGCGACCAGCTGCGACGGGAATTCCTTGTCATGAAGTCGACGGGCGGCGTTGCCACGCCGGAGCTCGTGCAGGACCGGCCGATAGAACTCGTCCTGAGCGGCCCCGCCGGAGGCCTTGCGGGCGCCGCCGCCCTCGCCCGCCGGATGCACGCGCCTCATCTTGTCACCTTCGATATGGGCGGGACGAGCGCCGACTTTTCTGTGATGACGGAAGGCGAGTCCAGCTGGACGACGGAGGCTGTAATCGACCACTTCCCAATGGCAGTCCCGGTCATCGACATAGAGTCGATCGGGGCGGGCGGAGGGAGCCTCGCCTGGATCGACCCCGGAGGTGCCCTGCGGGTCGGCCCAGCGAGCGCGGGCGCGTCGCCGGGCCCCGTTGCGTACGGGAAGGGTGGCCGCGATCCGACCGTCACGGACGCGGACCTCGTCGGAGGGATACTGGGCGCCCGCATCCTTGGGGGCAGGCTCGGGTTGCGGCCGCGCCTGGCGCGGAGCGGGCTGGCGAAATTGTCGAAGCGACTGGGTGTCACGCTGGACGAGACCGTCCTCGGCATCCGGCGGGTCGTCGAGGCGAGCATGGCGAAGAGGATGCGGATTATCCTGTCGAAGCAAGGTGCGCACCCGGCGAAGTTCCGGCTCCTCGCGTTCGGCGGAGCTGGCGCGATGCATGCGTGCGCGCTGGCGCGTGAAATAGGCATCTCGCGGGTGATCGTCCCCTTCCTCCCCGGTCTGTTCTCAGCTTACGGGATCCTCGTATCCGACGTCCGCGTGGCGTACAGCCAGAGCGTGTTACGTCCCCTCGGTCGGGCAAGGGCGCGGATTCGTGAAATCCTCGGCGGTTTCCGAGAGCGGGCCGAGAGGGATCTCACCGTGCAAGGGGTCGAGCCGCGGCGGGCCCTGTTCACGGCAAGCCTCGACCTGCGCTCCCGAGGACAGAGGGACGAAATCAACGTCCCGATCCACGGAGACGTCGCCCGCCAGTTCCGCGAACTACACCGGGTCCGATACGGATACGCGGCACCTGCGGGGCCGATTGAGCTCGTGACGGTACGTCTCGCCGCGCGACTCGCGAGGCCCGTGCACGTCCCGCCTCCAATCCGGCGTGCGACGCCTCGACGCGTCGCGCGACGCGTCCTCTTCGAGGACGGCTGGTTCGACACGACCGTCCTCGATCGGGAGAGCCTCCCGGTCGGCTTCCGCCTCGAGGGGCCGACGATTGTCGAGGAGGCATACGCGACCACAGTCGTCCCGCCTGGAGCCACGCTCGAGGTGGACCCCCTGGGCCTGCTCAACATCGAGGTGGGTCCGTGAAACCGGTCGATCTGGATGTGCTCCAGTCGGCCCTGTCCTCCATCCCGGAGGAGATGGACGTCTCCCTCCGGAGGACCGCGTACTCGCCCAACATCAAGGAACGGATGGACGCGAGCTGTGCCCTCTTCGACGCGGACGGGAACTTGGTCGCGCAGGCCGAACACACTCCCGTGCACCTCGGCTCGATGCTTATCGCCGTCGACGTGATCAAGGCCGAATTCGGCGATGTGCTCGAGGATGGAGACCAAGTCGTGCTCAACAACCCCTACCGCGGCGGGACGCACTTGCCCGACATCACGGTAATCAAACCCGTTTTCTCGAAGTCGAGTCGCCTCGCCTATGTCGCGAACCGAGCCCACCATGCGGAGGTCGGCGGGATCGTCCCGGGGTCGATGTCGGCGCGGAGCAAGCGGCTCGAGGACGAAGGACTCGTCCTCGATCCGGAGCTTCTGCTTCGGAAGGGAGCAGAGCGTCGCGAAGTCTTTGATCGCATTCGACGCGCGACGCTGAATCCGGTCGAACGGCTCGGAGACTTGCGAGCGCAGGTCGCGGCGAACGAGCTCGGATCGGCGCGGGTGCTCGAGTTCGCGCGGCGCCATGGCCCGGGATTCCTCGCGCAGGCGGCCGTGGAACTCATGGCGTACAGCGAGCGACGGGTACGCTCGTCGATCGCAAAACTCCAGCGCGGCAGTTGGACCGGCATCGACCGACTGGAGAGCCCCGAGGTTCGGGCTCACCGGTTCATCCCGATCCGCGCGCGGATCACCACGGCCGGAGGTGAGATCCAAGTCGATTTCGAGGGGACGCACGCCCAGACGGCGAACAACCTGAATGCGCCCTTCGCGGTCACATTGGGCTCTGTCTACTACGCAGTCCGGTGCCTCACGGACCCTGACATCCCCGCGAATGCGGGCGCCTACCGTCCGATTCGGGTGAGCGCGCCAGAAGGTACGATCGTTCGGGCTCGGCCCCCGGCCGCCGTCGCGGCCGGGAACGTCGAGACATCGCAGCGAATCGTCGACGTCGTGTTCTCCGCGCTCCGCGCGCTGCTGCCCAACCAGATACCGGCCCAAAGTCAGGGCACAATGAACAACCTGACAATCTGGTCCGCGCGCAGGCCGCGCTTCTCGTACTACGAGACGATCGCGGGCGGCGAGGGGGCGCTGCCGTATCGGGACGGAGCGGATGGCGTGCAGACGCACATGACGAACACGAAGAACACTCCTGTGGAGGCGCTCGAGCTTGCGTATCCTCTCCGCGTCGAAGAGTACAGGCTGATCGATGGCTCTGGAGGCGCCGGACGGTTCCGCGGGGGAGACGGGATCCGCCGCGCGATTCGTGTGCTCGCACCCGGGACGACCGTGTCCGTGCTCTCCGAGCGCCGCAGACTCCGGCCAGGCGGCGCGAATGGCGGCTCCGATGGGCGGGCGGGCAGGAACTGGCTCGTCCACCGCGAGAGGCGACGTCCGCTTCCGGCGAAGTTCACCGAGCGCCTGAGTCGCGGGGATGTCATCGTAATCGAGACGCCGGGCGGCGGCGGCTGGGGGAACGGCGAACGTGCGAAGGTCGCGGTCGGGCGTCTTGGCCGGTCCGAGCTGCTGAATGCACGCTGAGTCTCGCGCCCAACGCGAGAGCGGTGCCGAGGCCGTCGGTTTCGACTTGACCGGTGTCCGCATCCACCAGCGCCCTAACGGAAGTCGGACATGGATCCATGATTTTGTCCATCGCCGCCATGTATCGGAGGGGTGGCGATAACCGCAGCCTTTGTGTTTCCGAGAAGGAAGGTAGGAACATGGTTGCAAGGAAAGCGCTTGTCGTGATTGTGGCGATTGTGCTCGTGCTGGTCGCACTTGGGGTAGGCTACGTCCTGCTGACTCAGAATCCACCCGGACCTCCGTCGGGAGCCGCGCCCGCAGTAACGTTTGCGTCCCCTCCCGCCGCTGCCACCGGCGTCGCAGTTAACACGAAGGTCCTCGCCAGATTCAGCCAGGCGATGGACCCCGCAACGATTTCCACGTCGACGTTCACGTTGAAACAAGGCACGACCGCGGTTTCGGGCACCGTCGCCTATGCCGGGACCACGGCGACCTTCGCACCCGCGAGCAATCTCGCCGCCAGCACGGCTTTCACGGCGACGATTACGACAGGAGCCAAGGACTCGTCGGGCCAGGCTCTCGCGGCCAACTTCGCGTGGAGCTTTACAACCGGGACAGTCCCAGACACCACCCGACCGCTGGTTAGCTTCACGTCGCCACCCTCAGGTGCCACCAGTGTGGCGGTCAACACGATGGTCCTCGCAACGTTCAGCGAGGTGATGGACCCCTCAACGATCACTGCGTCGACGTTCACCGTGATGCAGGGGACGACGTCTGTGTCCGGAGCCGTGACGTACGCCGTCCGTACCACGACACTCAATCCGGCAAGCGATCTCGCCGCCAGCACCGTGTACACCGCCACGATCACGACGGGTGCCAAAGACCTGGCCGGTAATGCGCTGGCGGCCAACTTCGTGTGGAGCTTCACGACGGGCGCCGTTCCCGACACGACACCACCCCGGGTGGCGTCCACATTCCCAGCCGACTCCGCCACGGGCGTGGCGATCAACGCCGATGTTCTCGCGACCTTCAGCGAGGCGATGGACCCCTTGACGATTACGACGTCGACCTTCACGCTGATGCAGGGGACGACGTCTGTGTCCGGCACCGTGACGTACGCCGGCCTTACCGCGACCTTCAATCCGGCGAGCGATCTCACCGCCACCGCCGCCTACACCGGCACAATCACCACAGGAGCGAAGGACCTCGCAGGCAACGCATTGGCGGTCAACTTCGTGTGGAGCTTTACAACGGGTTCAACGGGACAGAACGGTCCCGCGCCGGTGGTCCTTGGAACGGCCGGCAATTTCGTGATTCTGGCGAAGTCTTCAATCAGTACCACGGGAACCACTTCCATCACCGGAGATCTCGGACTTAGTCCGGCTGCCACGAGCTTCATCACGGGATTTTCCTTGACCATGGATCCCTCGAACGTATTTGCGACGTCGAGCCTCGTGACCGGAAGGATCTACGCGTCCGACATGGCGCCCCCCACTCCGACGACGATGACCACCGCCGTCCTCGACATGCAAAACGCGTTCACGGATGCCGCCGGACGGACGCTGCCGGACTTCACGGAGCTGGGCGCCGGGAACATCGACGGGTTGACCCTTGTCCCTGGCCTCTACAAGTGGGGGACGGGAGTCACGTTCGCCAACGGGGTCACGATCTCGGGCGGCGCCAATGATGTCTGGATCTTCCAGATTGCCCAAGACCTGACCGTGGGCAACGGCGCCATTGTCACCCTGAGCGGGGGCGCACAGGCCAAGAACATCTTCTGGCAGGTCTCCGGCCAGGTGACCCTGGGAACGACGTCGGACTTTAAGGGGATCATCCTGTGTCAAACGCAGATTTCGATGCAGACCGGCGCGAGCCTGCTCGGCAGGGCGTTGGCACAGACTGCGGTCACTCTGGACGCCAATGCCGTCACTCGGCCCTGAAGCAGGAATGGAGAGTCGCGCAGAAAAAACCGAGGAGGTAAGAACCATGGCGAAGAAGAGCAGAGGCGGTCGGATGACCGCGACGAAGAAGCGTGCCGCGAAGTCGCCCGGTGGACGGGGGCCGGTCAAGGGACGGAAGGCCGGTCGAAGGATCATGAGGACCTAGGGAGGTGGAGTCAATGCCAGAACTGGTCGGAGGAGTGGGAGTGTCAGGTTCGCTGGTCGGGGCGGTGCTCTTCTTCGTCATCGGGTGGATCATCTCGGCCATCATCATCTACGCGATCACGAAGCTCTTCTCCCAGAGCGAGGGGTTCGGGACGGCCTTCCTCGCCGCCCTCGTCGGTGCGATCATCTACGCGCTCGCGTACTTCTTCCTGGGTTCAGGACTCCTGGCGGCCGTCGTTGCCGGGCTTGGTTGGCTCATCGCCCTGGCCGCTCTCTACGAGATGAGCGGGCTCAGAGCTCTCGCGGTCGCGGTCGTGGTGTGGATCGTCGCAGTGATCGTGGGCTGGTTCCTGCCCACGATCCTGGGTCCTCTGTGAAGGGGGAACGATGGCAGTAACGATGGACTGGTCGCGCATCGGAGTCGGCGGAGTAGTTGCATTCTTGGTCGGCTGGTTCGTGGTCGGGCTCCTTGGTGCGATCATCCTGGCGGTTGTGGTCTTGCTGCTAATGGGAATCCTGAAGATCAGTCAGAAGTGAGGTGAAAACATGGTCGTTCGAAAGACGCTGGTGGTCCTGTTGGTCGCGATCGTTCTCCTGATCCTAGTGATCGGGGCAGGCTACATCTTGCTGACGCCCGGACCCCCTCCGGGAGCCGCGCCCACGGTGACGTCCACGTCCCCCGATGACGCCGTCACCGGCGTGCCGGTCGACACGAAGATCCTCGCGACGTTCAGTAATGCGATGGACCCCTCCACGATCACCACGTCGACGTTCACGTTAGAGCGGGGGACGACGCCCGTCTCCGGCCTCGTGAGCTACGAAGGCCTGACCGCGACCTTCGATCCGGCGAGCGATCTCGCCGCCAGCACCACGTACACGGCCACGGTCACCACCGGGGCCAAGGACGCGTCCGGCCGCGCGCTGGCGGTCAACTTCGTCTGGAGCTTCACGACGGGTCAGATTCCGGACACCACGTCTCCTCGAGTGACGTTCACGTCCCCCGCCGTCGGGGCCACCGGTGTGCCGATCAACACGAAGGTCCTCGCGACCTTCAGCGAGGCGATGGACCCCTCGACGATTACCACGTTGACGTTCACGTTGGAGAGGGGGACGACCTCGGTTGCGGGGACCGTGGGCTATACGGGCGTGACCGCGACCTTCGATCCCGCCAGCGATCTCGCCGCCAGCGCCGTCTACTCCGCCACGATCACCAATGGGGCCAAGGACCTCGCAGGGAGTGCAATGCGGAGCAACTTCGTTTGGAGCTTCACGACAGGTCAGATCCCAGACACCACCGCGCCCACGGTGACGTTCACGTCCCCCGCCGTCGGGGCCACCGGTGTGCCGATCAACACGAAGGTCCTCGCGACCTTCAGCGAGGCGATGGACCCCTCGACGATTACCACGTTGACGTTTCTCCTGAGGCAAGGGACGACGCCCGTCTCCGGCCTCGTGAGCTACGCCGGCCGGACCGCGACCTTCGATCCGGCCAGCGATCTCGCCGCCAGCGCCGTCTACTCCGCCACGATCACCACCGGGGTCAAGGACCTCGCAGGCAATGCGATGCAGAGTGACTTCGTATGGCGCTTCACGACGGGTCAAGTCGCGGACACCACCGCGCCCACGGTGACGTTCACGTCCCCCGCCGTCGGGGCCACCGGTGTGTCAATCAACACGAAGGTCCTCGCGACCTTCAGCGAGGCGATGGACCCCTCCACGATCACTACGTTGACATTCACGTTGGAGCGAGGGACGACGTCCGTCTCCGGCCTCGTGAGCTACGCCGGCCTGACCGCGACCTTCAATCCGGCCAGCGATCTCGCCGCCAGCACCAGGTACACGGCCACGATCACCACCGGTGTCAAGGACCTTGCAGGTAACTCGCTGGTTTCCAGTTTCGTTTGGAGCTTCACGACAGGTCAGATCCCAGACACCACCGCGCCCACGGTGACGTTCACGTCCCCCGCCTACGGCGCCACCGGCGTGCCGATCATCACGAAGGTCCTCGCGACCTTCAGCGAGGCGATGGACCCCTCGACGATCACCACGTCGACGTTCACGTTGAGAGCAAGGGGGGAAGGCATTGTCCTCGTTTCCGGGATCGTGATTTATACGGGCGTGACCGCGACCTTCGTGCCCTCGAGCGAGCTCGCTGCCAGCACCGTGCACACCGCCACGATCACCACCGGGGTCAAGGACCTCGCAGGCAATGCGATGCAGAGTGACTTCGTATGGCGCTTCACGACGGGTCAAGTCGCGGACACCACCGCGCCCTACGTGGTTTCGACAAGCCCTGTTCTCGCGGTGCCGCTCGGCAGCGATATCTCGGCCACGTTCAGCGAGGCGATGGACCCTTCCACGATCACGACGTTGACGTTTCTCGTGAAGCAAGGGACGACATCGGTGTCCGGCCTCGTGAGCTACGCCGGCCTGACCGCGACCTTCGATCCGGCCAGCGATCTCGCCGCCAACACCACGTACACTGCCACGGTCACCACCGGGGTCAGGGACCTCGCAGGCAATGCGATGCTGAGTGACTTCGTCTGGAGCTTCACGACGGCGACGTCACAGGGCGCATGCAGCCAACTGCCCGTGGACCTTGGATCGGCCGCCGGGTTCGCCGTCCTGGCGGGCTCGACGGTGACCAATACAGGTCCGACGACGGTCACCGGGGATCTCGGCGTGAGTCCAGGCACCGCGGTGACGGGATTCCCGCCGGGAACGGTGATCGGGGCCATCCACGCGGGTGATCCGACCGCCGCCGGCGGCATCGCCGACCTGACGATCGCGTACAACGACGCCGCCGGGCGAACCCTGTGTCCTGTAACCCTGGCTGGAAACCTTGGGGGACTAACCCTTGCCCCCGGCCTCTACAAGTCCACGTCCACTCTCGAGATCTCCTCCGGGGATCTCACCCTGGACGCCCAAGGCAACGGGAGCGCGGTCTTCATCTTCCAGATGGCGTCCAGCCTCACGACGACCGCCGGCCGCCAGATCATTTTGATTGGCGGTGCGAAGGCCTCCAACGTCTTCTGGCAGGTCGGCAGCTCCGCGACTCTCGGGACAAACTCAGTCTTCGTGGGGACGATCATGGCGGATCAAGCCATCACGCTGAACACCGGCGCGACCCTGGACGGCAGGGCGTTGGCACGGATTGCCGCCGTCGCACTGGACTCGAATCTCGTTTCGGTGCCAGTTCCGTGAGGCATGAATGACGTTCAACATCGAGCACGAGCAATCGAAGAGGAGATGAAACCATGGCAAAGAAGAGCAGGGGCGGTCGGATGACTGCCGCGAAGGGTCGTGCGGCGAAGTCCGCAGGTGGGAAGGGTCGTGTCCGAAAGCGCAAGGCAGGCCGGAACATCATGAAGACCTAGGGGAGGGTGGAGATGTCGCTTCTCGGGACCGTGGTCTTTTTCGTCATCGGATGGGTCATTTCGGCCATCATCATCTACGTGGTCACGAAGCTCTTCGAACAGAAAGAAGGGTTCGGGACGGCCTTCTTGGCTGCCCTCGTCGGTGCGATCATCTACGCACTCGTGTATTACTTCTTGGGTTCGGGGCTCCTGGCAGGCATCGTTGCCGGGCTCGGTTGGCTGATCGCCCTGGCGACTCTCTACGAGATGAGCGGGCTCAGGGCACTCGGGACCGCAGTCGTGGTGTGGATCGTCGCCACGATCGTGGGCTGGTTCCTGCCCACAATCCTGGGTCCTCTGTGATGGGGGAACCATGCCAGTAACGGTACAATGGTCCCACATCGGATTGGGCTCAGTCGTGGCATTCCTGGTAGGCTGGTTCTTGTTCGGCCTCCTTGGTGCGATCATGATCGCCGTCGTAGTCCTGCTGCTGATGGGCGTCATAAGGGTCAGGTAGACGGCGAGAAGGTGACAAAATGGTTCGAAAGACGTTGATCGTAGTGATCGTCGCGATTGCCCTCGTGGCGGTCGTCCTAGGAGCAGGCTACGTCGTGCTGACACAGTCCGGATGCAACCAAAGCGGAGTAGCCCTTGGATCGGCCGCCGGGTTCGCCGTCTTGGCGGGCTCGACGGTGACCAACACCGGTAGCAGCACCGTCACGGGGGATGTCGGCGTGAGTCCAGGCACCGCGGTGACGGGATTCCCGCCGGGAACGGTGGTCGGGACGATCCACGCGGCCGATACGGCTGCCGCTAGCGGCATCGCCGATCTGACCATCGCGTACAACGACGCTGCCGGACGGACCCTGTGTCCTGTGAGCGTGGCCGGGAACCTTGGAGGGCAGACCCTCACCCCCGGCCTCTACAAGTCCACGTCCGGCCTCCAGATAACCTCCGGGGATCTCACCCTGGACGCGAGAGGCAATGCGAACGCGGTCTTCATCTTCCAGATGGCGTCCACCCTGACTACGACAGAAGGTCGGCAGGTTATCTTGGCAGGGGGCGCCAGGGCTGCCAACGTCTTCTGGCAGGTCGGCAGTTCCGCGACTATCGGAACAAATTCGACCTTCGTGGGGACGATCATGGCGGATCAGGCCGTCACGCTGAACACCGGCGCGAGCTTGGACGGCAGGGCGATGGCACGGATTGGCGCCGTCACACTGGACGCCAGCACCGTAACCAGACCCCCGTGAGGCGTGAATTGACGATCAATGGAGAGAGAGGAAGTACCGAAGAACACCGAAAAAGGAGATGAAAACATGGCAAAGAAGAGCAGGGGCGGTCGGATGACTGCCGCGAAGGGTCGTGCGGCGAAGTCCGCAGGTGGGAAGGGTCGTGTCCGAAAGCGCAAGGCAGGCCGGAACATCATGAAGACGTGAGAATCCCAGGGGGGAGGTTGAGAGGATGGTTCGAAGGATATTGGCCGAAGTGATCGTGGCGATTGCGCTCGCATTCGGGCTTGCTTTCAGCGTGACGGGCGGAGTCGTCCAGGCCGCGCCCCTGAACCCGACCGCGCCAACACAAGGTAGGTCGGCGGGCTTCTCGGTTCTGGCAGGCACGGCGGTGACCTGCACCGATTCCACAGTCACCGGAGACGTGGGCGTGTACCCCGGCACTGCGATCACGCAGACCAACTGCGTGATCCAAGGGACAGTTCACCCCGGGGACACAACCGCCGAAGCGGCCTACAACGACTTCCTCGACGCATACGATGCGCTCTCGCTCGAGCCGTGCGACGAGGTATTGACAGGCACCCTCGCAGGCGTGACGCTTGCGCCCGGTGTCTACTGCTTCGACGCGGCGGCAACGTTGACGGGCCAGTTGACGCTCGACGGGCCCGCAAACGGGGTCTGGATCTTCAAAATCGGGACCGGCGGGACCGGCGCCCTCACGGGCACCAGCTTCTCGGTGGTCATGGCCGGCGGCGGGCAGTCGTGCAACGTGTACTGGTGGGTCGCCGAGGCCGCGACTCTGACGGACTCGAACTTCGTGGGGACGATCCTCGCGGGTGCGGCCATCACCGTTACACGTGGAACCTTCGCCGGTGACATCTACGCGAAAGCCGCAGTGACGATGACGGGCACCAGCCTCGTCGGCTGCGAGGGTGGCAACGGCAACGGCGGCGGGCGGGGCTGCAACCAGGGCGTCGGCAACGGACCCGAGGATTGCGATCCGGGCAACTCAAACCAGGGGGATTCGGACCGGTCGAATGACGAGGTCGGCGGGACGCCCGGAGACCCCGGCCGCAAGGGCGGCAACGGCAAGTAAGGGGAGCACTCGAAGCGGGCGACAACATCCAGCTGCACAGTACCCACAAACCCCAAACGGGGGGTCCATCGGCAGGCGTGCGGGTCCGGAAGACCGGGACGATCATGCCGAAATCCGGGGACCCCCCGGACATTAATTGCCGGACTCGAATTCTACCTCGCGCTGACCCCGCGCCCTGCTCTTGATCGCCGGATCGACTCCTTCCCCGGAGTCCCTGCGCGATTCCCAAGAACTCGTTCGATCGGCGTCGCACCACCGGCCGCCCAGTCTCCGAAGACGAGCGATGCTCAACGCCTGCTTCCCGGCCCGTGGATCGCGAATGTGGACAACGCGTTCGGCGAGGGATCCCTGACGGGGACAGTCACGGCGACCTAGAAGACCCCGAGCACGAGGCCCCCAACGCCGAGCGCACCGAGAGCCGCGACCGATGCAGCCCATACCGCCTTGCTGGACTTCAGAATCAGGAACCCGTCGCTCGCCACGAGGTCAACTTTCACAGTGAACCTGCCAGCGACTCTGCGATGGACGGTGATTCGTGGGACAGGGATCAGGTTGAACGTCGCCAGGATCACGTTGAAGACGGCGATGGTGCCAACGAAGATCGGGATGGGCTCCCTGAGCCGCCCGGGAGCCGTGCCGAGCGCAACCGAGAGGCCGATGAACATGGCCGCGAAGGCGAGGTTTGTCGCGGGGCCCGCGGCGCTGATCTTCACATGCTGCCGAGCGCTGACGCGACCGGAAACCACGACAGCCCCCGGCAGGGCGAAGATCCAGCCGAAGGAGGCGGTGACGAGCGCCACGAGGAGCCCCATCGGAGAATACCGGTACTCCGCGACGACACCGATTCGCTGGGCGACCGCCTTGTGCGCAAGCTCGTGCAAGAGGAACGCGGTCATGACGGCCACGAAGGAGCCGGTGAAAATGAGCAGGACGAGGGAGGCTCCACCGACTTGGAAGTAGCCGCCGATGTACCGTGCGCCGCCGATGTACCACACCGCAAATGCGAGCGTCATCACTCCCACACTAGTCCAGAATTGCATCGCCTCGACCCGACTGAAACCCAAGCCGAAGTCCTGAACGGGGATGAGCCGCTTTTCGGAGGGCACTGGACGGGAAGAGAATCGTTCCGTATAAAAGGCCGGCGCACTTGGGGCCTCGCGGACCTCACGACCAAAGCTGGCGCTCGACGAACTCACCGCGAAAGGCTAATCCCGACCTCCGACCATCTCCAGAATTGTGCGGAGCGCTCGTGGATGAGTTCGACACTCAATCCGCCGTCAGAGCCGGTCGTGTACGCGATTGGGGACACACACCTCGGCCTCCACGAATGGGGCCCGGACGGCCATCGAGAGCAGCCGCTCGTGGTGGCGGATTTCTTTCGCTGGCTGAGCGCGCTTCCGGAAGAGGGCTATCCGCTGCAGACATGGAACGGTCGCGGCTTGAGCACGCGGACCCTTCGTCGCCCGGATCGGCTGGTCCTGCTCGGCGACATCCTGGAGCTCTGGGAGGCGGAGAACCAAGCCATCCTCTTCTCCGCGGCCACCGTGAGCTCCGTGTTGGCGCGCGTGCCCTGCGAGAAGATCTACGTGCTCGGGAATCACGACAACATCCTCCATGCGGTGAGGGGCGTGTACCCGCTCGGATTGGAGAATCTCGAAGTGGTCGGAGACGCCTACCCGTCCAGCGACACGGGCGAGATCCGCCCGCTCCGCATCGGCGACCGCAGCTACATCTTCATCCACGGCCACCAGTTCGATCCGATTCTCCACGGTCGCGTCGGAAAGTTCTGGCCCCTGCTCGCCCCAGTGCGACAAGCGGGCGCTGCCTTGGGGGACTACGCTTGGGTGTTCCTGGCGCTGTGGGTTGCGTCCTTGCTCGTGCATTTCACCTATCCGTCCTCGCCTGTCGACTGGCTCTGGATCCTCGGGCTCCCGTTGTTCTGGCTCCCTCGCCTGTACATGCGGATTGGTTGGCGGTCGTGGCGTATGATCGGCGGACTTCGATACAACCGCGACTTGGCATTGAGGGGCTTCGTCGCGTGGTACGCAAAGGTCCATCAGAGGAAGGAGATCCCGAAGGACGTCGGGATCGTATTCGGCCACACGCACTATCTTGACTGGCTAGAGCTCGGAGGAGAGAAACGGTACGATCGGGCCATGAGGCCCGCTGAAGCGCGGCTCAATGAGTCCGTCGTGCGACTCGGCGACAAACGCCCGACGCTTTACAATGTCTCATCGTGGCTCTCGAGCGGGCGCGAAAGGAAAGGCGTCGTCGTGGCGACCGCGTTCTATGCTGATGCTCTGGGCCCGCTGTTCATCGGCTGGGATTGGCGAGCGCGATGTCCTTTCCACATCCCCTTCGAATTCATCGAAAAGCGCTGGGACGATCCGTTGGGCTTCGTGAAGGAAGACTCCGGACTGGCGGGAATCGCCCGGCAACTCGGGTGGCCACCCGAGATGATCGCCAAGTGGGGGCACAGTCGGGGCAGCCTGCTGCGGGTGCGAAAGTTCCGAGTCCGGCAGTCTTCCCGGCAGTCTTGATCGGAAGCCCGCGAGAACCTACGCGCCCCGCCACGGGGCCAGGTCCGTCGACTGCATGAGGTCGAACACGTTCCCGTCCTGGTCCTGAAACTCCGCGAGCCACTCCCCCCAGTCATCCGCGTTGGCGGCGACGTGAACGTCACGCCTTTCGCGGTCATCCGCTCGTGGTCCGCGCGGATGTTGTCCGTGAGGAGTGTGATTCCCGTCGGCCCCGGCTCCGTGGCACCACCCATCTGACACAGGTGGACGCGCGTCCGCGGGCGGAGCGGCCCCATCTCGATTCAGTGCCCCGGGTCCTCCGGCGTCCCCGAACCGTCCTTGGCGGCGGGATCGTTCGGACCGATGTACGCGACCTCGAGGCCGAGGACGTCTCGGTACCACGCGAGTGCCTGGCGGCGGTCCGAGACGACGATCGCCACAGTGTCGATGCCGAGGATGGCCACGGTCCCGAATGCGGGCCGCCGCCAAAGGCCTTTCCCCGGAGACGAACGCTGAAATATCCCGGGGCGCCATCCGCCTGCGGGTGGCGGGGTGAGGGTTTCCGGGGTCTTGGTGTCAGCCGTCCTCTTTGCCGTCTTGGCGGCACCCACCGTCGCGGCGCAGGAGCGGATCGAGTCGGACGTGACGTACACGCGGACCTTGGCGGTCGGCGACTACGACGCACTTCAGCTCATCGTGGCCCAGGGCCAGGTCCGGACGATTTCGTTCGTGGCCCAGGGCATCGTCGACTTCTACGTGATGTTCGAATCACACTACGCGGAGTACACGGATCCGAACGCGCCGGTGTTCCACTCGCTCGAGAATCGAGAGAATGCGCAGGAATTCACCGAAGCGCAGGAGTTCAGCGGTCGGATCTACGTGATAGACAACCAGGACGCTTCCGTCTCCGGTGCCTTCCCCACGGGACCGGTCACGTACACGGTGACGGTCACCGGGCCCTCCCTCCTGGACCAACTGTTCGTGCGGTCGTGCTGGGGCTGGCTCGTCCTTGGGTTCCTGCTCGTCGGCGGGAGCTCGTACTGGTTGTACACAGCACCGAAGGCGTTCCGGGAGTCGAGCAAGCAGCTGCGGGCAATGCTGGGAGGGCGATGACATGGTCGTGATCGCGGGCCTCGCCCGGAAGCGCCACCCGATCGTCGCGGTGCAGGACGTGTGCCCGCTGTGCCACCGAGAGGCCGTCCGGGTCGGCGTCATGGACAAGCGGGCGTTCGACGTCTTCTGGATTCCCGTGATCCCCCTAGGGTCGTCAAAGAAGTTCGTCTGCCTGATGTGCGGCGGCGAGCAGAAGGTGAGGGCGCTCGTGCCGCCCCCGGGGCCGGAGATCCCGCCCGCCGAGCTCCGGTCGCGGTTCGCGGACCTCATGGCCCGACAGGGTGCTCCGCCCTCTCCACCGAGCGCGGCGCCCTCCAGCGGGACGCCGCCTCCATCGCCACCGCCAATCCATCCGCGGTAGCGGAGGGAGGACCGTGCGTCTCAGGTCGAGGGGTGCGCGCCGGTTCACCGGAACTCGCGCACTTCCGACGCTGATCGTCGCCGCATGCGTGCTGTCGGTTCTCCCGTCGGCATCCGCGGGGTACGAGGTCGTGACCGCGACCCTCAGCCGCTCCGATACGGTCTTGGAACAGGACTGGGACGCGTACGAGATCCGGTTCTCCGGATCCGGGTCCGTCGCGGTCCGGCTGACGTCCACGAACGCCGTAGACTTCTATGTGTTCACGTCGTCGCAGTACGCGCAGTACGCGGACCCCACTGCGCAGGAGTTCTACACGATGGAGGCCCTGCAGAACGCGAGGGAGTTCGCGTATACGACCCAGGCGTCCGGCCGGATCGTGGTGATCGACAACGCGGACATCTCCGTCTCGGGCGCCTCGCCCACCGGGGACGCGCCCTACACGGTTTCGATCACGTACCCCACGGGAGGGGCGTTGTCTCCGGGAGGTTCGGCCCTGCTCATTGCGGCGGCCTTCCTGTTGGTCATCATCGTCGTGATTGTCGCTGTCATCGCGCTGGCGGCCCGCCGTCGTCCGGCGCCACCGCTCGTCCCCCCCGTCGCAGGTCCGCATGTTCCAGGGACTGAATCCCCGCCACCACCTCCCTCATTCGGCGGTACCGTCTGGTCGACGCTGTCTGCCCCGGTCGCAGCGCCGTGCCCGCGCTGTGGAACCGCGACGATCCCAGACGCGACCTTCTGCGCCGCGTGCGGCACGCGACTCAAGGGGTGAATCGCGTTCGTCGCCGGATGGCCCTCGCCGTGCGGCTAGAGTATGACGCCCAAGGCGACACCGACGACCGCGAGGATGCCGAACACCATCGTGAGCATGACCGTGCCCGCGTTCGCCGGGATCAGGGCCATCGGGTCCCGCGCGTTCGCCCGCAGGTGTCGATACGCCTTCGCCGCCATCGGGAGCGTGAGCCACGGGAGGAGCGCCGTCCACGGGACCTGCGCACCGAGCACAGCCAAGAGGACGAGCACGTACGCGAACGCGACGATGTAGAAGTACCCGCCAATCGAGCGGTCGTATCCGAGCCGTGCCATGAGCGTCCGCTTCCCGACGGAGAGGTCCGCATCCACGTCCGGGAACTCGTTGATCCACAGGATCGCCGTCACGAGGAGGCCGAACGCGATCGAGAGAAAGAAGGGGCCCCAGTCGAATCGCAACGTCTGCACGTAGTATGTGCCCATGACCACGAGCGGACCGAAGCTGAGGCCCACGAACAGCTCGCCCACCCCGCGGTGCGCGAGCCGGATCGGCGGCGCCACGTAGAACAGCGCCGCGAACGTCCCAACGAGGCCGATCCAGAGAAGCGCGAGGCCCGACTGCGTCACGAGGTAAAGGCCGATCAGGACGCTGACGAGCAGGAAGCCGAGGGCGACCGCGAGGTGCGCGTTCACGTCGAGCACGCGCTGCGTGAGGACGCGGCCGCCGCCCGCGAACGGGTTCTGGTGGCGGACCGCGAGGTCGTTCCCGCTCCGGAAGTCGAAGTTGTCGTTGAGCATGTTCGTCGCCACATGGACCGCGACGGCGCCGACGAGCGTGAGGAGGAAGAGGTCCCCGCGGAGGCCCGGGAACGCGATGGAGCTGTCCGGGTTCACGGTCGGCGCGACGAGCGCGAGGGCGCCGCCGAGGAACACGGGGATCACGGACGCGACGAGGAACGGGGCCCGGAGCGCGCGGACCCACAGCTGGCCGCGGGTCGCCTGTGCGGGCGCCGTGGCGGTGGCGGTCGCCATCCCCTCACGTCAGCGGCCGCGTGATGCCCATGAACCCGGCGAGGGTCCCGTCGCGGAACATCGGCCGGACCGCGAGGTGCGCGCGGAACGCCTGGCCCCCCTTCCGCACGAGGTCGAGGTCCGACTCCCAGATCCCCTTCTCCACGGCGGTCTTCAGGAGCTCCGGCACGAGCGCGAGGTTCTCCGGCGTGTGGAAGATCCCGACGGACTGCTTGCCGACGACCTCGTCGGGCGCATACCCGAACAGCCTCTGCGCGCCGTTCGTGAACTTCGTGACGGTCCCCTGGAGGTCGCACGTGATCACGGACGTCGCCGCCGAAATGTCGCGATCGCTGAATCCCTCGGCCCCTTCCTGGAGCGTCTCTTCCATGGTATCCCCGGACGTACGAAGGTCCACCCTTATATCTGATTGGCGGTTTACCTGTAAACCATGCGGAAGGTGACGCTCCGCCTCCCCACGAAGACCGCAACGGACCTCGGCGTCGTGAACCCACGGTTCTTCCGGAACAACGAGAGCCTCGAGGTCCTCCAGGCGTTCGCGGCGGGGGACGCGGTCACGCAAGTCGTGCGGATTCGGCGACGGGGTCGACTACCGCCAAACGAGAAGATCGAGCGCCGACGGGGGGAGCTGCTCGGCCGATATGCCCTCCGACACTTTGAAATCTTGGACCGGGACGAGGGGCGCAACGAGGTGACCGCGCTCGTCACGTGGAAGATCCCGCGGGACGTGGCGGCGATTGTCCGCGAGTTTGGCGGCGAGATCGTGCCAGCGGAGCCGTTCGTCATCGGGGGCGAGGAAACGGTCGTGTCGTTCTACGCGGCGGAGAAACGCCTCCCGAACGTTTACTCCCTGCTTCGCGACATGGGGGTGGAATACCAGGTTTCTTCGGTGCGACGGGCACACCTCGACGGCTCTCCCTTGGCGGCGCTCACGGAGCGCCAGCAGGCGCTCCTCAGGTTGGCACACCGACTCGGCTACTACGAGACCCCGGCGCGGACATCGCTCGGGCGTCTCGCGGGGATTGCGGGCGTGAGCCGGGCGGCCGTGAGCAAGACGCTGCGGCGTGCGGAGGCCGGTGTCCTCGGTTCCGTCCTCAGGGCGACGCGGTGAGGTCCATCAGAGCCCGGCGTGCATCCGGGCTGTGGGTCGATGCCGGACGAAACCCTCCCAATCGAAGCCAAACCACGCGACGAGGTATCCGATTGAGGTCAGGCCCGCGAGCCCCCAATCGGGGCCCCGATTCCCCGTCTCGTCGAAGTGTGCGGGCAGGGCCACCCATGCGATGCCGACGAGGAGGAGGCTCCGGATGAGGGCGAGCCCGACCGAGCCCCAGCATGCGCAATGACGACCGGCGCCCAGACCGCCGGGATTCGAAAGTACTAGTGAAACTCGACGCCCCCGAGGTGCGGCTTGTCCATCCCGAGGACGCTCGCGAGCTCGGCGACCGCGACCTCGCGCTGCTCCCCCGTCTCCATGTTCCGTAGCGCCACGTTCCCGTTCGCGAGCTCCTTCTCCCCGACGAGAATCGCCCACCGCGCGCGGATTGCGTTCGCGTAGTCCAAGTTCTTCGACGGCCCGCGTCCCACGAGGTCGATGTCGACCCGCAGCCCCGTGCTCCGCAAGTTGGCGGTGATCTCGAACGCCCGTGCGCGCACGGACTCGCCAATCGGGACGACGTAGGCGTCAAGCGTTGGCGGCGGCGCAGGCGCGCCCTCCGCCTCCGACGCGAGCACGATCCGGTCCATGCCGATCGCGAACCCGGTCGAGAATATCGGTTCGCCGCCAAACAGCTCCGCGAGCGCGTACGACCCGCCGCCGCCGACCTGGTCCTCCGCGCCGAGGTTCGGGGAGTGGACCTGGAACACCATCCCCGTGTAGTACGCGAGGCCGCGGATGACGCCCATGTCGAACACGAGGCCCTCGCGGATCCCGTACGCCGCCAGGCGATCGAGGAGGCCGCGCAGGTGGTCGAACCCCTCCGCGCCGACGCCGCCGAGGAGGTCGGAGGCCTTCCCGAGGACCTCTTGGCCCCCGCGCAGGGAGATGAGGGACTTCAGGGTCGGCTCGACGTCGAGCTGCCCCGCGCCGTCGAGCTCCGCGTGGAGCATCTCGAAGTTCCGTTTGTCGAGCGCGTGGAGGATCCGGTTCTGCGCCTCTCTCGGGACCTTCAGGTACGCGCGGAGCATCCCGATGTGTCCGATCCGGGTCTCGGTCTGTCGCACGCCCGCATCGCGGATCGAACGGACCGCGAGCGCGACCGTTTCCGCATCCGCGTCGAGCGCTGCTCCTCCGAGGACCTCGCACGAGTACTGCCAGAACTCCCGGTAGCGCCCCATCTGCGGCTCCTCGTACCGGAACACGGGCCCGATCGAGTACAGCTTGATCGGCTTCGGCGCGTTCCGGAGTTCGTTCACGTAATGGCGGAGGACGCCGGCCGTGAACTCCGGGCGGAGGACGAGGTCCCGGCCCGCCTTGTCCTGGAACGCGTACATCTCCTTCTCGATCCCGGGCCCGGCCTTCGCGTGGAACAGCTCGAGGGGCTCGAACGTCGGCGGGAGGACCTCCCGGTACCCGAAGGACTCCGCCGCACGCCGGAATGCAGCCTCGACGGACCGGTGGCGCGCGAGGTACGCGGGCGTGAGGTCCCGCGTGCCGCGGGGTCGCTCGATCATCCCGCGGCGGATGGACGGGTCTGATTAAACCTTTGGCGGCTCCCGTGACACGGAGTGCCGGGCACAAACCTGCGTACCAACCTCGTTATATATCGGGAAACCGATGAAGAACGCTGGGGACGAAGGTGGCGATGCGGGCCGGCCCACTGGCGGTCCTGACGTTCTTGGGCGTCGCGGTAGCGGTCGTGCTCTTCGCGGCGGTGGCGGCCGCGGGCGGCGGGGAGATTGAGGGTGGTGGAGAACCCGCCCTGCAGTTCATGATCACGGAGGTCGTCGCCCCCGGCGACGTCGTCCGAAGCGGCGTCGCGCTTCCGATCTTCGTCCGCGTCGTCGACCTGAATTTCGCGCCGGCCGAGGGCATGCCGGTGACCGCGAGCGCGGACGGTGGAACGGTGACGCCGGAGTCCGCGACGACGGACCGCAACGGGATCGCACAGTTCGCGTACACCGTGCAAGTCGCCGACGTGCGCAAGTTCACGATCACGTTCCGTGTCGCGATGGAGGGCGCGTACGGGGACGAGGCGACGTACGAGGTCGTCGCGATCCCGCCCGCACCGTCGCGGCCGATCCTCTCCCGGCCCGAGACCGTGAGCGCCGGGATCGGCGTCGCCGCCATCCTCGCGGCCCTCGCGAGCACGGAGTTCGGGAAGGTCGGGCTCTTCAACGTCGTCGTCTTCCCGCTGTACTCGCGCCTCAGGCGGGAGGAGGTCCTGGACCACTTCGTCCGCGGGCAGATCTACGGGTACATCACCGCGCATCCCGGGGAGCACTACAACTCTCTCAAGGACGCGCTGAAGGTCACGAACGGGACCCTCGCGCACCACCTCCGGACGCTCGAGATGCAGGGCTTCATCAAGGCGGACCGGGATGGGATCTACAAGCGGTTCTACCCCGTGCAGATGCAGATCCCGCGGGAGCGGGGGATCCGCCTGAGCGACCTGCAGCACCACATCCTCGGCCTGATTCGGAACGACGGCGGCCCGACCCAGCAGGAGATCGCGACCCGGCTCGGCGTGAGCCAGCAGACCGTGTCGTACAACCTCCGCTCCCTGAGCCGTGAAGGCCTCGTCCGCATGGAGAAAGAGGGCCGCGCAAAGCGGTACTTCGCCGCGGACACATGACCCGGCCGAGCGACAGCGTCTTATCCGTTTCGGCGCGCGCCATCCTTGGGACGCACCAACCAGCGTACCATAATTCTGAAATATCTCACAAAGCGGCGTACAAATCGGCTTTTATATACTTCGCCCCGTTCCAGGGACCCGCAACGGCGACGGGCCGTTGTGCGCACTTTCATCGGGGCGCGGGAGAAGGAGGTCGAACGAATGCGAGTAGGACACCTACGTGGAATCGTGGCGTCCTTCATCGTGTGCTTGGTGGCCCTGCTGGTCCTCTCGGGGATCCCGGGGCTGAGCGAGGCGTACACGCCGCAGGGGACGGGCACCCGCCAGGGGAGCCTGACCCTGATCGTCGGCGGCCAGGACGAGATGAAGACGCGAAATCTGTTGCCAGCGAGCGCGAACGACGTGTGGACGTCGGACGTCCACTACCGGTCGTATCACAGCCTGCTCCTCGGGCATCCGACGCTGGATCGGCCGATGGCGTTCATCGCCAAGGGCGTCGACGTGAACGAGGACGGGCAGTTCGATCCGAACACGGAGTACGACCAGTGGCGGAAAGAGGCGGGGACGAACGGCCTGGACGTCACCGTGTACTACGACTTCAACGGCGTCTACTGGCAGGACAGCGCCCAGATGGACGTCTGGGACGTGCTGTTCTCGTACCACGTGAGCGCCCAGAACGCCCGGTTCAACACGGACCTCCGGGTCCTCTACTGCAGCATCCTGCCCGGGACCTCGTACGAGTCCTGCGGGCGGCAGTTGAACATGGAGGTCGTCGACACGGACGGCAACCATGCGAACGGGTACCAGAAGAACTGGCTCGGCGAGGGCACGATGGCGGGCGACCCCGCGAAGCGCGTGGCGATCCGCTACACGCTGAACGAAGCGTTCGCCCTGTTCTACGAGTCCACGCTCTTCCCGACGATGATGCCGATGCACGAGTGGTCGCGGGCGTATGGCGGCGTCCACGCGGACTTCGGTTGCGCGGTCTGGATTCCCCCGACGGTCGCGAGCGCGCGGAACATCGCCGCGTGCGGGAACGCGGACCCCGCGAAGTGGGGCCTCGGGATCGCGAGCACCGAGACGGTCACCGGTAGCCGGCCGTACAATTACCCGGCCGCGGAGTCCTGGAACCTGCGGGACCAGGATATCATCGGTAACGGACCCTTCGACTTCGACACCTGGCAGTCCGGGGTCGAGGCGAAGGTGGACCGGTTCGAGTACTACTACACGGGGATCGACACGAAATACACCGCGGACACCGGGGACGACGTCCTGATCGACCCGAAGCTCACCGCGATCCTGAAGAAGCCGACGATCGACGGGATCCGGTACAAGGTGTACAGGACGACGCAGCTCGGCGTGTTCGCGCTCCAGAACGGCGAGGTCGACTTCTACCACTGGAACGTCGGTGCGGACTTCGTCCAGGATTTGCTCAAGGTCCCGGAGATCGCGGTCGAGGCGAACGCGGAGCCCGGGTTCTTCTACATGGCGTACAACTTCCGGCGGGAGCCGTGGGGCTACCAGAACGGGGACAAGAACCAGCCGGACGTCGGATATGTGTTCCGGCAGGCCGTCAGACACCTCGCGGACAAGAAGTCGATCGTCCAGAACCTCCTCGGGAACTTCGGCGTCATCGGGCACGGCACGATCAGCCCGGCGAACACGTTCTGGTACAACGACAACATCCCGAAGCCCGCGTACGACCTGACCCAGGCCCGCGCGATCCTGGACTCGCCGGCCGCGCGCGCGGTCGGCATCCTTGCGGATCCGCCGGGCGCGTGCTCGAAGGACACCGCCTCGGGCTGCCGTTCCCTCGGCGTTCGCGGGACACTGTTCTTCGAGATCCTCACGCCGCAGGCGGACTACGACCCGGTCCGCGCCTCCGCGGGCGCGATGGTCGCCGACGCGATGCGACAGGTCGGCATCAACGCGGTGGCAAGGCCCACGGCGTTCGGCGAGATCGTGAACAAGATCAACGTCCACGACTTCGACGTGTACATCCTCGGCTGGCGGATTGGCGGGACGGACCCGGACTACCTGTTCAGCTTCTTCCACAGCACGAACGCAGCGGCGGGACAGAACTACGGCGGCTTCCAGAACGACACGTTCGACCAGGTGATCGATGACTCCCGTGCGGAGCTGGACCGGACCACGCGGCAGACCCTCATCTTCCAGGCGCAGTCGATCCTCGCGGACGCCCGGCCGTATGAGGTCCTTTACTACCGGACGAACATCGAAGGCTACCGCCAGGACCGCTTCGTGAACTGGACGGTCGCCTCCGGGACGATCTGGAACTACTGGTCCCTCGAGGGGATCCGGCCTCCGTCCGCGCAGACAATCCGGCTCGTGATCAGCGCGGTTTCGGCGACGAAGGCGGGTGCCACGGAGAGCGTGGTCGCGACCGTCTTTGACAACGAGAACCAGGCGCTCGCGGGCGCGACGGTGACCCTGAGCGTTGGCCAGACCGCCGACCAGGGCGAGCTCCAGATCGGGACGGGCGCGCGCGGCAAGACGGTCACGGGGACGACGAACGCGAACGGCGTCGTCCGGGCGAACTACTACGCTGCAGACGCAACCGTGATCACGGGGGAGACGCAGGTCCTGATCTTGGGGACGGCGAACCATCCCAGCTTCCCGGACCCGTCGTCTCGCCAGGTGATCCTCCGCGTGTTCCCGCCGGGCGTCTCGTTCCTGTCGATTTCGCTGGACCTCGAGTTCGGCGACCGCGTGGCGCGCGGCTCGACGCTGCCGGTGCGGATCAGCGTCGCGGACCAGGACGGCAACGCCGTGAGCGACGCGCAGGTCCGGATCACCGTCAGCCGAACGGGCCTCACGCCCAGCCAGTCCACGGGGACCGCGGCCCAGATGGCCTCGCTCACCTTCACGGCGGAGTCGACGGCGCCCATCGGGGACTACGGTGTGCTCGTGAACGCCACGAAGACGGGGTTCGAGGATGGTTTCACCCTCTTCACCGTCACCGTCGTGGCACAGGGCGGCGGCGGGACGTACACATGCCCCGACGGGAGCGTCGTGAACAACCCGTCGGACTGCGTGCAGCCGACGACGCCGGCGCTCGACGTGGTCTTCGTCCTCGCGGGCATCGGGATCGCAGCGGTCGTGACGGGGGTCGTGGCGCAGCGGAAGAGGCGGAGCTGAGACGCTCCGTCTCCCCTTTCCTTTCCGCCGCGGGTCGCGGCTGCGCTAACCGGAGGTAGGACCGATGCGTCTGCGCACGTTCCTCGTGAGGAGGTCCGTCCACACCGTGATCACGCTCGTGATCGTGCTCGTCCTCCTATTCGTGATTTTCCGACTCATGCCGGGCGATCCGACCCGGTTCTTCATCCGTCCCGGCCAGACGCCAGAGGACGTCGCGGAGCTGCGCGTGTCCCTGGGATTCGCCCACCGGGAGCCTGCGCCCGGGAACGGGTACCGGGGGTTCTTCGCGGCGAACCCGGAGGGGACGTACGAGATCTCGTTCACCGTCGCGGACGCGCTCGGCCGCTCGGAGGAGTTCTACTTCGGTCACACCAAGCAGCTTTCGCGCACCGGGCCGCGCGTGGAGGCGGAAGTCGAGCCCGCCTCCGGGCCGATGTGGGCGGCCGCGCCGGGCGACCCTGTGGAGGTCCGCGCGAGGCTCCTCGGACTGCCGGCCTCTCGTTCATCGGAAGTCTTCGACGCGACCGCGGTCGTGACCTCGGACGGCGCGCCGGTCACCAGCCTTGCCCTAGCTCCGCCGGTTTCGAACGGTTCGCTCGCGTCGACGGCCTGGACGCTCCCGGACGTGGGCGCTTACTCGCTCACCCTGACGTTCACCTCCCAGAGCGACGGCTCGCAGTTCGTTGGATGGGCGGGCGCCTCCGCGAACCCCGAGGACCCGGCGCCCTTCCAGCTCGTGGAGGAGGGGATCTTCGCAGGATGGGTGAGCGATCAGCACGACCGCGCGAATATGACGATCAACGTCACGTCCTCCGGTTCTTCCATCCGGAGCGTGAACGCGGACATCCTTCTCCCCGACCCCAGCGCGGTCCCGAATCCCGTCCCCGTCCAGCTGTTCCACCCGCTCATCGTCGTGGACAACAACGTCCTGGAGGAGTTCTGGGCGTACATGACCTCGATGCTCGTCGGGGACTTCGGGCAGTCCCTATACACGCGACGGGCGGTATGGGACGAGATTGCGGACCGCGTGGGGCCCTCCCTCCTCCTGTTCGGGAGCGCAGTCGTGATCTCGTATCTCCTCGGGATCCTGATCGGCGCTGTCCTCGCCTGGCGGCGGGGGTCGAAGATGGAGCTGAGCGCGATCGTGGTCAGCCTGTTCTTCTACAGCATGCCCGTCTTCTGGTTCGGGCTCATCCTCCTGTGGGCGTTCGCGTTCACGCTGGACATCTTTCCGTCTGGGCGGTTCGCGGACGTCGACGCGGTCCAGGCGGGCGGACTGACGTACGTGCTGAATGTAATGTGGCACATGGCGCTCCCGCTGCTCAACCTCGTGATCCTCGGACTCGCGGGCCACGTGCTCCTCATGCGGAACAGCATGCTCGAGGTCATGGGGGAGGACTACATCACGACCGCGAAGGCGAAGGGGCTCAGCGAGCGGCGGGTCATGTACCGCCACGCAGCGCGGAACGCGATGCTCCCCGTCGTCACGGCGTTCGCGCTCAGCATCAGCGGGACGATCAGCGGGGGCGTCCTCACGGAAACGATCTTCTCGTGGCCCGGAATGGGGGCGTTCCTCGTCCAGTCCACGATCCAGCAGGACTTCCCCTCCGTCCAGGGCGCGTTCTTCCTCTTGGCGGTCCTGACGATCCTCGCGAACCTGGTCGCGGACGTCTTGTACGCGTACTTGGACCCCCGAGTGAGGTTGTGACGTGGCGGGAGAGGTTGCGGTGCAGACCCCGAAGGAAAGCGGCGCCTTCGCCCGGCGCTTCCGGGAACGGGTCTACGTTTGGCGGCGCCTGTTCCTGCAGAATTGGAACTTGTTCAAGGCCTCTCGGATCGGTGTCGTCGGACTCGCGATCATGATCGCGTTCGTCATCCTGGCGCTGGCCGCCCCGTTCATGGGCCTTCGCGACCCGATTCGCTGGACCGCCCCGGACGAGGACCTCATCGAGGTCACTCGGTTCTGGTACAAGGACACGACGATCCCCGGCTCGGAGTTCTCGGACCTCCCGCAGGTGAGCCAGCCGCTTGTGTTCCGCGTCCTCCCCGACTCGTTCGAGCCGCGCGCGGACCGCATCTACATGGCGGCGAGGAACCGCCTCTACGCGCTGCAGGCCAAACCCGATCTGTATGGGGACAACGCGTGGGGGATCCTGAGCTACTTCGACGTTACTCGCGGAACAAGTCCGTCTCCATCGCGCACGATCTCCGCCGCTCCTTTGAACATGAACTACGGCGATTACGTCGACCCCGTCCCGGACAACGAGCTGTACCTCGGCACGAGCGACGGGCGCCTCTTCATCATCCGGGACACGACGGACTACGTCCCGTCCGGTGTGAACCTCGTCCACGAGGTCCAGGTGGACGGGACGATTACCGGGCTCGCCGCGTTCAGCGGGGACATGGAGGCGGCGAAGAAGGTCGTTGGAGTCTCCTTCATCCCCGCGATCTATGGTGCGCCTCACGACGTGTTTTGGAACGCGTCCGCGAACGGCTGGACGGATGAGCGTCTGGAATCGTCGGGCGACGACGGAGAGTTCGCGTCCCTCGCGTTCGACCTCCAAGGCCGGCCGCTGATCGCCTACTATTCCATCTGGGCCGGCGTCCCCCGCGTCCAGTACCGGAACGACACGCTGGGATGGCGCCTGTACTCCCCCTCGCCACCGGAACCGTTCTCCGACACCGTGAACGTCGGACAGTACGTTTCGCTCAAAGTCGGCGCGGACGGCCGTCCGCGGATGGCATACTACGAGGAGACGGAGAGGGACCTGAAGTACGTGGATTGGAACGCGAGCGCGGCGTCCTGGAACCCGCCGACGTATCTGGACTACGTGAACGACACCGGTCAGTTCGCCTCCCTGGCGCTGAACGCGTCGGACCTGTCGCGGATCGCGTACTACAATGAGACCGCCCGGTCCCTCATGTACGTCCGCCAAGGGAACGCCACGACGTGGTCGTTGCCCGAGGTCGTGGACCCGGGTCCGGGCGTCGGGAAGTACGCCTCGCTCGCGCTGAACGCCACGGGCCTCGCCCGGATCGCCTACTACAACGAGACGTCGCGCGCCCTGGTGTACGTGAACGAAACGTCACCCGGGGTCTGGTCGCCGCCGAGCGTCCTCGACCAGGGCAACGACGTGGGCCAGTTCGCCTCGCTCGCCCTTGACGCCTCGGGGTACGCGCACATCGCTTACTACGACGGGACTGCCACGGCCCTATGGTATGTCCGTGAGGGGCCGGCGGGCTGGTCATCCCCGGAAGTCGTCGACGACACCGCGGATGTCGGAAGGTACGCGTCGATCGCCGTGAACGGCACCGGGCCCTCCATCGCGTACTACGACGCGACGAACTTGGACCTGAAGCTCGCGTCGTGGACCGTCGCCCTGGGATGGCAGAATCGCACGATCGTGTCCCAGGGTCACGCGGGGCAGTACAATAGCCTTCAGTTTGATGCGGATGACAATCCGCACATCGCGAACTACGTGTTCCAAACGGGGCGGACGACGAAGGACGTCGTCGCGGTCGGGACCTCGACGGGGAAGCTGTACTTGATTGACGTCGGAATCCCCGGCCCGATCGAGCGCGTGGGAAACCCGCCCCGGGAGAAGCAGGTCGTCCGGTGGGACTACCGGGTGCGGTGGGTCGCCGATCTCGGCTCGGAGGTTCATCTCGCCTCGGCGCCGCTGAACGGTCCCGGTGCGGTTCCGCTGTTCTCCCCCGCGTTTCGGGAGGACGGTTCCATGCTCTTCGCGGGGACGGCCGGAGGCCTGCTGACCGCGAACTACACGTCGAACCAGACGGCGGCATGGCCGCCGATCAGCATGGGCCCATCGTGGTCCACGGCGCCGATTGTGGAACGCGACTCGGAGGGGCCGAACACCACCCTGAACCGCGAAATCGTGTACGCGGCATCGAGAAAGCAGACCGTGGACGACACCACCACATCCGACGGCGAAACTGGCCGCAGCTTCCTCTATGCGGTTCTCGCCGACACCGGAGAGCCCATCGCGGAATGGGCGGATTCGTTCGAGGGACTTGGCGGCAAGGCTCCCATCGGTCCGACGTTGACCACCGCCGACGGCGGAGACCTGTCCCAGCCGACGGTCGAGGGGTCCGTGATCTACCTAGGATCCACGAGCGGGTCGTTGTACGCGATCCGCCGCGACGCGGTGGGCGAGCCTGGAACCCCGTCCTATCTGCCGCCCGCGAGCCTCAAGTGGGACCCGAACGAGGATGGCGTTCCCGAGGTGTACCGGGATCCGTCGCTCCTCGGCCTCAACCCGGAGTTCACGAGCGCCCCCGTCGTCGTGAGCAAGAAGGGCATCCTCCTCGCCGCGGCGAACCACGACGGCGGAACCCCCGGCAACGCATCGGACGACCGAGGGGTTGTGTACTCGGTCAAGCTCGATGTCGGGAACCTGTCCTGGAAGAAGACGTTCCTCGCCCCGATCGCGGGCTCCCCGATCTCGTGGATGCCGCCCTCCAGCCCGATCAGCATCGACGAGAACGTTTGGGTCGCCTACGGCGGCCCGCTCGCCTCGGGCTTGGCGGCGTACCGGACCGCGGGGTCGTTCCTCGCCCCGTCCCCGCCGTCGTGGGCGCACTCGTACAAGTGCCCGACGGAGACCGACGAGGACAAGATGTGCCCCGGCTATCCAAGCGGGAACCAGTACTGGCTCGGCCTCGACAGCCAGGGCCGGGACATCTTCAGCCAGGTGATCTGGGGCTCGCGGATCGCCCTCCTCGTCGGCTTCCTGAGCGCGTTCTTCACGGTCGTCCTCGGCGTCGTCGTCGGCCTCGTCGCGGGCTATGTCGGCGGCAAGGTCGAGTCCGTCCTCATGCGGTTCACGGACGTCATCCTCGTGCTCCCCGGGCTGCCGCTGATCATCACGCTGGCGGCGGTCCTCGGCGCGAGCATCTGGAACATCATCCTGGTGATCTCGCTCCTCGGCTGGCCGGGCATCGCACGGATCATCCGCTCGGAGGTCCTGTCCCTGAAGGAGCGACCGTTCATCGATTCCGCCCGCGTCACCGGGGCGAGCACGACGCGGATTGTGTTCCGCCACATCGCGCCGAACGTGATGCCCCTCGCGTTCCTGTACATGACGTTCGCCGTGAGCGGCGCGATCCTTACGGAGGCGGCGCTGAGCTTCATCGGCCTCGGGGACATCAACACGATGTCGTGGGGGATCATGCTCCAGCTCGTGTCCCAGTCGAGGTCCCTGCAGGCGTGGTGGTGGCTCCTTCCGCCCGGCATCGCGATCACGCTGATCAGCCTGTCCTTCTTCCTTGTCGGGCGGGCCTTCGACGAGATTGTGAACCCGCGGCTCCGGAAGAGGTGAGGACGACGGACCCGCTGCTGAAGGTCGAGAACCTGAAGGTGTACTTCAAGATCCTGAAGGGGACCGTCTACGCGGTCGACGACGTCACGTTCAACCTGGACCGCGGCCAGACGATGGGACTGGTCGGGGAATCCGGGTGCGGGAAGACGACGACCGCGTACGCGATCACGCGCCTCCTCCCCTCGAACGGTCGCGTCGTCGGCGGCCAGATCGTGTTCGACGGCAAGATCATCGTGCGCGCGGACCTCCCGACGGAGCTCGACGAGGTCCTCACGAAGCCGGACTGGGCGAACCGCCTGGGCGGCGTGCTCCTCCGCGAGGAGCGGGAGTTCGCGGTGTTCCAGGCGGGCGGGGGTCAGATCCTCGAGGCCGAGGAGGAGATGGAGGACGAGTTCGCGTTCTACACGGAGCTCAAGGGCATCCTCGCGGAGCGCGGCGCCGTCCCGGACGACGAGGTCCGCGAGCGCCTCCAGCGGGTGACGCGGCAACACCTGCGCGGGTTTGGCGCGGGCCGCCGGCGCAGGCGGCGGGAGAAGGAGATCGAGGAGCGAATCGCCGCGATCCGGTGGTCGAAGGTCTCCATGATCTTCCAGAGCGCGATGAACGCGTTCAACCCCGTGTACCGCGTCGGGGACCAGATCGAGGAAGCGCTCGTCACGCACTACCCCGACATGACGAAAGAGGAGGCCCGCCAGCGCGTTCTGCAGCTGTTCGACCTCGTCGGCATCGACCGCTCGCGCGCGGACGGCTACCCGCACGAGTTCTCCGGCGGGATGCGGCAGCGGTCGATGATCGCGATGGCCCTCGCGTGCAACCCGCAGCTCCTGATGGCGGACGAGCCCACGACCGCGCTCGACGTGATCATGCAGGACCGCATCCTCGCGGAGATCCGGGACCTGCAGCGGGAGCTGAACATCGCGATGATGATCATCACGCACGACATCTCCGTCGTCGCGGAGGTCGGCGAGAAGATCGGCGTCATGTACGCGGGGAAGCTCGTGGAGTACGGGAACATCCGCGAGGTCTTCGAGAAACCCGCGAATCCGTACACGATCGGCCTCCTGTCCGCGTTCCCGAGCATCAAGGGGCCGCGCCGCCAACTCCGCTCCATCCCGGGGTCGCCGCCGGACCTCGCGAACCCGCCGCCCGGCTGCCGATTCCACCCGCGCTGCCAGTTTGCGCAGGAGGTCTGCAAGTACGTGGAGCCGCCGTTCGTGCAGGTCGCGCCGGACCACGGGTCCCTCTGCCACTTCGCGAAGGAGATATACGAGGGGACGCTGAGGGGGAGCTGATGGTCGAGGCGGAGTCGCGCGCGGTCGCCGAGGAGCCCGGGGAGGAGGCGATCTACCGGGTGACGGACCTCGTGAAGCTGTTCCCCGTGAAGGCGGGCTTCATGGGCTCCCTGTTCGGCCGCGAGCAGTTCGTCCACGCGGTCGACGGCGTCTCGTTCGACATCAAGCACGGCGAGATACTCGGCGTCGTCGGCGAGTCCGGGTGCGGGAAGACGACGACGGGTCGCCTCCTCGTCCGCTTGGAGACGCCAACGGGGGGCTCGATGCTGTTCCGCGGCGAGGACGTCGCGACCCTGCGGGGGGACGAACTCAAGGAGTTCCGTCGGCGTGTTCAGATGATCTTCCAGGACCCGTATGAATCCCTGAACCCGCGCTTCACGGTCTTCCAGACCGTCGCGGAGCCCCTGATCGTCCACAACGTCGGCGAGACGTTCGCGGAGCGGGAGGAGATGGTCGCGAAGGCCCTCGAGTCCGCGGAGCTGCGACCTGCGGAGGAGTTCATGACCCGGTACCCGCACGAGCTGTCCGGCGGCCAGCGCCAGCGCGTCGCGATCGCCCGGGCCCTCGTCCTCCGCCCGGAGTTCGTCGTCGCGGACGAGCCCGTCTCCATGCTCGACGTCTCGATCCGCGCGGGGATCATGAACCTCATGCTCCGCCTCCGGGACGAGTACGACATCCCGTTCATGTTCATCTCCCATGACGTCTCCGTGACGCGGTACATGTCCCACCGGATCGCGGTCATGTACCTCGGCCAGGTCGTCGAGCTCGCGCCCTCGGAGGAAGTCATCAAGAACCCGATGCACCCGTACACGGAGGCCCTCCTGTCCGCGGTGCCGGTGCCGGACCCGGGGGCGAAGCACGGGCGCGTGGAGATCAAGGGAGACCTGCCTTCGCCGATCAACGTCCCTTCGGGGTGCGCGTTCCACCCGCGGTGCCCGTACCGCCGCGACGTCTGTAAGGAGGTCCGTCCCGCGCTCCGCGAGGTCGCGCCCGGGCACTACGTGCAGTGCCACTTCGCCGGCGAGATCAAGACCCGGAAGCCGGACGACCTCGTCCTCGAGGAGGGCGTGTGCGCGGTGTGCGGGAACCTCGTCGCGAAGGGGACGAAGCAGCTCACGTGCAACTGCCCGAAGATCTACCACGAGGTGTGCGCGGGCCAAGCCGGCAGCTGCCCGGTGTGCAAGAAGGCCTTCTGAGGGAGTCCCGTGCACATCATCGCGCGGGTCCTCGCGGTGGCATACGTCGTGTTGGCGGTGTTCGCGGGCGCGGTGTTCTCGCAGCTTGTCGCGAACAACGTGGCGGTGACCCAGGTCCAGGAGGCGTACGGGCGGCCGGACCAGACGTGGGTCCGCGTGGAGTCTGTGGCCCTGAACTGGTCCGGGGACGTGAACGACTCCGCGTGGATCGTGGTGAACTTCTCTGTGGAGAACCCGAGCGGCGTCGGGATTGAGATCATGGGGATCAACTACGACGTGCACATGGACTGGCCCGAGGACCCACGGCCCTGGTACGATTACGGGAAGCTCGCCGAGACGTACCTCACCTCGATCTCGCTGAGCAACGCGAGCGGGCTCGGGGTGGCGGTGCCTGCGGGGGCCACTCGGGTCGTGCCGTCGCGGGCGCTCGTTCTCGCGCTTCCCGAAAAGATGAGCGTCTTGGATCATCCGGATGGGAGCGGCCGGTACCATCCCATCGTCCTCCGGCCGTGGCTCGTGTACGACTTCCCGGGGCTGGGCGTGGAACCGGAGCGAGTCAACGTGCCGACGTACTACGAGCGGGACGGGGTGATGCCGAGTGGCTAGGCTGGAGTGGCGGCGGTGGGCGCTCCTCCTCCTGTGGGTCGGCCTCGGAGCGGTGACGATTTCCGGATTCTTCGTGATGGCGTACTTCCGGGACCTTTCCCCGTTGCAGATCGGGGACTCGGGAGCGATCATCCTCCCAATGCCGATCCTCATCGGTTTCTTGCTCGGCGTACTCCTGACCGACGAGGAAATCGTCGTCGCCGTCGGCGCCGGGGTCCTCATGGCCATTGTGGCGGTCGCGCTGATCGCCCTCTTCCTGTACAGCCCGGTCCTCGCGGGCGTCGCCTCCGGCGACCGTGCCTTCGGCGCGATCACCCTCCCGCAGATCATGCTCTCCACGATCCTGCTGTTCCCGCTCGTCGTCGTCGGGTCCGCGATCGGGCGCGGCTTCGGCGACATGTTCCTGCCGTCCCCGCGCGTCAAGCAGCAGCTCGAGGAGCTCCGCGCGGAGACGAGGCGTTGGCACGAGGCGCTCGATCGACTGGAGAAGCGGGAGGGCGTGTCGCGGGAGAAGGAGGAGCCGCCGGAGGAGAAGGGTTAATCTCCCGCTGCCGGATGCGCGCGCGGGCCCGTGGTCTAGCGGTATGACGGTGCCCTTACAAGGCGCAGGTCGTCGGTTCGAATCCGACCGGGCCCATGGTCATTGGCGGTAATCCGACCACCGGAAGCGCGCCTCGACCCGCAGGCTGGGCAGGAATCCCAGGTCCGTGCCGTCGAGGAGATGGAGCCGCGCTCGGTCGAGATTCACGACCTTCGGATTCATGAGCGGCCCGAGGAGCCGCGCGCGAAGGTCGTTGACGGGAGTCCCGCCGCAGAGTTCGTTGAACGAGGGAACGCACACCGCCTCCTTAGGCAGCTTCGGGTATCTCTTGAGCCGCCGTCGAAACGGGACGCGCACCCACGCGGGCACGACGGTCTTGCCGCCAAGTTTGTCGACGAAGACGACCGCGGGATGGTTGTGGCCCATGATCAGGACGTTCGCCGCCATCACTTCCTTCGCGGGCCACGCGTGTCCGTGCACGAACCCCGCATCTCCAAGTCTGAATCCGGGCGGCTTGTGGATGTTCACGGACTCCGGGACGTACGGGCGAAGGAGCGCATCGTGGTTCCCGGCGGCGATGTGGACCTCGTCGACCGCGTCCGCGATCTCCTGGAAGAAGATCGGGATGTCGCGCCGCTCGAGGGGCGATACGCCGGGGATGAAGTGCTTCACGTCCCCGAGGAGGACGAGCGTCTTCGCGTCGGTCGCCTCCAGCAGGTCGCGGAGGCGGCGACCGATCTTCCGCGTCTGGCTCGGGAGGAAGACGCCGGCCTCGAGCAGCGCGGCCTCCAGCCCGATGTGCAGGTCCGCCACCGCCAAAATGCCGTCGCCGACCCGGATTGCGGCGGCGTCCGGAACGGGCTCGAAAGACACGCGGAGTGCATCCTCCAGTCGTGGAAAAGGATAGCGGGCGTTGAGGCTTCACAAGTGCTTCTTCAGCACGCGCGGCACGCGGTCCGCGACGTCCTGCGCCATCATCCCGTAGCTGAGGTCCTCGAACGCGAGGTCGCCGGCCGCCTTGCTCGTGAACGCGGCGATCCGGGCGGCGTCGAATGGCGTCGCGTGCTTCGAGAGGAGTCCGCCAACGAGGCCCGCGAGCACGTCGCCGGTGCCGCCGACAGTCATCCCGGGGTTGCCGCCGCGCGTGACCTTCAACCGGTCCCCGTCTGTCACGACGTCTGTCGGTCCCTTCAACAGGATCGTGAATCCCGTCTTCTTCGCGAAGCCTCTGGCGGTGCTGGCCCTCGCCTCGGAGTCCTCCGGTAGCGCCTCGCCGCTCACGACTTGGAACTCCCGGGCGTGGGGCGTCATGACGCCCGACTTCCCGCGCAGGACTTCGAGGTGCCCGCCAATCGCGGGGAACGCGTCCGCGTCGAGCACGATGGGCAGGGAGAGTCCTTTCACGATTTCCCGCACGGCCTCGAACGTGTCGTCTGAGGTCCCGAGCCCGGGCCCGATCACGACCGCGTCCATCCCGGAGGCGAGGTCGAAGACGACGGGGGCGTCCGCGCGGACGAGGCGACTGCCCCCGAGGGGGTGGACGATGAAGCCCGTCGAGAACGAGGCGATGACCGGGAACGCGGTGCTCGGCGTCGCAATGTGCACGACGTCCGCCCCAATCCGATACGCGGCGTGCGCGACGAGCGCGGGCGCGCCTGTGAACGGGCCACCCCCGACGACGAGGACCCGGCCGTTGTCCCCTTTGTGGGAGTCCGCCTTCGGGACCGGGTACAGGGCGAACTCGCCCGGGCCGATGGTCCGCTCGACCTCCGTCGGGATCCCGATCGGCGCGACCACGATCTTCCCGGAGTTCTCCTCGGTCATCCCCGCCTTGGCGGCGTGGAGCGCGACCGTCGCGGTCGGGAGCACCGCCAAGTCCCCGCCGAGCCCGCTCGGCACGTCGACGGACAAGATCGGTTTCCGGCTCTCGTTCATCGCGCGGATCAGGGAGGCGTACGGCTCGCGGGTCGGTCCCTGCCCCCCAATCCCGAAGAGTGCGTCCACGATCACGTCTGCCGATTTCATCCGTTTGGCGGCGGTGTCGTCCGCGACGTGGACCGGAACGCTCTCCTTCACGCGCTCGAAGTTCGCGAGCGCCTCGGGAGTGGCGATTTCCGACGGCGGCTTCGCGAGGAGGATGGAGACGTCGCACGCGCCCTTCAGGTACCGCGCGGCGGTGAGCCCGTCCCCGCCGTTGTTCCCGGTCCCGCACACGATCAGGACGCGTTTCGCCTTGGCGGCGAGCTCGCCGAGCACGGCGTCCGCGACCGCCTTCCCCGCGTTCTCCATGAGGTCGAGGATCCTGACGCCCATCCACTCCGCGTTCCGGTCGATCACCCGCATCTCCGCCGCGGGGAGCATCGCCGCCGCATGCCGGGCGCGGCTACTTGAGGGTTTTGGGGGACATGTTCTTACGGGTCACCGCCATCGCGCCGCAAGTGGCCCGCTCGTGGGCCCGCGGCCTGACCCGGAACATCCTCCTCCTCGGGGTCGCGAGCCTCCTCACGGACGTGAGCAGCGAGATCCTGATCCCGCTCCTGCCGCTGTTCCTCCTCACCCTCCCGGACGTCTCGGCGGCGACCGCATACCTGATCCTCGGAGTCATCGAGTCGGTCGCGGAGAGCCTCGTCTCGTTCCTGAAGATGGTCTCCGGCCTCCTGTCCGATCGCATCGGGCGGCGGAAGCGGTTCGTCGCGCTCGGCTACGGCGTCTCGACCGCGATGAAGGCGGCGCTCCCGTGGTCGGCCTCGTGGACCCACGTCTTCGTCGTACGGATCGGGGACCGCCTCGGGAAGGGCGTCCGGGACCCGCCGCGGGACGCGCTGATCGCGGAATCGACGACCCCGCAGACCGTGGGGAAGGCGTTCGGCTTCCACCGGACGATGGACACGGTCGGCGCGATCCTCGGCTCCGTGATCGCCCTCATCGCGTTCCCCGTGATTGCGCTTACGCAGGGGGCGGACTCCGCGTTCCGGACCCTGTTCCTCGTCGCGGTCGTCCCGGCGTTCCTCGCGTTCCTCGTCATCCTGATTGTGCGGGACATCCCGACCGCGCCGAAGAGGACGCTGCGTCTCCGGGTCAGCCTGAGGTCTCTTCCCGTCCGGCTCCGGTTGTTCGTAATCGTCGCCGCCGTGTACTCCGTCGCGAATTTCACGCTGTGGATTGCGATCGCGTTCGTCCGAGACCGCGCGATCGCGGCGGGATTCACCGAGGAGGCCGCGCAGTCCATCGCCCTACTCCAATACGTGCTGTTCAATGTCGTGTATGCGCTTCTGGCGGTCCAGGCGGGGGCGCTCTCCGACCGGATCGGGCGGAAGCCCGTCGTGCTCGCCGGGTACGTGGTGTTCGCTGCCGGCTGCCTGGGGTTCGCCCTGGTCCCGGACCCCGCGTACCTCCTCGGATTCTTCCTCCTGTTCGGGGTCTCCTATGCGTTCGTCGAGGGCACGCAACGGGCGCTCGTCGCCGACCTTGCGCCGCCCGAACTGAAGGGGACGAGCCTGGGCACGTACCACGCCGCCGTGGGGATCGGGAAGTTGTTCGCGTCCTCGCTCGCCGGTGGCCTGGCAGCGTTCGTCTCGCCGTCCGCCGCGTTCCTCACGAGCGCAGCGATTGCCCTCGTGGCGGCGACGCTGTTCGTGGGCGCGTTTGCGGGGCGGCGCAGCCCCGCTACGGCGAGCTTGCCGTCGGAGCGTCAGCGCTAAGTCGCGCCGGACAACCGGCTGCGACACGACTCGCAGAAGGCGGCGCCTTTCGCGTCCGCCTCGTCGAGGGAGTTGCTGAAACTCATCACGCACGCCGGGTCCGAACAATGTCCAATGCCGACCGTGTGCCCGAGCTCGTGCACCCCCTCCTTGAGGACGCGTTCCCGGAACCTCCCCTCGTCGGGGGACCGCAGACGGAACGTGGAGATCACGGCACGGGTCCCGCCGATGTCCGCGAGGCCGAACACGAAGTTCAGCCCCTCCGCGAAGATGTCCTCCGCGGTCACCGCCAAGACGCGATCCCCCCGGCCTCCCGGGGGCACGTCGAGCAGGGGTTCAGCACGGTACTGATCTCGGCGCGCGTCATACGCGGCCACGGGGAGCCCGACTTCGCGGCGGACCTCGCCCACGATCCCGTACGCCGCCAGCCCGTCCCGGAGAATCTCGAGCACGTTGGTCGGCAGCGGACCGAGCGGGACGAGGGCGACCTTCACCCCTTCACGACCCCGAGCGGGACCATGCGGGCGACGATCTTCGTGAGCCCTGCGCCCTCCGCGACGCGCACGACGTCCTCGACGTTCTTGTACGCGCCGGGCGCCTCTTCCACGATCCCCGCCTTGCTCGCCGCCTTCAGGTAGATCCCCTTCTGCGCAAGCGCCGCGGAGACCTCGTTCGCGCGGAACTTCCGCGTCGCCGCCGCGCGGGACATCTGGCGGCCCGCGCCGTGGCAGGAGGATCCGAAGGACGCAGTCATCGACGTCGGGAGGCCGACGAGGACGAACGAGCACGAGCCCATGTCTCCGGGGATGAGAACCGGCTGGCCGACGGCCTTGTACTTCGCGGGCGTCTCCGGGTGTCCCGGCGGGAACGCACGCGTGGCGCCCTTCCGGTGGACGAGGACCTTGACGCGGCTCCCGTTGACGACATGTTCCTCGATCTTCCCGATGTTGTGGCAGACATCGTACACGATCTCCATGCCGAGTGCGTCGGCGGATTGGCCGAAGACCTTCTCGAACGATTGGCGGGTCCAATGCGTAATCATTTGGCGGTTCGTCCACGCGAAGTTCGCGGCGCAGCACATCGCCCGCCAGTAGTCCTGCCCCTCCTTGCTCCCGATCGGGGCGCACGCGAGCTGGCGGTCCGGGAGTTCGATCTTGTACTTCGCAACCGCGTCCTCGTGGGTGCGGATGTAGTCCGTCGCGATCTGGTGGCCGAAACCGCGCGAGCCCGTGTGGATCATGACGGCCACTTGGCCGACGCGGCCGATGCCGAGCGCGTCCGCGGCGCTCTGGTCATAGATGCGGTCGACCTTCTGGACCTCGAGGAAGTGGTTCCCCGCGCCGAGGCTTCCCACCTGGCCCACGCCGCGAGCGCGCGCCTTCTGCCCGACCTTCCCCGGGTCCGCGTCGGCGAGGCAGCCGCGCGCCTCAATCCGGTCCCGGTCGTCCGCCCACCCGTAGCCCTTGTCGACCGCCCATTGCACGCCTTCCAACATCAGGCGACCGAGGTCCGAGGGCGAGAGCGCAACCTTGCCTTCGCTCCCGACGCCGCTCGGCACGTTCTGGAAGAGCGTGTCCACGAGCTCGCGGACCTTCGGGCGAACGTCCGCCTCCATAAGGTCCGTGCGAATCAGGCGAACGCCGCAATTTATATCGAACCCGATTGATCCAGGAGAGATCACGCCCTCGTCCACGTCGAACGCCGCGACGCCGCCGATCGGGAAGCCGTAGCCCCAGTGGATGTCCGGCATCGCCATCGCCTTCCCCACGATGCCGGGCATCGTCGCGACGTTCGCGACCTGCTCCGGCGCCTGGTCCTGGAGCACGGAGGGGAGCATCCGCTCGTCGACGAACATGAGCCCGTCTGTGCGCATCGCGGGCTTGTACGAGCGCGGGATTGCGTAGCGGAACGCGTCGATCCTCTCGACGGGTCCCTTCCACTCCGGCATGTCCTCCGCCGGGCGCGCCTAGGTTCCGTACCGATAAAAGAGTTTCCACGGGAGAGTCATGCCGCGGGCCGGGCTCGAACCGGCGACTTCGAGATCTTCAGTCTCGCACTCTCCCAAACTGAGTTACCGCGGCGCAGCCCGCGCGAAGGGCGGGACCCGCTTAAACGTTTCCCATGGCCCCCGGGGCGGTCCGACGCGCGGGCTTCCCGTCGCCCCTCGGCGCGTGCCCCGGAGAGCCCCGTCCACTCCATAGGAATTGTTATCACCACCGCCTAATCTCATCAACACGATTATATACCGACCTTCGGGATGGGCCGCGGACGCCGGACCCTCCCGGCTGGTTGGGTGATCCCTCTTGCGCCGCCTCCGCCCCCGCAAGCGATGGAACCAGGAAGGCGTGGCCTCCACCGTCGGCACGATCATGGCGCTCCTCGTGTTCCTCACGTTCCTCTCCCTGATCACGAACCAGTACGTGCCCGTGTGGATGAAGGACTCCGAGGCCGCCCACATGGGCGAGGCGCTCGGCCAGCTCGGGGACTTCAAGAGCGACATCGACACCCAGGTCCTCGGCGCGCAGGTCGCCCAGCAAATGCGCCGCCACTTCATCCCGTTCACGTCGTTCGCGACCGTGAAGCTCGGCGTCGACGGAGTCCCGATCTTCGCCTCCCCCACGGTCGGCGAGATGACCCTGAACCAGGCCGGGTCGCCGTGGACCGTGTGGTTCCGGTACAGCATCAGCGGGAACAGCACGACGGTCCCGGAGGCCTCCTGCCCGGGGAGCGTGTGCGGCGGCACCGTGCGCCTCCAGGTGTTCAACAAGTACTTCCCGTACCAGGAAATCGCGTACGAGAACGGCGCGTTGATCCGGTCCCAGCTCGACGGGGAGCTCGTGAAGGGCGAGCCGTCGTTCCAGGTCATCCGGTCGACGAACAGCACCCAGGTCGACTTCGCCCTGATCCAGCTGTTCGGCAGCGGGGGCGTGTCCGGGGTCGGCGCGGAGAGCCTCGCGGCGCGCGTGGTCGCCGCGGACCTGCAGGAATACACGAACATCCAGACGGACATCCAGGTGAACCACACGACGCGGTACGGCCCGGCGTGGTTCCAGTTCTTCAACACGACGCTCGGGGACGCGTACGACGTGATTGCGTCGGACTATCAGACGAACCCCGACTTCGAGTACATCGCGGACTACGACGCGGGCGGGCGGCCGCTCCAGCTCCGGGCGGACAACCCGATCTACCTGGTCCAGAGCCTGTGGGATCCGAACGCGGAGACGTACACGGTGTCCCTGTGGCTCAAGAAGGACGTGTCCGGCGACAGCGTGACCGTGCTCCCGATCTCGGCGTTCCGCCTCTTGCACGCGTACGTGAACGTGGCGGTCGGCGAGCGAGGGTCGACGGTCGGAATCTGAGGGATACCATGGCGCGCGGGAAGCGGGTCCGGAAGGTCATGATGCCGAAGGGCGCGATGGCGGTCACCGCGAAGTGGGAGGGGACCCGGGGGTCGTACCTCACGAACGTGCCGCCGATCGACGAGACGCGCATGGAGGAGGTCGAGGTCTTCCCCATCCGGGAGCCGTACTCATACGGGCGGATCATCTATAACCGGGACAGGGCGGAGTACGTGTACGAGGCGTGGGAGCCCCAGCTCGAGGACAAGGAGCGGAAGCTCCTCGACTCGATCAAGGACGCCCTGAACCGGACCTTGGAGTACGACCTCGAGAAGATGTCCACGAAGGACAAGGAGCAGTACCTCGAGGAGGCCGTCGAGTCGTTCCTGACGTCGCGCGGCATCAAGCTCGACCCGCAGACGCGCGAGAAGCTCGAGTACTACATCATCCGGGACTTCGTCGGGTACGGCCCCGTCGACGTCCTGATGACGGACCCGAGGGTCGAGGACGTCTCGTGCGACGGCGTCGCGATCCCCCTGTTCGTGTTCCACCAGAAGTTCGAGTCCGTGAAGACGAACATCACGTTCGCGGACGAGGATGTGCTGAACAACTTCGTCGTCGCGCTCGGGCAGCGGTGCGGGAAGCAGATCTCCGTGGCGGCACCGATCCTGGACGGCACGGCGATGGAGGGGCACCGCGTTCAGGCGACATACGCACGGGAGGTCAGCACGCGGGGCTCCTCCTTCACGATCCGGCGGTTCAAGGAGCGGCCGTTCACGCCCGTGGACCTCATCAAGCACGGCACCGCCAGCCCGGAGATGGTCGCGTACATCTGGATCGCGATCGAGCACGGCGAGTCCATGATGGTGTGCGGCGGCACGGCGAGCGGGAAGACGGCGACGCTCAACGCGGCGGCCCTGTTCATCCGCCCGGGCGCGAAGATCGTGAGCATCGAGGACACGCGGGAGATCAACCTGCCCCACGAGAACTGGATCCCGGGGACGACGCGTTCCGGGATCGGGGAGCGGGGACCGGACGGGAAGGCGCCCGGCGAGATCGACATGTACGACCTTGTGCGCGCGGCGCTGCGGCAGCGTCCGAACTTCATCATCGTGGGCGAGGTGCGCGGGAAGGAGACGTACACGATGTTCCAGGCGATGGCGACGGGTCACCCGACGCTGTCGACGATGCACGCGGACTCCGTGAAGTCCATGGTGAACCGCTTGGAGAACCCACCGATCAACACGCCGCGGATCCTGCTCACCGCGCTGAAGTTCGTGATCATCCAGAAGCACGCGCGCGTCGGGGACTCGACCGTGCGGCGGATCACCCAGATCGTCGAGCTCGTCGGGTTCGAGCCGGAGACGAACGAGCTGATCACGAACACGGTGTACGAGTGGGACCCGGGGACGGACTCGTTCATCTACAAAGGCCACTCGTTCCTGTTCGACGAGATCATGGAGATGAAGAACATGACCCACGAGGAGATGGAGGACGAGTTCCAGCGCCGCGTGGACCTCGTGACCTACATGTCCGAGAAGAACATGACGGACTTCCGCGAGATCTCGAAGGTCGTCGTCGCGTACTACCAGTACCCGGAGGAGACCGCGAAGCGGGTCCGCGAGGAGATGGGATGGGTCCGGGACAAGCCCGGCCCCGAGGCGCTGCCGGGAGGCGAAGGCGTTGGCTGAAGGCGTGACGTTCGACCGGCTCGAAACGCGGAAGACGCTGACGAAGACGAAGCGGTTCCGGCCGGGGGAGGAGGAGACGAAGCTCGCGGTCCGGCACCGCCTGATTCGGCTGCCGAAGGGCGCGAAGCCCGTGACCGTGCCGTTGACGGGATACCAGGAGTTCTGCTGGCGGGTCATGGGGCCGTTCGTCCTCGCGCGGTACAAGGAGGACCAGGACCTCGAGGAGAACCTGATCAAGGCCCACATCCGGATGCGGCCGGAGGAGTACCTTGCGTTCGCCTGGATGTCGATCACGATCCTGGCGGTCGTGTCCGCAGTCCTCGCCCTCGTGTTCGGGATCCTGTTCTTCGCGCTGAACGTGTCGATCGTCGCCCTGATCGTCCTGCTCCTGCTGATCGCGGGCATCCCCCTCATGCTCGGGTACATCATCTTCTTCGGGTTCCCTGGCGGCATCCTGTACCGGGGCATCCCGGCGTCCCGCTCCAAGAAGCGGGCGCGGAAGATCGACGCCCGGATCAGTTCGGCGATGTCGTTCATCTCCGCGATGGCGTCCGCGGACGTCCCCGTGGACGTGATCTTCAAGGAGTTGAGCCGCCAGCCCGTCTACGGCGAGGTCGCCAAGGAGGCGGAGTGGATCACGCGGGACACGGAGCTCCTCGGCGTGGACATCCTCACGGCGATCAAGCGCGGAGCCGGGCGGAGCCCGAGCGCGAAGTTCCAGGACTTCCTCCAGGGCGTCGTCACGACGTCGACCTCCGGCGGCCAGCTGAAGCCGTACTTCCTCCTGAAGGCGGAGCAGTTCGAGAAGGAGGACCGGCTCGGGATGCGGGCGAAGATGGAGACGCTCGGGATGCTCGCGGAGGCGTTCGTCACGGTCGTCGTCGCGTTTCCCCTGTTCCTCGTCGTGATCATGGCGATCATGGCGCTGATCAGCCGCGGTCAGAGCGACCTCGTCGTGAACCTGCTCTTCGTTGTCGTCGGTCTCATGATCCCCCTGTCCCAGTTCGGCTTCATCTTTGCGATCTGGAACATGGAACAGGAGGCGTGAGATGGTCCGCGAAGAGCTCGAAGAGGCCCGCGTTCGGTTGTACCAGAAGAAGGACCGGACGCGCGTCGTGATCGCGATCGGCGCGTCCGTGTTCCTCCTCTTCTTCTTCATCGGGGTCCTGAACCTGATCGGCTCCCTGAACATCGGCTTCCGGGCCGACGAGCCGGCGGTCCGCCGGTTCCTCGCCTTCCTGGTCCTCGCCCTCGCGGGGTTCTCGGGACCGTACGGGTTCTACATCGCGCGGAAGCAGCGGAACATCAAGCAGATCGAGCGCCGGCTCCCGGAGTTCCTCCGGGACGTCGCGGAGGCGGGCCGGTTCGGGATGACCCTCGCGGAGGCGATCGTCGTCGCCTCGTCCGGCCGGTACGGGAAGCTCACCCTGGAGATCAAGAAGATGGCCGCCCAGATCAGCTGGGGCGTCCCCGCGACGGAGGCCCTCCGACTGTTCTCGACCCGCGTGAACACGCCGATGGTGAACCGGGTCGTGAGCATCATCGTGAAGTCGTCCGACGCGGGCGGCGACGTGGCGGATGTCCTGACGATGGTCAGCCACGACGCGAAGGAGCTGCAGCTGACGGAGGACGAGCGGAAGATCACGATGTCCACGTACATCGCGGTCATCTACATCTCGTTCATGGTGTTCCTCGTCACGATCTGGATCCTGAACGTCACGTTCCTGCCGAAGATCGAGGAGTCCGGGCGCGCGCTCGAGGGGCAGACCGCCCTGTCGGGCAGCAGCCCGCTCCCCCAGAACATCGGCAGCGTGATCGTGAGCATCCAGATCGCGTTCTTCGTCGCGACGATCGTCCACGCGTTCGGGGACGGCATCCTCGCGGGGGTGCTGGACAACGGGAAGGTCGCGAACGGGCTCCGGCACTCCTTCCTGATGCTCATCATCGGGCTCGTGGTCTTCCAGTTAATCTGAGGTGAATCGATGGCCGCTTCGAAGGACTACCAGACGGAGATTCAGAATCTGGCCCGCCAAGAACAGCAGGCCGCCGCCCAGCTCGCCGCCGCGGAGAAGGCCCGCCAAGAGGCAGCGCAGATGCTGGAGCAGATCGAGGAGAAGAAGCGGAACGCGATCTTCGCGGCGCTGGATTCGATCAAGAAGCGCTACTTCCACCGCCTGCTCGGCGGCAAGGGTGTGAAGGTCCTCGCCCCGCGGGTGACGGGCGTCGCGGAGGCGACCCTCGGCAAGGTCACGACGATCCCGAAGATCGTGGACCCGAACCTCCACGAGATCGAGCTCATCCCGATCCTGCAGAACTACTCGTACGTCCGCGTCCTGTACAACACGATGGTGAACGAGTACTTCTACGAGGTCATCGAGCCGAAGCTCCTCGAGGAGGAGGCCGAGCTGCTCGAGGTCCTGAAGGACATCCTGGTCGAGAACCTGGAGCTCCTCGAGGACGCAGAGACGAAGGAGCGGGAGACGTACCTGCGCCGAGTCGTGGACGGCCTCCTGCGCGAGCTCGGCGTGAACCTGCACCCCGTGAGCAAGGAACGGATCATGTACTTCGTGATGCGGGACTTCATCCGGTACTCGGCGATCGACGTCGTCATGATCGACGCGAACGTCGAGGACGTCTCGTGCGACGGCGTCGGCATCCCGTTCTACATCTACCACCGGAAGTACGGGTCCATCCCGTCGAACCTCCGGTTTGCGGAGGGCGGGGAGCTCGACCAGTTCGTCGTCTGGCTCGCGCAGAAGTGCGGGAAGCACATCAGCGTCGCGCAGCCCATGCTGGACGCGACGATCCCGGACGGGTCCCGGCTCCAGGCGACCCTGGGGAAGCACGTCACGAAGCGCGGCTCCTCGTTCACGATCCGGCGGTTCCGCGAGAACCCGTTCACGCCCCTCGACCTCGTCCGGTTCAAGACGATGAGCCCGGACATGATGGCGTACCTGTGGCTCGCGATCGAGAACGGGAACTCGATGCTGATCTGCGGGGGCACGGCGAGCGGGAAGACGACGACCCTGAACGCAATCCTCCTGTTCATCCCGCCCCAGATGAAGATCGTGAGCATCGAGGACACCCGGGAGCTGAACCTGCCCCACGAGAACTGGGTGCCGCTCCTGACGCGGGGCGGTTTCGGCGGGAAGACCTCCTCGGGCCGTGTGGCCGGCGAGATCGACATGTTCGACCTCTTGGCGGCGGCGCTCCGGCAGCGGCCGCAGTACCTGATGGTCGGCGAGGTCCGTGGCCCAGAGGCGTTCGTCGTGTTCCAGGCGATGGCCACGGGGAAGAGCGCGTACACGACGTTCCACGCGGACGACGTCCAGTCCATGGTCCACCGGCTCGAGAACGACCCGATCAACCTCCCGCGGGCACTCGTTGCGGCGCTCGACCTCGTCCTCCTCCAGGCGCAGGTGAAGGTCGGCACGGACATGACCCGGCGCGTGAAGGCGCTGATCGAGATCGTGGGGACGGACCCGGAGTCGAACGAGCTGATCACGAACTCCGCGTACACGTGGAACCCGGCGGACGACACGTTCAACTACAGCGGGCACTCGTACGTGTACGAGAAGGTCATGCTCGCGCGGAACTGGACGCAGCGCCGCATGGAGCAGGAGGTCAAGCGGCGGATCGACATCTTCGACTACATGCGGAAGATCAACGTTCAGAACTACCGCGAGGTCGCGAAGATTATCTCCTCGTACTACAAGGACCCGGACGACACGATGAAGATCGTCCGAGAGGCGCTGGCGCAGGCCGGGGGCGGGCAGCCGTCGCTGCCGACCGGCGCGTAGTCCGGCAGTTCACCGCCGATCATCCCCGGTCGTCGCCTCGGGTTCCGGAGAGGCGAGGGGCCGATTCGCCCTCAAGCCCAGGCTGTTCGCCGCCATGCCCGGGCTGATCACGTAGCTCAGGAAACTGTCGGCCAGCAGGCCGGCCTCAATCAGTCTGAGACGTGTGCCTTGGAAGTCCTAGGGTGTGTCGACCCCGGGCCGCCGCCGCCAAAAGGGGAAAGGGGAGCAGACTCTAGATCTGCTCCTCGTCGCCACCGCTGCCTTCGCCGCCCTCGCCTTCCTTCTTCTCCTCCTCGAGCGGCCGCTTGATGACCTTCTTCTGGACCACCGGCGCGCCCATCACGGGCTTCTTCACGACCTTCTTCGGAATCGCCTCCGGCGGCATCCCGGCGGCCTCCGCGCCTTCCTCTGCACCCGCCGGCTGCGCAGGTCCCGTCACCGGGGTCACGGGGCGCGGTGCCGCTGGTCGTCCGGCGCCCGGCCTCTGCGCGACCTCCTTGAGGAGGGTGCCGCACTTGTGGCACACCGTGGCGGTCACGGAGTTGAGGGTGTTGCACACGGGGCACGGCTTGCTCCCCATGCGCCGCATCTCCTCTTCCTCTCGGAGCCAGTCCTCGAAGGTCACGAACGTCGGCTGCGTCCGCCACCAGTCCTCGAACTCGCGGTCCGAGAGGGTGCGCCCGAGCTCGCGGGAGGCCTCCTCGCGGAACTTGCGCTTCACCTCGTCGTACTGCTTCCGCATCTGCGCCTCGTAGTCCGCCATCTCGACCTCGCCGGTCGCGAACTCGACGCCGCACTCCGGGCACTGCTTCACGTCCACGGGGATCCACGCCTGGCAGTTCGAGCACTTCGCCATGTCCTTCTCGAACTCGACGCCGCACTTCGGGCACTTCGTGGAGTCCTCCGGGATGAAGGAGCCGCACTCGCCGCACTCGACGAGCTTCCCGAGGCCGACGAACTTCACGTACGCGGTCCCGCCGCCGATCGCGGCGGCCGCGCCGATGATCACGATCAGCCAGATCCAAACGGGGAGGCCGAGGAAGGGCTGGTCGAGGAACCCGACGATTCGTTGGACGCGGATGTCCGCGCTCTGCGGAGCGACCGTCGTGTCCGTGGAGTTCACGAACACCCGATAGGTTCCGTCTGCGAGGGTCGAGGGGATCGGCAGGGCGATCACGAACCGGCCGTCGTTCCCGTTTCGCTGCACGATCGTGGTGCCCGGCACGGGGACGCCGTTCAGGTCCGTGAGCTGCACGGTCACGTTGACCCCGGCGATCGGCGGCTTCGTCCCGCTCGTCTCCCGGACGCGGCCTTCCACGGAGATCGTGTCTCCCGGGGCGTACTGTCTCCCACTGGGTGGGCTGGTGAGGACGATCTCGCTCGGCGGGGGCTCGATCCGGATCGGAATCGAGACGGCGTTGTTCGCCTCGTTCGGCTCGTTCACGGTGTTGTTCGCGTCCACGTATGCGGTGATTGTCGTGTCGCCGAGCGCCTGGATTCCCAGTGTCACGGTCACCACGACGTCGAACGTGCCGCGCGGCAGGTCGTATCCGTAGATCGCGCCGCGGTAGACCGTGGGCTCGCCGACCCACGTGACGGCGATGACGATGTCTTGGGCGGTCGTGTCGCCGCTGTTCGTGACCGTCAGGTTCAAGGGGAACTGCTGGCCGCGGAACGGACGGGGCGCGGTTCCGTTCAGCGCGATGGAGAGTTCCGGCTGGGTTCGGATCAGGAACGTCTTGTCCGCCGCGTTGTCCGTGAGGTCGAAGTCGTAGTTGCGCTGGTCCCCCGGATACACGGCGCCCGCCGCGGTCACGCGGATCCGGATCGTCGCGCTGCCAGGGTCCGGAGGCGTCCACCGGAGGGTGACGGTCCGCGTCTCCCCGCGCAGTACATTGATCGTCGCCGTCGTGCCGAGCAGGACGTCCCCCGTCGTGTAAATCCCGATGACGGCGCCCGTCGCGGTGGCGGTCCCCTCGTTCTCGACGGCGACCTCCAACGCGACCTCATTGTCCTCGATCGGGGTGACGGGGTCCTGGGAGAGGACGGGGTCCGAGTCCAGGTGCAGATCGGGCCAGGTGAAGATCGTGAGGGTCTCCGTGTGCACGTTGTCGGTCTCGTCCAGCTCGGGGATGGCGCCTCCGGCGCGTGGGTCCGAACCGGTCGACGGGTCCACGACGACGGAAATCGCCCGGGAGCTCTCGAGGTTCCCTGGGGGTGTCCACGGGCACGTGAACTGCGCGGTGCTCAGCTGCGAGACGTTCTGCGGTCCCGCGGAACCGATGTACAGCTGGGCGGCCACGTACGACGCGTGCGGGTTGTCCATGTACCCGTCGCGGTTTGTGTCGACGTCCGTCGAGTAGCAGTTCACGACGACGTTCCGGGTGACGATCTCGCCCTGGTTCTCGACCGTTGCGACGATGTTCAGCGTCCGGCCGATCGGCTGGAGGTCGACGTCCACCCCGTTGCCGCCTGTAAACGCGATTGAGAGAACGGTCAGGTTCGGGGTGAGCTCCGAGAACACCAGGGTGATCGTGGTGTCCGCGTCGACGAGGGCGCTCACGTCCTCGTCCGGGAACCGCCAAGAGCCCTCGATGCGGGCGGTGCCGGTCGCGAGATACGAGGCGCGGACCGACGGCGCCAAGTTCCCATAGCGGTCCTCGGCCGCGGCGCGGTAGAGGAAGACCCCCGAGGGGGTGCCGACGAGCCACGTGTTGTTCGTGTTGAAGTAGCAGTCGTCCGCGCCGCACACGGGCGCGGCCTCCCACTGCACGGTCGCCGGGTTGAACCGCTGCAGGCCGATGATCGTCGTCGGGTCCTGGATCGGCGTCCCGGTCCCGTCGACCGCGCGGACCGTGAGCCACCAGTACCGGGTGACGTGCGCGTTCTGCGTAAGCATGCCGGACCACCAGTCGCCCGCCTTCGTGAACCGCACGCTCGTGAGCTGGACGACTTGGTCGCCGGAGAACACGATCTGGTTCGTGAGGGCGGCGCTGAACGTCACGTTCCGGATGTCGAAGTCGAGGGCGGCGACGGGCGCATCCGACGCGAGCTGGATCGTCTGGACGCCGGTCAGGACGGGGTCCCAGAGGCGGCTCGTCTGGTCCGTGGCGATGTGGAGGAGGGAGCCGCGGAATGTGTCGCCGCGCAGGTCCGCGCTCCGCGTCCCTCGGGCGACGACGTCGCCGACGATCGTGGAGGACGAGACCGTGAGCGTCCCCCGGCTGTGGAGGGCGCCCTTGCCTTGGACGTCGAGGGTGAACGTCGAACCGCTCGCGGTCAGTTGGCCGTTCGTGGCGACGAAGACGTTGAGCGGCCAGTTGCTCGTGACCTCCGCGTTCACGAGCTGGAGGCGGCCCGTGCCCGTGACCTTGAAGTAGTGGCGGCCACAGAGGTCCTGGTCCTGGAGGACGATGAGCCTCGCGCCGTCGATCGTCACGGTGCCCGTGACCTCGATGTTGCTCGCGATCGCCTGGTCCGCCGTGATCGTTCCGGACGCCCAAGTGAGGAGTTGGGCAGGGTCCGACGTGTACACCTGGATGGACTTCGACACGCGGTTGTTCTGCTCGTACAACGCGCCCTCCTGGACGGCGTCGAGGGCGTCGACGAAGACCTCGATGCTGTGGGACCCGCACGAGGCCAGCATCGCGCCAGGGACCGCCATGTTCACGGGGATTCGCGCGCCGGCCGCAAGGCCGCCGACGTTCGTCGAGCCGAGCAGCTGACCGTCGACGAAGAAGTCAACGCGGAAGCCGCCGGCGTTCTCCTGTCCCGCGTTGCGCACGATCGTCTCGATCGAGTTACCCGCGGCACTGGCGCGCGGGAACGGGTCCGTCATCGTCAGGTCCTGGGAGAGGACGACGAGGTCCGGGGCGCGGCCCACGACGATCGCCCGGGACCCCTTGTTGTTCCCGACGTCATCGTACGGGAGCGGCTCCGGGATTGCGAGGTTCGGGTCGACCCACGCCCAGAACGTGAACGTTCCCGTGCTCGTCGGGGTCCACTCGACGGTCGCGACGGCGGGGTTCGCCGTGTCCACGAACGGGAGGGTGACCGTGTCGAAGGGGGCGTCGCCGGTCTGCGGCTCCGTCTCCTGCTGATAGAAGTTCACGCGGACGTTCGTTGCGTTCCCGTCGCCGACGTTGCTCACGGTGCCCTGGACTGTCAGGGGGTTGTTCAGGAAGCCGGGGTCCGGGTCGAAGCTCACGCCCACCGCCAGGTCAGGGCCGAACGGAGTCACGCGGAGCGGGAAAGTTCCCACGTTGTTCGACTCCGCGGCCGCCGTGGGCCCTTCCAGGACGGTGTTGGCGGGGTCGACGACGACGCGGATTGCGTGGGTGACTGCGGTCGCGTTGGGGAGGAAGGTCTGGACGTTCGCCGTCCCGCCGGGGCCGATGAAACTGATGGTCTGCTCCGTCAGCCGGATGATCCCGTCATAGACCTGGACGAGGACGTTCGCAGCGCCGCCGCGCCCCTGGTTCTGCACGGTGGCGGTAATCGTGATGTTGTCGTTCTGGAGAGGATAGGCGGGGACCCACGTCGCGCCCGTCGGGAGGAGGTCGGGCGGGTCGAGCTGCAAGGACGTGATCCGGACGGTCACGTCCAGCGACGCGGTCAGGTCGTCGAGGAGCGGGTACGCCGGGAACGTCAACGGCTCGCTGCCTTGGATTGCGCCGAATGCGGCGTCGAGCGTGTACGTGCCGACGAACCGGGAGTTGCCACTCGTCGAAGAGTCAATCCAGTCCGACACGAGGGGCATGCGCACGGTCCCCGTGTTGTCCGTCTGGTCCCATGTTACCGCGGTTTTCCCGAGGTAGGCAAGGATGTTGGCCGGGGGCGTCGCCGCCCCGCCGTTGTCCGTGAAGTTCGCGGGGCCCGTCAAGGCTCCCGAGAAGTCCGCGGTGACGTTCGCGAACGGGACGGGCACGCCCTGCTGCTCGATCACGCTGACGTCGGCCCATCGGTAGATGGTCGCGAAGGTCCCCGGCTGCGTGACGATCGCTGTGATCCAGTCGTCCTGCGTGGACGGGTTCTCGCCCGCGTCCGTGGCAACCCCGTACAAGAACGCGCGGGCCGAGCCCGAGAGGTTCAGCTCGTTGTGCGTATCCGGCGCGCTCGGCGCGCAGCAGAAGTCAATCCCCAGGAAGGAATCCGCCGCGGTGAACTGCGTCGTGCCTTGGAGCCGGATGTGCTCCTTGGCGCCGCACGCCGCTCCCAGGGACCGCTCGCACAGGTCCTGGATGCTGGAGGCGTAGACGTACACCGTGCTCGTCGTGAACGTCAGCCCGGGCGCGTCGTCGTTGTCGTCCCGGTCCGCAGTCAACGAGAAGATGTTGTCCACGTTCGCCTCCGTGCTCCGGACGAGGCTGCCGTTGCGGAACGTGACCGTCGACCCCGCCAACGCATCAAACGTGCCGGGGAACGCGAGCGTCGAGGCGTCGGAGAGGAACGTGCCGGACACCGAGACCGTGAGCCGGATGTACGGGTTGATCAGGTTCGTCTCCGTCCACACCTTGCTGCTCTCGAGGGTGAGGCTGCTCCCCGCCCCGACCGTGATCCCGTACACGTGGGTCGTGTCCTCGACGAACTTGAGGCCGCCGC
>Ga0209751_10000144_pt1 | contig 73049 bp, 88 predicted proteins | sample RifCSP13_1_FD_184019 | JGI IMG/M metagenome (GOLD analysis project Ga0209751, IMG submission 184019) | Soil microbial communities from Rifle, Colorado - Rifle CSP2_sed 13_1 (SPAdes) (version 2) | ecosystem: Environmental > Terrestrial > Deep subsurface > Rock core/Sediment | place: Rifle...
CGTCCAGATCCAGGTCGTGAGCGTGAGCGACGCGTCGCGCGAGGCCCTCGTGCGGGTGAGCCTGTCGATGCCCGTGCTTGCGGTCGAGGGCGTGATCCGCGCGGGCGGCTCCGGAATCACGAGCCAAGAGCCGGGGCTCGACCTCGCGACGACCGCGTTCCTCGTCTCGCTGGTCGCCATGATCGCCGCCGCGGGGTACCTTTCCCTCCTCCGGAGGCGATCCCGATGAGGGCCGCGTGGCTGATCCTCATCGCATTCGCGGTGGCAGCGTTCGCCCTCCCGGACCGGGCTGGCGCGCAGGACCCCGTCGCCGCGACGATCACGGGACCGACCGCGGTCGCGCCGTCCTCCACCCATCCGTACGAGATCACCGTGACCGGGGGTCCGGCCGCCGACGGGGGCACGTTCGAGATCAACTACGCCCTGCAGGGCGACAACATCCGGGGCGGCGACCCGCAGATCCCGCGGACTCTTGCGAACCGCGAGGGACGGTTCACGGTCAACGTAACCCTGCCCGAGGTCGAGGGGGCCGTCCAGCTGTTCGTGCGCGCGAAGTCGAGCAACGAGACCGCGAACACGACGACGGAGACCCGCCTGTCGATCGACGTGTTCCGGCCCATCGAGCTCCGCGCGTTCATCCGGAACCATGGAGCTGCGGCCGCGCTGAACGTCACCGTCTTCTTCTACGTGGACGGACGCGGCGTGGGGAACATGACGATCGGGCGGATCGAGGCGGGCGGACAGGCCGAGGCGAACGTCACGTACATCCCCGTGGACCTGACCCCCGGGCGGCATGCGCTCAAAGTGACCGCGGACCTGGACGGGGACGGGACGATCGAGCCCGCGGCGGGGGAACTCCTCCAGAGCGACTTCTTCTACAAGACGGAACGGTCGAGCGTCCCCGCGGTCCTGGGGACGATCACGGTCTTCATCCTCGTGGTCCTCGTGTTCGTCCTCCTGGCGATCCGCCGCCAGCGCCGGGAGCAGTAGGGAAGTACTCCGCGAGCTTCGCGAGCGCCTCCCGGCGGCGGTGGGGCGGCATCACGACGTATCCCGCGAACTTCGTGGGCTCCACCGGAGGCCGGTCGTCCCCCGCGAAGTCCGAGAACCCCGCCCGCAGGAAGAACGTCCGCGCCTCCTTCGTGAGGGGTTTCGTGAGCACGTATCCGGTCACCTGCCCGAACGCGAGGAGGAGGAGGCGGTACCCGAGGCGCTTCCCGCGCAGCTCCGGGAGGGTCTCGATCGCGCGGAGCAGGTGCACGGGATTCCCATCCCGCGCGGGCTCCGAGTTCTCCTCCAGGAACGCCCACGAGACGAGCTCCCGCTCTCGGATGATGGCGAGGAAGATCGGACGAGGGAAGTGGCGGAGCCACGCCTTGAACGTCCGCGCGTATCCGACGATCCCGAGGCCGCGGAAGAACTCGAACCCCTCCGGATCGGTCTCCACGCTTCGGATCTGAACGCGGTCGACGTCCGCGGGCTCCTCGAACTTGACGTAGGCGAACGTGCCGTCCCGCGCGAGCTCGCGCATTCGACCCCGGAACTCAGTCCGTGTACAAGAGCCAGACGTCCGCGTTGTTCCGGAGGAGCATGTTCAGTTCGGTCCGCGAGATCCCCGCCTTCGCGAGGAGGACGGGGAGCCACTCGTCGGGCACGATCTTCTTCTCCCCGTCCGTCCACACGGTCGCGATCTGCGCGTACCGCACGCGCTTCCCGCCGACGGTGATTCGCTCTGCGGCGGCTGCACGGAACGTCTGATGGATGATGTGCAGGCTGTTGATCGCCGTCGGCTTCACGGCGCTGTTGTAGTACTCCGCGACCTCCTCGTGGATCCGGGAGAAGGAGCCGACCCGTTTCACGTACTCCTGCCATCCGCGCTCGAACGGCGAGCGCCGGGTGACGACGCAGTTCTTCGTCGGCATGAAGACCTCCTCGAACGCCGTCAGGATCGAGTTACCGTTCTTCAGCGCCTCGAGGAACTCGTCCCACGTGTCGTACTCCTCCTCGGGCATCGACTTCGCGAGGTTCGTCGCGAGGCTCATCAGGTAGTTGTTCAGCCCGGACGCGCCCTGCTTGTCCGCGATGTCCTCGAGGAACAGGTGCGTCGCCACGTCCACGAACGGATTCGATTCGATCAGCTTCTCGCGCATGGGTTCCGTCGCCATCGTCAGGCCTCCTTGAGCTTCACGCCCTTCATCAGGATCGCGTAGACGCACTCGTAGTTCCGCAGGAGGGAACGGACGTGCTCCGGGTTGATCCCCAGCTTCTTCAGGTTCCGCTCGCTGATCTTCGTTTCCCCGGTGAAGCCGCGCGTCGCGAGGAGGAGGGACTCGAGGTGCTGCCCCGCGATCGTGATGTTCTTCGCGACTTCCTCCCGGAACTTCTCGTGGATCACACAGAAGTTGCACACCGCGATGTCGTGGACGGAGTTGTTGTATTCCTCCGCGACCGCGCGGTCCGCGCGCGGCAATTCCCCGACGGAGTAGCGCACACGGAGAATCGTCGGGACGAACACGCACTGCCGGAGGGCGTAGATGTAGCCGACGACGTCCCCGTCCACGTCCGTGATCGCCAGGTCCGTCAACGGGATGACGTCGCCCTCGATTGAGAAGCCCGTGCGCCCCTCGCGCAGGGCCACGTTGAACGAGGGCCATCCCATGTAGGCCTCCTTTCCAATCCGGCGCGCGAGGTTCTCGCCGACGCGCTGCCAGTACTGGATCGTTCCGTCCACGCCCGCTTTCTCGCTCATGTCCTGGATCAGGGACACCAGGGCCACGTCAAGCATTGTCGTCTGCCTCCTTGGTTTGATACACGGTGTGCCTCCCCCTTGTCGTTGAGGAGATGCGACCTTGCAATTCCAGGTTCTCGAGGACCCTGCGGAGCGCGTCCTCGTCGATCCCCAGTTCCTTCCGGAGCGCGGCCAATGTGCGCGCCTCTCGAGAGAGCGTCTCGAGAACGCGCCCCTCGTCCCCGCCGCTCGACGCCCCTTCCCTCGTTGGCGGTACGGAATCCTGAAGGCGCTGCTCCATGGCGGCGAGCCGCAGGCCGAGGGCTTCGACGGACTCGCGCGTCGCGACCCCCGCCAGCGACTCCTGGAGTTTGGCGGCGAAGTCCCGCAGATCTCTGAGCGCGCCCGTCACGGTCTCCTCGAGCCGCGCCATCCGCTCCTGGAGGGCATCGCCCTGGGGCGCCGCGCGCTCCCACGCCTTCGACAGGGTGAGCGCCTTGTCGACCGCGTATTCTTGACTCTTGATCTTAATCAGCGCGCGGAAGTTCCTCGGCGTGTAGTCGTGGAGCGGCTCCCGGAGCTGACGCAGCAGCTCCTCGTACGTCATCTGGACCTGCCGCGCGGACACGAGGCCCTTCTCCAGGGCCTTGGCGACCCCGACGTGGAGCCGGTGCGGGCGGTAGTGGAAGAGCTCCGAGCCGCTCGTCTTCATCCGGAGCTGCTCGAGGGAATGCTGAATGTGCTGCTCGGCGTCGTGGATCCCGCGGGATTCCTTCAGCGCCTCCACAACGTCGTCGAGGATCGCCTGATACGCGGCCTCCAGGATCGTCGCGGGCACCTTCGTGATGTCGAACGACTCCCCGTACCCGACCTCGTCGATCACGTCGTCGATTCGCCCCTTGATCCGCTCGAGATCCTTCTGGATCGGGACCAGGTCGCCGAACGAGACGCGGCGGTTCATCTCGTCCTTCAGGTCGTCCACGTTCCGGAGCATCCGCGCGCTGAAGGACGACAGCAGGTTGTTGAGCGTCTGCACGGTCTCCTCGAGCTCCGCGACCTGGACGGCAAGCTCCTCGCGGGTCGTCGGGGGGATCACCGCCTCGTCCGCCACGTCCGCCTTCTCGCTCATCGTCACACGAACGCCTTCAGCCGCCGCTGCACTTCGGGGACCCATGCCTTGGCGCACCGGTCCGCGAGGACGTCCCCTCCGTGCCCGCGGACCTTCTCGATCAGGATGTCGAGGAGCCGCCGCCACTGGTCGTCCTTCATGTACGCCGCGGAGGTGCCGACCTCGTTGAACGAGACGCTAAGGATCTCCTGGACGGCGCCGACGCCGACGGCCTTCGTGAGTTCCGCCCGGAGGTAGTTGTGGATCTCCATGTTTCGCTTGTACGCGGACGTCTCCTCGAACTTCTCCACGAACAGCTGGCGGCTCAGGCGGCGCAGCTCCTCCTGGGTCTCCGCGTCGTACGCGCCCATCGCCTCCGCGCTCATCGGGCGCTGCTGGAACACATGGCGGAGGACGACCGCCGCGCGCTGCACGTTCTTCACGGTGTCGTCCATGGCGGTCAGGTCCTGCGGCTTCCCGGAGAGGAGGACGAGGAACGAGCGGTCGCTCACCTGCGCGATGACGGTGATCCCGTGCTCGTACTGGGAGAGGTTCAGCTTCATCGCCTCGCGCGTGAGCTGCGCGCAGATGCTCGGGAGGTTTGCCTTCACGAGATTCAACAGGTGGTACTGCGAGCGCGTAAGCTGTTCCGGGATCGAGGTCGCAAAGATCCGCGCGTCCACGCCGACGAGCATCGCGATGTCGAAACCGAGCTCCTGGCGGACGCGGCGGAGCTCCATGTCCAGCATGGACTTGAGGAGCGTGGCCGTCTCGGCCTCGAGCCGCTTTTCCATCGCCGGTTTCGCCGCCATTCGGATCACGACTTCAGTCCGTACGCCTCGAAGATGATCTGGAGCGCCTCTTGCGGCGAGTACGCGTAGTCCCAGTTCGCCCGCATCGCTTGGATCTTTGCGACGACGTGCGGGGGCGCCTTCAGGGACTCCGCGGTCCGCAGGGCCTTGTCGAAGATCGCCGCGTAGTCCTTGGCGGCGGTCTCCGTGGGGACCTCGCCGGGACCCGCGCGGATCACGACGCCGACGCCGCGGGAGAAGAAGTACGGGTACACGCCCTCCCCGTGGTGCGCGCCCCGGACCTTGAGGATCCGCACCGTGCGGTTGAACGCGCCGCCGACCGGGTAGTACTCCAGGTGGATCGCGCCGTCGCTCAGGTAGATCGGCAGGAGGACGTCCTCGCCGACCATCTCGCCCGGCTTCGCGTGCTCCTCGACCGTCGCGATCACGACGCCCAACTCCTTGAGCGTGTAGAACAGGCGGCCGATCAGCTCCCGCTGCTCGAGCTTGTCCGGCGTCGCCCAGATCACGGGCGTCATCGGATCGATCACGACGCGCGTCTTGATGTCGTAGTCCGCGCGCGCCTTCACGAGCGCGGGGAGCTGCTCCTCGATCATCTTCTTGAAGTTCTTCCCCTTGAGGTGGATGAAGAAGAGGTTCTTGTCGAGCTGGTCCTTCATCTTGAACCCCATCTGCTCGCCCTCCCGCACGATGAAGGACCAGGACTCCTCGAGGGTGACGTAGAGGCCCTGCTGCCCCTCGTCAATCCCGTGCATCAGGAATTGCATCGCGAACGTCGTCTTCCCCGTCCCCGACGAGCCGACGATCACGTGCGCGGTCTTCTCCCGAAAGCCACCGCCAATCAACGGGTCCAGCCCGAAGATTCCGCTTTTCACCAGAGGTTCCGTCATTCCCAGGACCTCCCCTTGCTCGCCCGCGCGAGCAGCTCCGCGAAACTGTGACACTCCGCCGCCAGGGCGGCGGTCTCCGCATCCGGCGCGGCGTCCCGCGACGACTCCTTCGGCGCGACCTCCATAATCGCCTCCGCGAACGACGCTGCCGTCGCGATCGCGTCCGTCAGACGGCTCACGTCCCGCCACGGAGGCTCGAACGGATCCTCGAGGGAAATCGGCCCGGTCGCCGCGAGCGACTCGCCCGCGGGAAAGGTTCGCCCGTCCGCGCCCACGAGCCCGTACCCGACGAGCCGTTCCATGCGGAACTCGAGTTCCCTCTCCTCGATCCCGAAGGCCCGCGCGGCGTCGGGCGGCGAAACCCCCTCAGCGACTTCGGAGAAGAGGGACCAATCCGTGGCGTCGAGGACCTTCGCTCCGACCGCTCCCGGATCGAGGGCGGCGGCGAACAAGCACCGCGGAGCGCCCGCGTTCCGGCAGGCGACCTCCTCGACCTCGGCGGGGAGCCCCATGTCCGTCGTCAGGAACCGGGCCAGGGCCTCGCTCACGAACCCGCACGCCTTCTTGCCCGGTCCGCCGGCGAACAGCCGCGCGTACGGGGAGGCGTCGACGCCGAACGTCCAGGAGAACCGACTGACCGCCTCGATCCCGAGGGGTATTCCCACCTGTGCGAATACCTCCCGCATGAACTGGAAGGCGGGGACGTTCTCCGCCTGGGCGGGGGTCTGCGCGCGGAGGAACGCACGGACCTCCTGCACGGGGATCCGGGCCCGGGCGATCGCTGTCGCGAGGGCGGATTCGAGGGCGTTCAGCTTGTTCAACGCCGCCACGAGCTCCGCGAAGCTCCGGGAGCGGGTCGCGGTCGTCTCGAGGTCTACGAGGGCGCCGCCAGAACTCTCCCCCCGGCCATGCGGGTTGCCCATGGAACTACGGGGCCGATGCGGCTGGTTATAAAGAAAGTTTCGGCCCGAGAGGCGGAAAGTGAGACGGAGAACCCTATCATATGGTATTGAATTGAAATGACATAGCCAGCATGCTCAGAATACTTTTATGGTGTGAAAGGTAATCGTCTGCGGAACACGTCGAATTATCACTTCGAGGAGCATCCATCCAGATGGTTCGGAATCGCGGGAATCGGAGGCACACGTTTATTGTCTGACCCGGGCATCCGCGACCTACGTCGCTCAAGGTCGTTCGGCACCGGATTTGGGTCCGGCGGGACGAGGTCCTCGACGCGGTGGAAGCGTTCGAGGGTGCCCGCCGGACGTTCTATTCCTACACGTACCGGACCCAGCGGGAGGGGGCTTGGATCCCGACCGTCCGGTGGGACAATTGGGAGGGTCAGGACCATGTGGACCGGTACGACGAGCGGGGCATCCGGAAGGACCGCGTCGCGTGGCGGGAGCGGCCCCTCGCGGACGTTCTCAAACTCGTGAAGATGTTCCGGCGGAACCTCCTGACAATGGACCTCGCGGAGCTGTAGGGATGCGGGTCGAGGTCGCGCGGGAGGCCGGGAAAGCAGACGTCGAGCGGGACGTCGCCGCCCTCGGGGAGCGGCACGGCGGGTTCGACGCCCTCCGCCAGCGGGTGTTCGTGGAGCGGTGCAACGACCCCGCCGCCGTGGACGACTACGTTGCGTGGAAGGCGCTGCGGGAGGAGGGCATCCTGGAGGAGCGGACGGTGTTCAGTACCCCGGACGTGTTCCGCACCCTGACCCCCCGGCGGGTAGAGCTCCTTGAGTACCTTCACGGGAACGAGGTCCCGTCGATCAAGGAGTTGGCGGCGAAGCTGCGGCGGGATTACAAGAACACGTACGACGACCTCATCGCACTGGAGCAGTGGGGCCTCGTGTCCCTCCGAAGGGAGGGAAAGAACCAGCGGCCCGTGACCCTCGTCACGAGCCTGCGGGTCAGCTGGGAGAAGTGACTACAGCTTCTTCGTCAGCTCCCGCAACCGGCGCTCCAGCGCCGTCCCGTGCGCGGCCACCGCCAATTCTCCCCGGGTCCGCTCGAGCAGCCCGCGGGCGACGTCCTGCTTGTGCCGTAGGGGGACAATCGCGTTCGGGTGGTCGAACCGGAGGAGGGCGTCGAAGATGTCCTCCATCAGCTGCAGGTACCGCGCCGCGGCCTCGATCTCGCCGTCGCGCATCCGGTCGAGGACAAAGCGCCGCAGCTCGCCGACCCCGTCCGCAAGGCCCAAGAGGTACGCCGCGCTCGTGACCCTCAGGTCCTCCGGTGTCGGCAGCGGCTCGTCTTTCAGGAGGCTATGGACGATCGCGGCCTCCGTGACTTCCTGAAGGGCCCCCTCCACCGAACCGCCGTGCCACAGGTCCGGATGGTCCGCGAGCAACGACCGGAGGCGCCGGGTTTCCTCGCGCGCGTCCTCCAGCGCCTTCGAGACGTCCTCGCCCCGATGCATCCCGCGGATCGCCGCCCCCGCCGCCCGGACGATCGCCCGCGTGGACTTCAGCGCGACCTCGCGGACCTGGTCCTTCTCGTCGAGTTCCGCCTCGATGCGGTCCACGATCCGGTCCAGGCCCTTCATGGAGGGGACGCGCACCACTGCGGGGCCACTTAGCCCTTCCTATCCCCAGGGATAGACGTTCTCGGCCGGGCAATACCATCGCTGGTACTGGGGGACGTAGGTCACGGGCTGCCCGCACCGAGGGCAGTGGAACGTCGCGATTCCGCCCATCATCGGTGGCTGGACGGTCGGGTATGGCGGGTACCCTCCGTACGCGGGCGGGTACCCGTACATCGCCGGACGAGGTCTCTCCTGCACGGCGCCCACAATGAGGAGGATGAACCCGGCGACCGCGAGCGGAATGCCGACGAAGCAGAGGTACGAGATGAAGCTCAGGATGACGCCGAGGATGAGGAGGATGACCCCGGTGATGAGGAGGCCGTCCTCCGCCACGGATCAGCCCCACGGGTAGACGTTTTCCGAGGGGCAGTACCAGCGCTGGTACTGGTACACGTACGTGAGCGGACGGCCGCACCGGGGGCAGCTGGGCGTCCCGGGCTGCGCGGCGGGCTGCGCGTACGCAGGCGCTGACGGCTGGGGCGCGGGCTGCGCGGCGGGCGGGACTTGCTGAACCGGCATCTGCGCGGGCGGGGCCGTCTGCGGGGGCGCGTACGCCTGCGGATATTGCGGCTGCCCGTACTGGGGAGGATAGCCTCCGTACCCCGGATAGCCCGCGTACGCGGGACGCGGTCCGGAGGGACGGGCGATCAGATAGATGATCAGGCCGATCAAGCCCAGGAGGATTACGATGATCACCCAGAGGGCGCCGCTCGCGCCTCGACTCTCCGCATCCTTGTAGACCCAGACCGCGACGAGGATCCAGATCACGAGCCAGGCAACCCAGAACGCGCAGAAGGCGCCCTCGAGCAAGAAGAACTGCAGGGCCATCGACGGCATAGCGGAGAGGACGTCGGCCATGCGGGCGGCATGGTCCTCCTGACTAAATATTTATCCGGGGGACCTGGGCCGCCGCCGGGGGCCTCGCCGGAGGCGCTCCATGCGCTCGACCTTCTTCCGGATCGCGACCGCCGTCCCGATGTCGTGTCGAACGTATGCGCTCCCCTTCACGCGCTCGAGGGCGGCCTCCGCCTGCCGTTCCGCGGTCCCCAGCGAGTGGTGGATGCCGACGACCGCCAATGCGCGGGAGGTCGTCGTGACGATTCCACCGCCCCTCTCGTTCACGGACGCGTAGTACAGGTGCGCCCCCGTCGCGGCGATCCCGGCCTCGTCCACCGCCAGCGGCTCGCCGGGGACCGCCCGGGTCCCGTAGCCGATCGGGACGACGTACTTGCAGACCGTCGCCTTCCGGTGGAAGGTCACGTTCGCCTTCAGCCCGCCCGCCGCCGCCTGCGCGCACGTGTCCGCGAAGTCTCCTGCGAACAGGGGGAGAACGTTCATCGACTCGGGGTCCGCGAAGCGGGCGTTGAACTCGAGGACCCGCACGCCGTCCTTCGTCGCGATGAAACCCCCGTACAGGCACCCCTTGAACGGCGTCCCGCGCCTTCGCATCGCGTCGACGACCTTCTTGCAGATCGAGAGCGCGGCCTCGCGGTCTTTCGCGGTGAGGAACGGGAGCAGGTGGTCCGCATCGGAGTACGAGCCCATGCCCCCCGTGTTCGGCCCCCGGTCCCCCTCGAGCGCGCGCTTGTGGTCCTGCGCGAGGGGCGTCGGCACGACCACCTTCCCATCCGTGATCACCTGGAGGGAGAACTCCTCGCCGACGACCTTCTCCTCAACGAGGAAACGGGGCACGCCGCCGATCCGCGTCTGTAGGATCTCCCGCCCGTACTCGAGCACCTCGGCGTAGTCCGCGAGGTGGTCCCCCATGACCTTCACGCCCTTCCCGCCGGTGAGGCCGAGGGGCTTCACGACGAGCTCGATCTCGCAATCCAGCAGCCACGCCTCGAACGTCGCGAGGTCGTCGAACGCCCAGTAGTCGATCAGCCCGGGGACCCGGTGCTCGCGCATCAGGTCCCGCGCGAACTCCTTGTCCGTCTCGATCTGCGCGGCCGCCTTCGTCGGCCCGAACGTCGGGATCCCCGCCGCCTCCAGCGTGTCGACGAGACCCACGGCGAGCGGGGCTTCCGGACCGATGACCGCCAAGTCCGCGCTCTTCGACTTCGCCCAGTCGACGATCCACACGGCGTCCGTGACGTCGTGGATCACCGCCTCCCTGGCGGCGCGGCGGATCCCCGGGTTCTCGTTCCCCATCACCGCCAAGACTTCTGCCTCAGATCGGCGAAGCGTCTCCACGATGCAGTGCTCGCGGCCGCCCCCGCCGACGACGAGGACCCTCACGCGGGCGGGATGCCGCGGGTCAGTAATAGTGTTTCCCGGCGGGGACGACACGGACCACCGTCATTTTCCGTTCCGATTCTGGCACCGAAAGCTACTTTCCGGGTCGTCCGGTCGGCGCGCGCATGCAACCCGCTTCGATGCCCATGGCGCCCCCACCGGCGCCGGCGGGCAGTGGTGTGAGCAAGGTGCTGGCGATTGTGGCCGTGATCCTCGCGGCCGCCGCGCTGGCGGTGAACTTCGTCATCCCTGGCCCCCAGGGTCTTCCGGGACCCCAGGGCCTCCCCGGGGTGAACGGGACGAATGGGACGGACGGGGGGACTGGGCCCGTCGGTCCGATGGGTCCCCGGGGACTGGCGGGGCTCAATGGAACGGACGGCGCGGACGGGATCAACTGCTGGGACCTGAACCAGAACGGCGTCGGGGACCCCGCGGAGGACCGGAACGGCGACACGTCCGTCGACGTCTTCGACTGCACGGGTCCCACGGGTCCTGCGGGATCCGGGGCAATCGTCGTGTATGGAAACATCGCCCCGTGGCAGACGGGTGGACTCCCGATCGTCGGTTGCACGAACCTCCTCGCACTGGCCGTCACGGTCCCCTCCGCGGGGACGGTCGTCCTCACGTCCACGGTCCACATCTGGCTCGAGCATGGGGCGACGACGGACACCTGGGTGATCCGCCACGGGGACACCGCCACGGACTGCCTCGACAACCACACGGACCGGACGTCGTTCTTCGAGGAGATTCCGAGCGCGTGGCCCGCGGATTCCTTCATGAACCTCGCCGGGACGCTCGTGAACGCCTTCCCGGTGCCGGGCGCGGGCACGTACACGTATTATGTGAACGTCCAGATGTTCTCCGGGCAAAGCGCGGGCGATGAGGTCTCCGAGGCCTCGGCCGTCGCGATCTTCTACCCGAGCTAGGCTCGCGGTGGCGGCGCGGGGACGGACCTGCGCCGCCAAAACCTATTTTGGCGGCGACGACCGTGGAGCGACGCCCATGCCGGACGTCGCGTTCGAGTACAAGAAGCTCTTCAAGGGCGCGAAGGTCGAGGAGGTCTTCGACGCGACGGTCGAGTGGCTCACGAAAAAAGGGGCGAAGATCCGGACCGCCGACCGCCCCGAGCTGATCGAGTGCCGGTACGGTCGCACGGACGCGACCTACAACTGGGACCGGGAGCTCCTCCGAACGGTGGACTTCGAGTTCGTCACGTCAAAGGAGTACGTGGGCGTAGGCGTGTGGCAGGCCCCGACGCGGAAGACGGTGAAGCGCGTGCTCGAGTCGCCCGCCCAGGCGAACATCACATGGAAGGATTGGCTGAACGAGTGCTGGGACTTCGTGCAGGGGAAGGTCGGACCGGCCTTGTCGGCGTCCGGACCGCCGATGCGGATCCCCTCCGCGAAGGCCGCCAGCGAAGCGGGGAAAGCGCCCCCTTCGAAGCCTACCGTGGCCCCGCCACCTCCGCCGAAAGCTCCGCCGCCAAAGCCCGCTGAGAAGCCGCAGGAGACGGGCGAAGAGAAGGGAGACCCGTCGGCCTAGCTCGCGCCCTCCGCGGCACGGACGGTGTTCCGCAGGAGCATCGCGATCGTCATCGGACCGACGCCGCCCGGCACGGGCGTAATCGCCCCCGCGACCTCCTTCACGGCGTCGAAGTCCACGTCTCCCACGAGACGTGTGCCCGACTTCGTCTTCGGGTCCGGGATCCGGTTGATCCCGACGTCGATCACGCACGCCCCCTTCCGCACCATGTCCGCGGTCACGAACCGGGGCTTTCCGATTGCGGCCACCAGGATGTCCGCGGTCCGCATGACCGCCGCCAAATCATGCGTCGCGCTGTGGCACACGGTGACGGTCGCGTTCCCGCCGCGGCCCTTCTGCATGAGGAGCGCTGCGAGCGGCTTCCCCACGATGTTGCTCCTCCCGAGGATCACGACGTGCTTCCCGTCCGGGTCGTTCCCGCTGCGGACGAGCAGCTCCTGCACACCCGCCGGCGTCGCCGGGACGAACCGCGGCGTCCCGATCAGCAAGAGACCGACATTCACGGGGTGGAAGCAGTCCACGTCCTTCAGCGGGGACACCGCCGCCACCGCCCTCTCCGTGTGGATCTGCGGTGGGAGGGGTTGCTGCACGAGGATCCCGTGGACGTCTGCCCGCGAGTTCAGCTTCGCGACCTCCTTGAGGAGCTGGTCTTCCGGCGTGTCCCCGGGGAGCTGAAGGATCTCGGAGTGCATCCCCAGTTCCTCGCACCCCTTCGCCTTCGCCCGCACGTAGACCTGCGAGGCGGGATTGTCCCCGACGAGGACGGCGACGAGACCGGGGATGCGGCCCTTCCCGGCGAGGGCTTCGACCCGCGGCTTCAGCTCGGCCTTGATCGCGTCCGAGACCGCTTTCCCGTCGATCACCGTTGCCGCCAATGGACCCCCCGCGGCGGCATGGGCGGGGGCTCCCTAAAGCTTGCGAGTCGCCTCATCGGCGCGGCGCGCCTCCGCTCGGAAAAAGGGGCGTTGATGGGTGGGGTTTTCAAGGAGGGGGGAGGTTGCCCATCAAACACCCCGACCCTTACCACGCTTCCAGGATATATATGATTTGTGTCGGGAGAGGTAATCGGATGAACCCCCTGGGCTCGCGGGGGCGCAAGCGTTAAGAACGGCACCTCGGGTGGGGACACGTGCGCACGGTCGATGTCGCGATCGTCGGCGCCGGTCCGGCGGGCGGGCGTGCGGGGATCGAGCTCGCGAAGGCGGGCCACTCCGTGCTCCTCGTGGAGAAGCGGGACGTCGTCGGCGTCCCCGTCCAGTGCGGCGAGGGTCTGTCGTCGTTCGGGCTGGCGAACGCCGGCCTCCCGGAGGATGAGTCGTGGATCCGGGAGCGCGTGAAGGGCGTCCGCGCGGTCCTCCCCGACGGCTCGAACTTCACGGTGTCGATCCCCGGGTACTGCATCGACCGCGCGAAGTTCGACCAGTGGATCGTGCAGTCCGCCGTGGACCGTGGCGCGGAGCTGGTCCTGCGGACGAAGGTCACGAACGTGCACCGCCACGACGGCGGGTGGATCGTGGAATCGGACCGCATGGAGCCCGTGCGGGCGCGCGCGGTGATCGGCGCGGACGGGCCCGCGTCGAACGTCGCCCGGTGGGCGGGTCTGCTCCAGCACCGCGTGTACGTGAAGGCGGTCGAGTACCGCTTCGCCGCGCAGGACTGGTCGTACCCGTGCGACGGGTGGCTGATCTTCTACTACGCGCAGAAATACCGGGGCGGGTACGCGTGGGTGTTCCCGAAGGCGGGGTACTTCGACGTCGGCGTCTTGGCGGCGGACCGCGTGAAGGACCTGATGGACGGGTTCTGCGCGGAGATGCGCGTCCCCCTCGACCGAATCCACAAGAAGACGGGCGGGGACATTCCGTTCAAGTACACGCTGTCCGCGCTCGCGGCGCCGGGTCTCGCGATCGTGGGCGATGCGGCGGGCGTCACGAACCCCGTCTTTGGCGGCGGGATCCATCCCGCGATCTACAGCGGGCGGGTCGCGGGCGAAGTCGCGGTCGAGGCGTTCGCGCGGGACGACATGGCGCACTTCCTGGAGTACCACCGCCGGATGCGCGCGTCCCCGTTCTTCGACCCCGTCCTGTGGAAGACCGCGGACCTGTTCTCGTCCTGGGACGACGAGCACTTCAACTTCGCGGGCGACGTCGTCGACCATGGGGACACGCGGGACGTATCGACCTCCCGCGCACTCTGGCGAATCCTCACGCGCCACCCGAAGTTCCTGTCCGAGACGCGGGACCTCCTCACGATGAGGCGGGGCCTGTCCCTGACGCAGAAGTACGGCTGGTGAGCCACGAGCCCGCCGCGACGAGGACGCCGACGGCGGAGGACAGCCCGACGCCGAGCGCACTCGGGACCGCGGTCTGATCGATCGGGAGGAGGAACGTCACCGGGCCGAGCGCAGCGGTCGCGAAGTTGTGGGGCGCGGCGGTCACGTCCCCGAGGAGGACCATCAGGCCCGCGGTGGCGCCGAACGCGAGCGGGTTCCACCGGGAGCGCGACAGCCATAGGAGGCTCCCCGCCAGACCCGCGACGAGGAACGGCGCGACGCCGAGGAGGGCGGAGGCCGCGAGGGCGGCGCCCTTTGCGACCGCCGCGGCCTCCCGGTGGAAGGGCTCCCACGCGCGCGATCGCACAAGCCGCCACTCGATGAACAACGCCGCCGCGGCGGACGCCGCTCCGATGGCGAAGGGGAGTTCGATCTTCACGAGCTGGAACGGTTCGCCCGGTCCCGGAGGGATCGCGAGCCGGCCGGCGGCCGCGATGCCGATCAGGGGCAGGAGGGCGAACCCGACGTTCGCGAAGGGTTGGACCTCCCGCCACATCGCCGCATGCCGGGCGGGACTCGCGAACCGGATCGCCCCGTGTTCCAGGAACGCCGCCAACAGGCCGAAGTACACCGCGAGGACGACGTGCACGCCCCACGGGAGGGGCTCGAGGAGCGACTGCGGCCACGGGACCGCGGCGAGGGAGAGGCCGCCGATCCCCGCGATGACTGCGATGACCGCGTTCATCCTCCGCGCGCGCCGTCCGCCGAGAGAGGTGTCCCACACGCCCCACGCGATCACGAGCCCGTACGCGATGGAGGAGACGACCGCCCCCGGCGTCCCCAGGATCCCGACGTACGTCCCGTCGTACGAGGACAGGGAGAGGCCCGCGCCGACATCGACGAAGGGGGCGAGGAAGAGGACGCCCTGCGCGTACAGCGCGACCAGGGCGGCGCGGGTCGCGGTCGCCCGGCTCAGCGCCGCCACGAGGAACGTGGCGAGCGCGAATGTCACCGCGTGCAGCGCGAGGTAGTGGACGACCGCTGCCAACGACAGCTCCTGCGCGAACGGCATCCCCGCGTATGCGAAGAGGCGGGCGAGGCCGACGAGGATCGTGAACGAGAAGAAGAGGGTCGGCTGCCACCGCCGCATCGTTCGCGGAACCGACGAGCGGCTATCAACGTTTGGCGGTGGAGAAACCGCTAAATACGCCCCAGTCCCGTGGGACGCGGGATGGCGGCGTCGCGGCCGCTCCGGGTGGGAAGCCGGCTCGAGAAGGTCCTGGCGTCCCGCACGTTCGCGGTCACCGCGGAGATCACGCCGGACGCCTCCGGCGCGCCGGATCACGTCCGCGCCCAGGCGCGTGCGATGCGCGGGTTCGCGGACGCGTGCAACGTCACAGACTGCCAGCGGGCGCAGGTGCGGATCTCCGCGCTCGCGGCGTCCGCGATTCTCCTGCAGGAGGGCGTGGAGCCGGTGATGCAGACGGTCACGCGGGACCGGAACCGGATTGCGCTCCAGGCGGACCTCCTCGGGGCCCACGCGCTCGGCGTGCGGAACGTCTTGTGTCTCTCCGGCGACGATCCGCGCGCGGGGAACGAGCCGGAGGCGACGCCCGTCTACGAGTGGTCCACGGAGCAGCTGCTGGCGGTCGCGAAGAAGCTGCGGGACTCCGGACGCCTCGCGGGGGACGCGCCCGTGGAGGAACCGCCGAACCTGTTCCTCGGGGCGACCGCGAACCCGCAGGCGGGCGCGCTCGAGGAGTCCGTCGTGAACCTCCGCGGGAAGGTCGACGCGGGGGCGGACTTCATCCAGACGCAGGCCGTGTACGACGTCGCGACGTTCGACGAGTGGATGGGGCTCGTGCGGAAGGAGTGGCTCCACGAGAAGGTGCATATCCTCGCGGGCGTCCTGCCGATCAAGTCCGTGAAGCTGGCGAAGTACATCGACGAGAAGGTGCCGGGGATCTCCCTGCCGACGTCCGTGGTTCCCCGTCTGATGAAGGCCTCGGACGCAAAGGCGGAGGGCCTTAAGATTGCGCTCGAAACGATCGAGGCGTTACGCGAGATCGAGGGCGTGCGCGGCGTCCACCTGATGGCGGTGGAGTGGGAGGACGCGGTCCCGCGGATCGTGCGGGACGCGGGACTGCACCCGCGGCCCGCGTGAGCGCCCAAACCTTAATTTGCCTCGGCCCATTCTCGCGTGGTAATCAGATGGAGGTCCGGCGGGCGCTGCTGAGCGTTTCGAACCGCGAGGGCCTCACGGATTTTGCAAAAGGGCTGGAGGAGCTCGGCGCCATCCTGTTCGCGACGGAAGGGACGGCGACGTTCCTCCGCTCCCACGGTCTCCAGGTCGCGGACCTCGAACAGATCACGGGCCAGGGGGCAATCCTCGAGGGGCGGGTGAAGACCCTCCATCCGAAGGTCCACGGCGCGATTCTGGCGGTGCCGACGCGGGAGGCCCACCAGCGCGACTTGGCGGCGCTCGGGGTCGAGCGGTTTGACATGGTCGTCGTGAACCTGTACCCGTTTGAGGAGACCGTCGCGAAGCGCGCGTCGGATGCGAACGTCGTGGAGAACATCGACATCGGCGGCGTCGCCCTCCTCCGTTCCGCCGCCAAGAACCATGAGCACGTGGCGGTCCTGTCGGATCCCTCGCAATATGCCGAGGTCCTCGATGAACTCCGTCGGACGGGCACGCTCGCTCCCGAGACGCGGTCACGGCTGGCGGTCGACGCGTTCGCGCGCACCTCGGCGTACGACGCGGCGATCACGAACTGGTTCTCCCGGCGGAGCGAGCGAGGGATGCCCCGCCACCTGCGTATCGCGCTCGAGAAGGCGGCAGACCTCCGGTACGGGGAGAATCCCTACCAAGCGGCAGCGTTCTACCGGGACTCGGACGCCCATGCCCCGTCCCTGGCGGCGTGCGACCAGCTCCATGGGAAGGACCTGTCGTTCAACAACCTCCTCGACTTCCACGCGGCGCTCGAGCTCGCCCTCGAGTTCGAGGACCCCGCGGCGATCGTGATCAAGCACGGGAACCCGTCCGGGGTCGCCGTGCGCGACCGGTTGGCGGAGGCGTACGAAGCCGCCCACGACGCGGACCCGAAGGCCGCGTACGGATGCGTCCTCGCCTGCAACCGGCCCGTGGACCTGAACACGGCCAAGGCGATGAAGGGGCACTTCATCGAGGGAATCGTCGCGCCCGGGTTCGAGCCCGACGCCCTGGAACGGCTGCGAAAGCGGGAGGCCGTCCGGCTCCTCCGACCTCGGGGCGATTGGCGACCCACGGCCGCGTGGCAGGCGATCCACATCCGCGGCGGGCTCCTCGTGCAGACGACGGGAGCGCCGACGCTGGAGGCGCACGAACTGAAGGTCGTGACGAAGGCGAAACCGACGGAGGCGCAGATCCGCGACCTCCTGTTCGCGACGACGGTGTGCAAGCACGCGAAGTCGAACGCCGTCGTGCTCGCGAGGGACCGGACGACGGTCGCAATCGGCGCGGGGCAGGTGTCCCGGGTCGACGCGGTCATGTTGGCGGCGATGAAGGCGCAGGGCCGCGCGAAGGGCTCCGTCCTGAGCAGCGACGCGTTCTTCCCGTTCCGCGACGGGATCGACGAGGCCGCGAAGGCGGGCGTGGCGGCGATCCTCCAGCCCGGCGGGAGCATCCGGGACCCGGAGGTCATCGACGCCGCGAACGAGCACGGGATTGCGATGGCCTTTTCCGGCGTGCGGTTCTTCAAGCACTGAGGGAGACGATGGCGCGCACGAAGGTCGGGTTCCTCGCGTCCGGTCGGGGGTCGAATTTCCAGGCGATCGCGGAGGCCGCGGGCAAGGGCCAGGTGCCGATCGAGCCGGTCGTCCTCGTGACGAACGTCCCCGGGGCCGCCGCGCTCGAGAGGGCGAAGGCCCTCCGGGTGCCTGCGGTCGTGATCGACCACGCGCCATACGGGAAGGACCGGGAGGCGTGGGAGCGTGAGGTCGTCAAGGTCCTGAAGAACCACGGCGCGGAGCTCGTGGTGTTCGCGGGCTTCATGCGCCTCGTCACCCCGTACTTCATCGGGCAATTTCCGAACCGGGTCCTGAACATCCACCCGTCGCTCCTCCCCGCGTTCCCGGGCGCGCACGGCGTGAAGGACGCGGTCGAGCACGGATCGAAGGTGAGCGGCCTCACGATTCACGTCGTCGACGCAAGCCTCGACGGCGGCCCCGTGATCCTGCAGAAGGCCGTTCCGGTGAAGGACGACGACACGGAGGAGACCCTCGCGGCGCGGATCCTCGAGTGGGAGCACCGCCTGTACCCGTTGGCGGTGCGGCTCGTCGCCGAGGGCCGGGTCGCGATCGAGGGGCGCCGCACGCGCATCGATTGGCGGGGAATCGACCGGCCGACCGTCCCCTAGGGCAGGTGCGCGATCGCGTCGGTGAGGGACGAGACCGTCTGGTCCGGGCGTATCGCGTGCAGGTCGACGCCGAGGTTCGCCGCCAGGCGCGCGTCGTTCGCCCGGTACGCGTCCTGCTCCTCGCCGCCACGGTCCACGAGGATCGCCTTCATCCCCGCGCGCTGCGCACCCCACACGTCGCTGAGGAGGAGGTCGCCGACGTACACGCACTCCCTCGGGTCCGCCTTCAGGCGCTTCGCCCCCTCGAGGAAGATCCCGGGATGCGGCTTGACGAACCCGAACTCGCGGGAGAGGATGCGGGTCGGGAACCACCGCGCGAGCCGCTCCTCCCACGGCTGGCCCAGGCCGAAGATCGTGTTCGTCACGAGGGCGGAGGGCGTCTTGCGCTTGCCGAGCGCATCCAGGAACGGCGGGGCGTCCTCGTACCACGCCACCTGGTCCGCGTTCCGCTCAAGCGCACGCTCCGCGACCCGCTTCAGAGCGGGGTCCGTCGGGGGCACCGGGTCCCCGAGCGTGTACATCGCGAGCGAAAGCACCTGTTCGACCGTGTGCTCCCGCAGGTCGCGTTCCGTCATCGTCCGGTGGAACGAGGCGGCGTAGTCGAACGCGTCCTGAAACAGCTCCAGGTCCTTGACGAGTCCCTCCTCCTTCATCGCATTTGCGAGGTGCGCCCGAATCGCGCCCGGCTTCGTCGCCCTCCGCAACGTGAGCCAATCGTCGACGAGGATCGCCCCGGGAGACACGTCGCGTACCCCATGGGGTCGGGACGCCAAGAACGCTTCGGCCGCGATAGAAAAAGATAGGCCGTTCGAGAGAAAATCAAGAACGGCCTCGTTGTGGAGGGATGCTTGTGAGCGTCCTATGTCCAGCAGCGTATTTTAACGTTTTGCAGAATCCGGGAAACGACCACGGGAAGGTTGAAGTCCAGAGGTCTCGACCGCGTGGCCTTCTTCCGGGAGAAATAGTGTCGTGTTGCGTGGTCACAATTCGCAACAAACACCAGTCCGGCGACGCGGGCAAACCTTATGGTCGCCGAACGGTTCGCGGGGCGGAGATTCCATGCGCGGCGTGGGGAACTACTCGACGTTCTTCAGCAAGGTCCCCGCGATAAGCACCCGGCACAACAGCGCGATCGAGGCCCTCCGCACGGTGATCGACCCGAAGCGACTCCCGCCCGCGGTGTTCGACTTCGTTGCGAGCCACCTGCGAACCTCGTTCCCGCATTTCACGTGGGTCGGCATCTACCTCCTCGAGGGGGAGACGCTCAAGCTGGCGGCGTGGAAGGGGCCGCACGCGACGGAGCACACCGCGATCCCGATCGGCCAGGGGATCTGCGGGCTGGCGGTCCGGACAAAGGAGACGGTGTTGGTGCCGGACGTGTCGAAGGACCCGCGCTACATGGAGTGCTTCCCGGATACGAGGTCGGAGATCGTCGTGCCGATCCAAGCGGACGGGCACGTGTACGGGGAAATTGACATCGATGCGGACGCTCTCGACGCCTTCACCCCTCAGGACCGCCAGCTCCTCGAGGTCGTGGCGGGAGACTTGGCGCGCTACCTGAAGGCGAAAGGACTCTGATTCGAAACTTCGCGGGGCGCTTACTCCTTCACGACCTCTCCGATCGCCATCCGCCGGAGGACCTTCGTGATCCGGATCTTCACCTGGTCCCCGACCTTCGTGCCGGGGACGAACACGACGAAGTTCTCGATCCGCGCAAGGCCGTCCCCTTCCCGCCCCATGTCCTCGATCTTGGCTTCGTAAATCTTCCCCTCCTCGACCGGGGAAGGCCGGAAGCCCCCTCCGTATTCCGCCATGCACTAGCTCCTCGCTACCGGGGGTAGCGGCGTTGCATCTGCCGGTGTCTATAAAAACGCTATGGCCAGCGCAGGGTGGGTCACGCCTTCTTCGGCGTCCCGATGTCGTACTCGAACGCGGGCTTCGCGAACCGGATCGACAGGATCAGGAGGACAATCCCCACGAGGAGGACGATCAGGCCCCCCGCGGCGAACAGCTGGTTCACGCGGCCGAACGTCTCGTAGGCGTCCCCGACGATCGGAATCCGGAGGACGTCATGGAGCCAGCTCCCGAGGGCGATCCCCGGCCCCCCGGCGAGGACGAGGACGAGGCCCGCGTAGAACAGGAGCTTCTCAAGGCGAGACGGTTTCTCCTCGGTCTCCTCGGTCCCCCCTTGGAGCAGCTCCTCGGAGAAGATCTCCCCGCAGTTCGGGCACTCCTTCGCGTCGAGGGCGACCTCGGCACCGCAGCTCGGGCACTCGGCGATCTGCTCGGTGGTAGCGGCGACCATATGGCCTTCCCGGCATCATCGGGCCAGTGGCCTAATAATCCTTTGGTTCCCGGAATCGACCCGGTCACGCGGAGAGCGCGGTCTCCACCTCTTCGAGGAACGGGTCGACGTCGAGCCCCGCGTACCCCAGGCCGGAGAGGATCTCCTCGACCGTGTACTTCTGCCCCGTCGCCCACTGGCGGCGAAGGAACTCGCCCGCGCCCGTCGTCGCCCACCAGTCATCCCCGAACTGCTCCTGGAGGGCGGACCGCACCTGCGCGTCGAAGATCCACGCGCGGACGTACAGCGCCGCGTAGAACCCGTCGTCCACGTCCATGAGGTAGAACTCGGGGGGGACCCGGTACCCCAGCACCCGCCCGAGCTCCCGCGCGTACGCCTCGCCCATCCCGTCGACGCCTTTCGTGTGGAGGTCGAGCTCGTAGGCGAGCTTCGCCGCGTAGCGCCGGAGGAAGAACAGCTTGTGCGTGTACGTGAACCGGAGGAAATCCGCCGTGTCCTCGAGGCCGACGTGGGCCCGGAGCCACGCCGGCTCGAGGGCGATGTACTCGAGGACGAACGCCCACCCCTCCGTGACGCTGTTGTCCCCGAGGTACCGAAACTCGAACGGGAGCTTCTTGGCGGTGTTCCCGAAGTGCTCCGCGTGGCCCGCCTCGTGCAGGATTGTCGCGAAGTCGTCGTGGCCCCCGTGGGGCATCGTCACGAGGACGATGTCGTCCGGCACCGCCAGGGCGACGCAGAACGCCCGGGGCGACTTCCGCGGCCGCTCCTCCGTGTCAAGCCGGATGTTCTCTTGGCGGTCGAGGTCGAACCCCAGGCCCTTGAGCGTCCGTTTCAGCGTGGGCACGGCCTCCTCCTTGCGGAAGTACGCGTCGTATCCCTTCCCGCGGAATAGGTAGTTGATGTCGTGCGCCTCCGCCGCCTCGACCGTCAGGCCCATGGGCTTCAGCATCCGCGACATCATGTCCCGGTACAGCGAGTCCGTCTGCTTCAGGAACCGCGACAGGATCGTCTGGAGATGCGCGAAGTCGATTCCTTTGATGTCTGAGAACAGGTGGGCGTAGTGGTCGTACCCGAGGTCCATCGCGAACTCGTGGAGCTGGTTCCACCGGTCCACGAGGATCGCGTTCAGGTCGCGGATGACCTCGAGGCGAGCCTCGAAGATCCGACGACGGCGCGCGCGGTCGTCCTCGTTCTGCTGCTTCACCGCCGCCAACCGGAACGGAATCGTCTCCCCCCCGACGACGACCTCCCGCCGCGCCTCCTCCGTCCCCCGGCGATCGTTCTGCTCCTTCACCGCGTCCTGGAGCGCCTCGTCCGTGAGGGCACCCTGCAGGAGGCGCAACCGACGCTCCTCGTCCCCTTCCGCCGCCTGGCGCCGCGTGCGCAATTCATCGAGGGTATCCCGCCGGAACAGGTGCGAGTGCTTTGCGTAGATCGGGGTCGTCTCGAACGTCTCCTTGATCCCCGCGTAGTTCAGGTAGTACTCCTTCGAGACCGCGCGGACGAACGACTCCGCGTCCCGCCGTACCTTCCGGAGGTCCATCGAGCGCGGGAGGCGCGTGCCGGATATGACAATTTCGGGCGGCGCGAGCCGGGTCGGAACCATTTTCTAGGGCTCCCACCTAAGGCGCGGTCGTGCGCGTCCAGGATCTCTGGTGGCGTCTCGAATGGCACCGGATTCAGGCGATGCGGGGGATCGGCGGCAAGGTCGAGGACCGCGGGAACGTCGTCCTCGTGCTGAACCCGGATCTGCCGGCGAAAGGATTCAACTTCGCGTGCAAGGTGGACGCCGGGGACACCTCGAAGGAGCAGGTCATCGACTACGTCGTGGACACGTTCCGCTCGAAGGGGCTCACCCCCCACTTCCAGCTGTGGTCGATCACACGCCCGTCGGACTTCTCCGTCGACCTGTGGCAGCGCGGCTTCCAGGAGGACGGGGAGCTCGACGTGATGGTGTGGAAGCGCCCGACGTCCGTGCAGCCGCCGCCGACCGTCCGGGTGCGCTCCGTTGGCGGGGGCAGGGACATGTCCACTGCGGTGGAGATCGTGCTCCGGAGCTTCGACTTCCCGATGGAGTGGAAGGAGATCCTTGTGTCGTCCCTCGACCTCGAGCCGGACGACGTTCGGGGACAGACCCTCCTCGCCGAGGTCGACGGCAAGCCCGTCGGCGTCGCGTCCCTCGTCCGCACCGGCGAGAAGATCTCCGGGATCTACAGCGTCGCCACGCTGCCCGAGGCGCGGCGCAAGGGCGTCGCGACCGCCCTCAGCCTGCGATGCATCGAGGCGTACCAGGAGACGGACGACGAGGTCCTCTCCCTGCAGGTCGTCCACGGGAGCGACGCGCAACGCCTGTACGAGAAGCTCGGGTTCGAGACCGCGTACGCCCTGACCCTCCACTCGCTCCCCTAGCGGGGAATCACGACGCGGCGCGCGAGGGCCGGGGCGAGGTCCCCGGCCGGCTCGCGGGCCTCCGCGGGGAGGGGCTTGCCGTCCGCGTCCCGTCGCCAGTGGTCGACGACTCTCTTCACGGAGACGTTCGCCCCCTCCACCTCCAGGACGACGCCGTTCCGGAGGTTCGCGGTCCACGTCGCCTCCCCCTCGTCGCGCGTGACCGCATAGTAGGGCTTCTGGTACGCCCACCAGACGATCACGAACGTGCGGGCCTTCTTCACGCGGGCCATCGCCGTGCCTACGCGTGTGGCGGTTGAAAAGGCTTGTCCCGCATCACGACGAGAACCGTGCCCCGCACCGGCACCGGGTCGCCGTCTCCTCGACGCGGGTGCCGCAGAGCGGACACTCGTACCCGATAATGTCCCGCGGCTCTTCGAAGATCGCACCGCACGCGCATCGCGCTGCGGTCTCGTCCACGAGGCGGCCGCACCGCGTGCACTGGAACTGCATCGTGGGGGCGGGCTCCACGCGCGCGAGGGCCTCGAGCTCGCCGAGGAGGGAGTCCACCTCCGTCCGCCGCGGATCGAGAGGGGGCGCCACCGCGCGCGCCTTCGGCGGGGCCTTCGAGGACAGCTGCTGGTAGCAGGAGCGGCACCGGGTCGACCCGTACGGGTTGTTCGCCGCGCACCGGGGGCACACGACGAGGGCCTTGCCGGGCGGAGTCTTCGTGTTCTCGCGAATCTCCATTCCCTTCGCGGCGAGGTCGAAACCCATCGGAACGCCTGGCCGGGGCGCATCCCGGTTTCTGAGGATAATGGCTCCTCCCCGACTGTCCGGGGATGATTCCCAGGAGTGGTCCTGACTCGCAAAGGAGAAAACAGGGGGAAAAGGAGGAAAGGCCTCCTCACCGCACGCGAAGCGCGACGAGGAGGGTCTGCCCGCTGCTGACGGTCACGGTGTCCGTGTCGGACGCCCCGTTCGTCACGGGGGTCGCGCGGACTTCGTAGAGCCCGCTGGCGGTGTTCGTCCATCCCACCTTCAGGGGGATCGTCGCGCTTTGGCCGTTCGCGATCGTGACCACGGCAACCTGGTCGTCGTTCAGGAAGATCCGGACGTCCTGCGTGACGCCGGTGTCGTTCTCCACCTGGACGTTCAGGGTCGCCGTGTGCACGGCGCTCGACGCCGCGAGGTAGCCGATCCCGGCACCGATCAGGAGGAAGAGCATGAGCACGATGAGCGTCAGGAACGTGTTGCGGTTGAGCGATCGGATGGCGGTGGGATTCCACGTCGGGTGTCCTTGCATCGTTCACCTCCTTTTGCTTGGTGCGCGGGCACGGCCCCTTGGGCGAGAAGATGGTTCCTTCACAATTATCGTAACAGGCAGGTCTCGACCGCCTCCTTGACCCCAGAGGATTTAAGTCCGCCCCCCGCTTCTGCGCCGTTCCCATGGTCAAGATCCTCGTGGCGGTCGCTTGGCCGTACGCCTCGGGTCCCCGCCACATCGGGCACGCGTGCTCCACGTTCATCCCGGCAGACATCTTCGCGCGGTACCACCGGATGAAGGGGGACGACGTCCTGATGGTCGGGGGGACCGACATGCACGGGACGCCGACGACCGTGCGTGCGGACCAAGAGGGCGTGCCCCCCGAAGTGGTCGCGAACCGCTACCACGCCCTTCACGCGAAGAACATCGAGCAGCTCGGCGTCCGGTACGACCTGTACTGGAACACCGCGGATGCGAATCACAAGCGGGACGTCCAAGAGATCTTCCTCGCCCTTCGGAAGAGGGGATACGTCGACGAGCGGACGATGACATCTCCGTACTGCGCGACGGGGAACCACTTCCTCCCGGACCGGTACGTGGAGGGCGAGTGCCCCCACTGCCACTTCAAGGACGCGCGCGGAGACCAGTGCGAGAACTGCGGCCACCTCCTCGACCCGTTCGAGTTGATCCACCCGCGGTGCCGCACGCACGGGACGCCCCCAACGCCGCGCGAGACGAAGCACGCGTTCTTCCGGCTGAGCGCGTTCGAGGACCGCCTCAAGACGTGGATCGCGGACAAGGCGTACTGGCGGCTGCCCGTGATCACGTTCGCCAAATCGTGGCTCGACGAGGGCCTCCAAGACCGCCCAATCACCCGGGACCTCGACTGGGGCATCGAGGTGCCTCTCCCGGGTTGGGAGGGGAAGCGGATCTACGTGTGGTTCGAGGCGGTCATGGGCTACCTTACGGCGAGCCGGGAGTGGGCGCGGCGGAAGGGAGTTCCCCCACTCTGGCGGGAGTGGTGGTACGACCCCACCGCCAAACACTACTACTTCGTCGGCAAGGACAACATTGTGTTCCACACACTCTTCTGGCCTGCTATTCTCATGGGGTACGACGAAGCCCAGCCCGGCGACTTCGAAACATCGCTGAACCTCCCCCACGACGTGGCGGCCACGCAGTTCATGAACATCAGTGGGGAGCGAATGAGCGCGGGCCGAGGCCGCGGGGTCTGGCTCCCGGAGATGCTCGACCGCTTCGACGCGGACGCGATCCGGTACTACTGCACCGCCACGATGCCCGAGCTGAAGGACTCCGAATTCGCATGGGAGGACTTCGCGCAGCGGAACAACTCCGAACTCCTGGCGGTCTACGGGAACTTCGTCCACCGCGCGCTCACGTTCGCCGCGAAGAACTTCGACAACCGCGTTCCGGAGGCGGGGTACCCCGACGCCGCGGACAAGGCGATGATCCGGAACGTGGAGGAGCAGTGGAAGAGTGTCGGGCAGAACCTCGAGTACCGCCATTTCCGCGAGGCGCTCCGGGAGGCGATCCATCTCGCGCGGCTCGGGAACCAGTACTTCGACGGGAAGGCGCCATGGGACCTCGTCAAGAAGGACCGGGCGAAGTGCGGCGCGGCCCTGCACGTCTCCCTCCGGGTCTCGCGCGCGTTGGCGGTGATGCTGGCGCCGTTCCTTCCGTTCTCCTCGCAGCGGTTGTGGAACGCCCTGGGGTACGACGACGACGTCCACCGCCAATCCTGGGATGCCACGCTCGAGGACGTCCCCGCGGGGCAACCGGTCCGCGTTGGGAAGCCGCTCTTCGCGAAGATCGAGTTCGAGGCAGGGGCCCTGGCGTCGGAGGCAGACCGGCTCGACGTGCGGGTCGCACAGATTGTCGACGTGAGGGACCACCCGAACGCGGATAAGCTCTACGTGCTGCAGATCGACCTCGGAAGCGAGCGCCGCCAGATCGTCGCGGGCATCCGGGATAACTACACGAGGGACGAGCTGCGCGGGCGCAAGATCGCGGTGCTCGCGAACCTCCAACCGGCGAAGCTCCGAGGACAGGAGTCGAACGGCATGCTCCTGGCGGGGGAGGACGGGCCGACGGTCGGACTCGTGCTCCCCCCCGACGACGCGTCCCCGGGCCGCCAGATCCTCGGAACGCCGGGAGCACCCATCATCTCGTTCGACGAGTTCCGGAAGCTGCAGCTCCGCGTGGAGGAGGGCGGGAAGGTGTTCTTCCTCGCGACCGGCGCGGAACGGATCGCGCTTCGGCTCGGCGAAACGTTCCTCCGCGTGGACAAGGGAATCCCCGACGGATCGCCGGTTCACTGAAGGACCGCGAGGAGGTCCTCCAGGAGGCGGTACGTGAACCCCCAGATCCCCCACGGGGCCCGCACGAACGCGGGCACGGAGACCTCTCGCCCATGGAGATGGATCGTCATCGTGGTCCGAGAGGCGGGGAGCGCGGCGAGAGGGACCCACGCGGTGGAGACGACCTCCGGACCGTGGGGTCCGCTCGCGCCGTCCGCCCATCGGAACACGAACGGGAGGACGAGCAGCGCCGGTCGATTCGCGGGCGCGCGTGCAGGCAGGCACCCGATGAGGTCCCCCCTTCGGGGCGAGAGCCCGACCTCCTCTTGCGTCTCTCGGCACACGGCGTCCAGCAAGGGCTCGTCCCCCCGGCGACGTCCGCCGGGGAACGACCAGTGGCCGGACCACGGGTCCGTCTCGCGGGTCGCGCGCTCCATCACGAGGATCTCGAGGCCGTCCCGCTCGCGGAGGAGGAGGGCGACTGCGGCGGACGCGGTCCCGTACAGGCGGAGCGCATCGTCCATCGCGACAAGGCGCGACGGGAGGGCCGGGAACACGCGCGGACATCCCCATCGCCGCCAAAACGGTTGCGCCGCCAAACCTTAAGCCGGAACCGTCCGTGCCGGACCCCGTGCGGCTCGACCTGCACGCGCACTCCCGGTACTCGCCGGACTCGAAGCTCGATCCGCTCGACATCGTGAGAGTCGCGCGGGCGCAGGGCCTCGACGGAATCGCGATCACGGACCATAACGCCGTGGAGGGAGCCCTCCACGCTCGAGACCACTCCCGATCCTCGGGGCTCCTCGTCATCACGGCGACCGAGGTCTCCGCGCAGCACGGCCATGTGCTCGCGTACGGGGTGACGGAGAGGATCGCACGGGACCGCAGCCCACGGGAGACCGTCGAGGAGATCCTTGCGCTTGGAGGCGTGCCCGTGGCGGCGCACCCGTACCGGTTCTGGTCCGGCCTCGGGGAGGAGCTGACGCGGTCCGCCCCGTTCGCCGCGTACGAGGTGCAGAACGCGCGCACGTTCCGGCGGGGGAACGCGCGGGCTCGGGAGCTCGCGGGGACGAACGGCGTGGGGGCGACCGGGGGGAGCGATGCCCACTTCCTCCACGAGATCGGACGGGCGGTCACGATCGTCGAGGGGGCGTCGACGGAGGCCGAGGTCCTCGAGGCGCTCCGGCGGGGCCGTACGCGCGCGGAGGGAGTCGATCGGGGGGCTGGCGCCACCGTTCGGTACGTGACGAAGACGGTCGGCGAGTGGATGCTCCGCGGGTTCCGCCGGATTTGACGAAACCTCTTTGAACCGCCGGTCCCGTCGGTGGCTGATGGCCCGCCGCCGTGCGAAGAAGGGCGACCCCGAGGCGCTCGATGAGTCGGAGTGGGAGGATTGGCGGAAGCTCCGGGAGGAGATGGGGAAACGGCTCGGCGGGCGGGACGCGACCGGGCTGTCTGACCCGGAGGTCCTCGACGCGGCCCGGCGGGCGAGAGACGTGCGGCGAACCCGGAAGCGCTAGAGGTGCTCCTCGATCCGGCGCGTGAACTTCCCGACCTCGGACCGGACGATGTCCAGGTCCGCGGTGCGGGACGTGCGGAGCACGAAGATCGCCTTCGGCCCGTCGTTGATGATCAGGATCCGCGAGGCTTCTAACTCGATCACGACCGTATCGAGACGCTCCTTGAGCTCACTCGTGGCGGTCTCCGCGGCCCCGAGGAGGATCGCGAACATCGCGACGAACGTCTCCGCGTGCGCGCCCTCCGGCACGGATCCCGCGATGTGCATCCCGCTCCGGGACACGAGGACGGCGTCGCTGATCCCGGGAACTTTCTCCATCTCCTTGAGAATCCCCTCAAGCGCCGCGATGTCCGCCATTACGCTCCTCGCATGAACCCTTCTGACAAGGATTGCGCGCACGCATTTGCCCTGCCCCTGATAAATCTTTTCGTGCGATCTACCGCCGTCTCCCAGGATGGGACCTTGCGCGGACACGGGCGAGCATGCGTACGGCGGCCGCGACCGCGCGGGCGGCGTTCTCCACGCGTGCCTCGGCCTGGTCCCACGTCATCCCCGGACCCGTGATGCCGAGGCTGACCGGCTTCCCCGTCGCGAGCTGGAGCTCCATCAACGCGCCCGCGACCGTCCCCGCAATCAGTTCGTCGTGGTCCGTCTCGCCCTTGACGATCGCGCCGATCGCGACGACCGCGTCGACGTCCCGTCGCGCGAGGACGCGCTTCACCGCCACCGGGATCTCCCACGCGCCGGGGACGCGCACGACGTCGACGACCTTGGCGCCGAGCGCCTTCGCCTGCCCCTGCGCCGCCTCGAGCATGCGGTCGGGCAGCGGTGCGTTGAACTCACTCACGACGAGGACGATATTCACGGAGGTCCACCCGGATCGGGCCCGCGTCCGCGTACCCCTGCCGCTGGCCGGTGCCCGCCATCGCCGTCAATTCCTGGGGCTTGAACAGGAGACGCCACGCGTTCACCGCGTGCTCCCGCGCCCGCCGGTCGCACAGCCACGCCATCTCCCGCTCGTCGCGCGCTTCCGTCTCGTAGACGAAGACACCGAGGACGTGCCTGTTCGTCATCAGCTGGACCTGCTGGAGCGCGTGGTCCGCGACGTTCGCGCACTCCTGGTCGATCGGCGCTCCGCCGACGTAGCCGCACGCGACGACGACCGCGCAACCCTCCTCCTCGATCAGCTTCTTGCACGCGACGGGCAGGTCCTTGATCCCCGGCACGGTCCCGCGGACGACGTCGAACGCCCCCGGCCGGCCCTTCAGCTCGTCGACGACCGCGCGCCCCATGTCCCACCGGGCGAACGTCGTATCCGCGACGCCGATTCGCCTACTTGCGCTTCGGCTCCGGCTCGGCATCGCCGACCCCCTGCAGCTTCGCCCGCAACTCGTAGTACTCCGCGACCTTCGTGATGATCTTCCGCGTTCCGTCGAGGTCCCCCACGAACTTCGGGAGCCGGACGACCCTCGTATGCGAGAGCCCGCGCTTCCGGCACTCGTCGAGGATGCGAGCCTCGTCGTGCGCCTGGTCGAACCCGAGGGCGATTGTGTCCGGCCGCAGGTCCGTGAGGATGTCGAAGATGTCCCCCTCGTTCCCGAGGATTGCGCGGTCCACGGGCTTGAGGGCCTGGACCATCTCGAGCCGCTGGTCCTCCCGCACGATCGGCCGGTGCTTGAGTCGACCCGCCGTCGAGTCCCGCGCGACGACGACGACGAGCTCGTCCCCGAGCTTCTTCGCCTCCGTCAGGTAGTGGATGTGTCCCGGGTGGAGCAGGTCGAACACCCCGGTCGCCATCACGCGGACCATCGGCGCCACGCCTCGAGGATCTCCCGTCCCTCGAGGAACACGAGAGCATGGGCCGCCGCATATGCCTTTGCGTCCGTCTTCCCGAGCGCGCGCCCGTCGTCGCCGAGCATCTCGCATACGGTCGCGCTCGGGACGAGTCCGGCCATGGAGACGAGCGCGGTCGAGAGCTCCGTGTGCCCGCGACGTTCCGCGAGGAGACCGGGCGCCGGATTCAGGAGGGAGACGTGCCCGGGCGCGCGGAACTCTTCCGCGAACACGTGCTGCGCCCATCCGTTCTCCCGCGCGAGGGCGGCGCGCGCGACCTCCGCGAACCGAGAGATCGTGCGGGCGCGGTCCTCGTCCGTCACGCCCGTGTACGTATCTCGATGGCTGACCGTGATCGAGAACGCGGACCGGCGGTCGTACGGCAGGGATGCGGGGACGAGGTGCTTCAAAATCGGATATGCGTCCGAAGACGCCGTGAGGAGGTCCGCGAGGTACGGGAGGCCGAGCTTCTCCCGCGCGTCCGGCGGCACGGTCGTGCAGATCCACCCGCCGGCCTCCTTCCGCATCGTGCGGATCGCCGCCGGGGTGACGAACTCGCTCGCGATCGCGAGGTCGGTCTCCTCCTCACGCCCTTCCGCGTCGTAGACGAGGACGAACCCGCCCGCCCGGAGGGCGTCGAGGGCCTTCGTGAGGGGGCTTTCCATCCGGCGTCGGCCAGCCGGGGGCAGTGTATTAACTTTGTTGTAATTACCGTAAAACAAGTAAACAGGTTGCGGGATAACCCTAAACCGGAGAGCCCGATACGCGCGGCGTGCTCGACGAGGCCGCGGTCCGGCGCGTGGATCGGAGCGGGGCCGCGGAGCACCTGAAGGCCCTCCCGGACCAGGTCGCCCGGGGGCATCAGCAGGGCCTCGGGCTCGGCCCGTTGGCGGCGAACCGGCGCGTCGTCGTCGTGGGGATGGGCGGCTCCGGGATCGCGGGCGCCGTCGTCAGCGCGTGGTTGGCGGCGAGCCGCGGCCTCGCGGTCATCGCGGTGAACGACTCGAAGCTGCCCGCGTGGGTCGGCGAGAGCGACCTCGTGATCGCCGTCTCCTACTCGGGGAACACGCTCGAGACGCTGGCGGCGACGCGGGAGGCGATGGCCCGCGGGAGCGACCTCGTCGGGATCGCGTCCGGCGGGACCCTCCGGGACCTGTGCAGCGGCCACGGGCTTCCGTACCTCCCGATCCCTTCCGGACTGATGCCGCGGTCCGCGTTCGGCTTCCTGTTTGGGGGATTGGCGGCGATGTTCCCGGACACGACGGCGGACGTGAAGACTGGTTCGGAGGCGCTCCGGCTGAGGGGGCGAAAGCTCACGCCCGACGTCGCGGAGGCGAAGAACGCCGCCAAGAAGCTCGCGATGCGGGTGAAAGGGCGAACCCCGATCATCTACGGGACGCCGACGTACGGGCCCGTCGCGCGACGGTGGCAGACGCAGTTCAATGAGAACGCGAAGGTCCTTGCATGGGCCTCGACTCTTCCGGAGGCGGACCACAACGAGCTCGTCGGGTGGGCGGAGGATCCCACCGCCAAACGGTTCGTCCCGATCTTCCTGCGGGACCCGGAGGAGGCCGCGGACCATCGCGCGATGATGGACGCGACGCGCGACCTAGTCAAGGGGAAAGCGAAGGTTGAGGAGGTGAGGGCGGAGGGATCGACGCTCCTCGCCCGGATGCTGATGACGATCCAACTCGGGGACTGGACGAGCTTCTATCTTGCGATCCTCCGGAAGGTCGACCCGACACCGGTCGCGGTAATCCAGAAGCTGAAGGAACGCCTCGCGAAGGGGTGACGCCGAGGGGGAGATTTGAACTCCCGGAGGCCTTGCGGCCAACTAGCTCTCCAGGCTAGCGCCCCACCGAGCTAGGCGACCTCGGCACCCGCGCGCGCGAAGATTGGCGGCGCTATTAAAGACTTTCACGACCGCCAGCGCAGTGCAGTTTCCACGCGACGTCGCCCGGACGGATGGTCGTGGAACAGGAACTCAACGAACGGGTGGGGATCCGCGACCCCGAGGTTCTGGTCGTGGATCTTCACCATCGTCGAGGCGAACGCGGAATAGTTGCCCGTCATCCGAAGCGCGAACACGTCCGCAGCCGCCTCCCACCGGCGGCTCAACCCGTTGAGCACAGGACCGATCGCGGTGGACACCGTCGCGATCGTGAGGGCCACGAGGGGAAGGCCAGCGATGTCCGCGGGGCCGCTGAGACGGAGCGTGGGGACCGCCGCCAACAGGACTCGGTCGACGGCGAGAAGGCCGACGAGACCCGCGAGCGCACCTGCGACGGTCAACCGGAGCGTGTCCCGGTGCGCATGGTGCGCGAGCTCGTGCGCAATCACCGTCTCCACCTCCTCCGGCGTGTAGCGGTTGAGCAACGTGTCGCTGAGGATGATCCGGCGCGTGCTCCCGATCCCCGCGAGCCCGCCGAACGCACGCGTGGTCTTCGCGGACGCGACCATGCGGAAGACGCCGACGACCTTCGTGCCGGCCCGTTCCGCGAGCGCCCGCAACCGCGACGCGAGCGCCTCGTCCGCGATCAGTTCGAACCGGTAGAAGAGCGGCGCGATCACGACGGGGCCCAGCCAGGCGAGGACGACGCCCAGGCCCATCCCGAGGAGCCACGCGTACAGCCACCAGAGGGGCGTTGCCGCCAGGAGCAGGTAGACGACCTCCACCGCCACGAGGGAGAACCCGATCCCGATCGCGAGGCTCTTCGCGGCGTCCGCCAGCCACGAGCGGAGGCCCTGCACGGAGACGCCGTACTTCCGCTCGAGGACGAAGCCGCCGAGGATCCCGAGGGGGATCACGGGAACCCAGTACAGGAAGTACAGGAGAGTCGCGTACAGCGCGTACTGGAGAGGACCGCCGCCGAACGCGGACGCCCACCCCGCCACGGTGAACGTGAAACCGGTCAGGAGCCACGCGGAGATCACGACGTAGACGACGATGCGGACGACGCTCATCGCGAGCCGCTTCCGCTTGTACTCCCGCGCAAGGCGCTGGCGGTCGACGTCAAACCCGAGCGCGGCCAGCCGCGCGTCCCGCGCGGCGTTCACGACTTCCATCCCTTCGGATACGTGCCCGGCTCCATGAGGACGCGCTTCGTGTCCGCGGCGATCCCCTTCCGCGCGGATTCGACCTGGGACGGCGTCATCAAAGCATGGGCGAGCGCGACGCCTTCCCCCTTGGCGGTGAACAGCGCGACGAGGGCGCCCTTCGTGACCCCCGTGCCCATCGAGGCGACGCCCGGCACGTGGAGGTCCGCGCCGTGGCAGATCGCGTCGACCGCCGTGTCCTTCAGCACGATCTTCGGGAGGTGGTCGATCAGCCGCTCCATCGGGAGGACGAGGCGCCGGAGGGGCGCGTCGTCCGTCTCCTCCCGCCAGACGGCGATCGCGTCCTGGAGGTCCGTCAGCGGATGGGCCATCGACTCCGGGAAGGGGCCCGTCCGCGTCCGCCGCAGGTCCGCAAGGTGCCCGCCCGTCCCGAGCGCCTCCCCAATGTCGTTCGCTAGGGTGCGGATGTACGTCCCGGACTCGCACCGCGCCCGGAACAGCACAAGCCGACCGTCCCGCTCCAGGAGCTGGAGCTCGTGGATCGTGCGCACCCGGAGCTCGCGCTTCACCGCGGACCGCACGGGCGGCATCTGGTAGATCGGCCCGACGAACCGCCGGACCATCGCCGCCACCTTCTCATCCGCCACGTCCTGATGGAGCTCGAGGACGCCGACGTACTCCTTGTCCCCGACGAGCATCGCGTCGAGGGCGCGCGTCGCCTCGTTGAACGCGATTGGGAGGACGCCCGTCACCCTCGGGTCGAGCGTCCCCGCGTGCCCCGCGCGTTCCGCCCCCGCCAGGTCTCGGGCCCACGCGCTGACCTGGTGAGAGGTCGGCCCCTGCGGCTTGTCGGCGATGAACACCCCGCGCCGGAAGGCGTCGTGGCTCACGACCTCGCCCACGCGATCGCCTCCTCGTGAATCCGCTTCACGATCGCGGGCGGCCGGAGCTCCGCGGAGTCGATTTCGAGATCGTAGACGCCCATGTCCTCGAGGTCGATGCCGTAGATCGCTCGATACCGCTCCCGCTCGGACGCCTCGCGCCGCAGGATCTCGTCGAGCGCGTGCTTCTCCGACTTCCCCTCTCGGTCCGCGATCCGCTTCGCCCGTACGTCGATCGGCGCGGTCACGTACACGGAGCAGGCGCGGACGCTCGCCCGACGGAGGAGGTGCGCCTGGATCCGGCCGTCGACGACGACGTCCCTTCCTTCTAGAACGGCACGCTGGACCGCCGCCAAGACCATGGCGTCGAGGTGGCGGTCGACTTCGTGGTGCTTCTCCGCATACGCGCTGTAGGCGACAAGATCCATCCCGTGCTCCGCCGCCATCTCGCGGAACAGCTGGCCCCCGCTCACGACGACGGCGCCGTATGTCTCCGCGTACAAATTCGCGGCGGTCGTCTTGCCGCTGCCCGGGGGTCCTCCAATCGCGACGATCATCTACTCCGCCTGCGCCCCGAGGACGGCGAGCCGCTTTCGGAACTGCAGGAACTTCAGGAGACGCGTCACGATCTGGCTGAGCGGGATCGCGAGGAGGGAGTACAGCAGGATCCACGCGGGGAACCCGTACGCGGCGCGCAGGTCCACGTTCGGCTGCCACGGGACCGCAAAGTACACATGTCCCGCCTGCACGACGTCGACGTACACGAACGCGCTGAGCCACGCGAAGATGATGATGAACAGGAGGAACGTGAACGCCATCGACTTCATCGGGGCGAACTGGACGTCCATCGCCTCCTTCTGGATGTCCGTCTGGACGTCGCGGAGCTTCTGGACCTTCCCCGGGTTCCCACGGCGCATCGCCTCCATCTGCGCCTTCCGGATCGCCCCCATCTGCTTGTTCACGCGGGTCATCTTCACCCAGTCCGTGAAGAAGTGACGGAGGACGGAGCTGATCGTCGTCGTGAGGGAGCCTGCGAGGAGGATCGTGATCACCGGATAGGCCGCGCCGAACCCGATCAGCGGGCCGAAGATCGCGCTCGCCCCGGCGACGAACGCCGCCCGCAGGTTCTCGTCGATCATCACGAAGAGCGTCAGGCCGAACATCATGAACGTGAGGGTCCGCGTAAAGCTCGGACGCGGCGGCGGAGGCCTCGAGGGAGCCTCTTTCTCGGTCATCGCCGTGCGATATCGAGGGGCCACTAAAAGGGTTTGGCCCCTCCCGCCTGCCGGCGGGCCTCCACATCCCGGAACTTGCGCATCATGACCGCGGTCTCCGCGATCTCCAGCACGAGGACGAGGAGGAAGAACCACTCGAGGTTCACGAAGAAGAAGTTCGCGAACGCGCCCGAGGGCTGCCACGCGAGGGCGAGGAACAGGAAGACGACCGTGAGCCCGAGCACGACGGCCTGAGTCGAGACGTACCGCCGCTTCGTGATGCACATCACGCCGTAGTACTTGATCCGGACCTCCCCGACCACCTGCGAGCCCCCGGGGGGCATCGGGTCTGAGACCCAAAAGGCCACCGCCCGGTCGGCGGCAAGGCTTAAGACCCCCCACACCACTGCCCGTCTGGACAGGGGAGCGGGGTTGCCCACTGCCCAAAGCGGCCTTCGAGGGGAGCGCCGCCGGGGGCGCGATGACACAAATTCCCGGCACTTATCTTCGACCTAGCCCGGGGCCGGCCCGCCCTCGAGCGCCTGCGACAGCTTCGCCTGCAGGTCCTCGTACCGCTCGCCGAGGGACTTCTCCTGCTTCTTGATCGTGTTCACGCGGATCCCGAGGGTCTCCTTCTGCTCCTCGAGGTCCTTCGTCAGCGCCTTCCGGTCCTCCACACGGACGAGGAGGGAGCCCGTGCTCCGGTAGATGGGCGTGTCCGGCCCGAGCTTCCCGAGCTCCTCGAGCGTCGACGTGACCTCCCGGAGCTTCGCCTCGAGCTGGAGCCGCTGGCTCGCGAGGACCTGGAGCTGTTGCTGCAACTGCTGGAACTGTGCGAGCTGGTTCTGCACCTGCGGGGGGAGTTCCCTCATGGGTTCACCGCCGATCGGACGTCGAGCGCGACCTGCGCCCATCGGAGGTACGAGTTCAGCGCGGCCCGGAGCGCGGACGGGTCCTCCGCCTCCACGACGATCTCGGCGACGTCGCCCTCGCCCCGCACGGTCACTCGCGACCGTGGGATCTCGCGCCCCGCCTCCGGCGACAGCGAGGCCCGGAGGACGTCGGCGCCTTCGCCGCGGAACGTGACGACGGCGCGCATGCCTACCGCGCCTTCACGACTTTCTTGACGTTCGGACGTTCCTTGAAGAAGATCTTGGAGCCGCACCGCTCGCACTGGATCCCGACCGTGTTGATGTTCGTGCGAATCGGTTCCTTGCACACGCCGCACTTGTACATCAGGGGGCCTCCGCTGGCTCCGGCTCCTCGCCCGCCGAGGGCGGGACCTCGCCCGTGACGGCGGTCGTGACGATCGGCCTGTACGCGCCGCCCGCGAACACGTGGCCGCAGTGGCGGCACTCCCAGACGCCCGTCGACCTCCGGCGGACGGAGACGGCGAGGCACCGCGGGCACCGGTGCCGCTTCCGCTGCTCGCCCTCGACCTCCTGGATGCGGCGGCGGATCCGGACCCCGTAGCGGGGGCCGAACCGGCCCGCGGAACGGACCTTCTTCGTGCGGCGACTCATGCCTGGATAATCCCCCGGATCCCGTTCCCCAACCGCCGTGCGGTCGAGATCACGTAGCGGACGTCGTCGTACGAAAAACTTCCACTTAAGCCTTTCTGCATCGCGCGGATGTCCCCGTTCTCGTCCGTCGCAACCGTGAGCCGTGCGTCCGCGATCTTCTCCTCATCGAGCTGCGGGTCGAACACGATCTTGTCGCGAATCTTGGCGGCGGTGATCGACACGGGCCAGTGGTCCACGGGCAGGGGCTGGTCCGCCCCGCCGATCTTCGCCCCCGGCATCTTCGCGCTGCTCAGCGCCGCCAGCGTCCCATAGGAGGCGGCGTCGAACAGGTTCCCGTCGTAGTCGAGCGCGTGGATGTCGATGAACAGGACCCAGACCTTCTCCCCCGGCGTGATCACGAGCTTCGCCATGTCGACCGTCTTCGTCTCCCGGATCCCGCGGTCGACGACGCGGGCGAGCTCGATCGCAGTCGGGCTCGGCGGCCCGGACTCGAACGTCGGGGAGGCCATCGGGACCAGCTCGCAACTCGTCGTCAGGACGCCGCTGTTCGGCGTGTCCGCGTACGGCTCCCCCGTGCTGATCTTCACGCCCACGAGGACGTCCGTGTTCCCGAGCCTCACCCGCGCGGAGCCCTCCGCGGTCTGGATGTAGTTCTTCTCGATCGTCAGGCTCCGGACCTCCTCGAGGCCCCGCCCGTCCCCGCGTTTCCCTGAGGCGACGAGCTTCACGATGTGCTCCCGCATCAGCTCGGAGATCACCTCGTTGCTCATGCGGTCACCCCCGCGCCCAAGGCCTCCTGGTCCAGGGCGCTCACGGCGTACCGCCGACGGAGCGCGTCCTTCTGCATCTCGTAGAGCCGCTTCCCGGCATCCATCGAAAGCCGCATCGCGCGGTCGAACTCGTCCTCCGTGAGGTGGCCGTCCATCTGCAAGAGGACGATCTCCCCCGTGCGCGGCACGATCGCCACCGGGCAGTCCGCGTCCCCGAAGTTGTCCTCCTCCTTGTTCAGGTCGAGCGCAACCTGCCCCGCGATCTTTCCGGACGCGCACGCGACGACGAGGTCCCGCATCGGGATCCCCGCGTCCGCGAGCGCGACGCTGGCGGCGGTGATCCCCGCGCACCGCGTCCCCGCGTCCGCTTGAAGGACCTCGATGAAGACGTCCACGCTCGTCCGCGGGAAGTACTCCGTGAAGACGACCGCGGAAAACGCCTCGCTCGTCACCTTGGAGATCTCGACGGACCGCCGGTCCGGCCCCGGCCGCTTCCGGTCGCTGACCGAAAACGGGGCCATGTTGTACCGGCACTGCACGAGGGCGCGGCTCGGGTTCTGCAGGTGGCGTGGGTGCGCCTCCCGCGGCCCGTAGACCGCCGCCAACACGCGGTTCCCGCCCCACTCCATGTATGCGGACCCGTCCGCCCGCTTCAGCACGCCCGCCTCGATCTTGATCGGCCGGAGCTCGTCGAGCGCCCGCCCGTCGAGCCGCCGCCCGTTCGCGTCCACCAGCTGGATCTCCTTTGGTATGTGCTCGATGTCCTCCAATCCTGTCACGCTCCCGTGTGGCCGTACGCACCCTCGAGGTAGGCCTTCACCGTCTCCGTGAGCCCGAGCGCCTGCGCGTGCTCCTCAATCATTCGGATCGCGCGCGACGCGTGGACGAGGTCCTCCATCGCCCCGTCAAGCCAGATGCGCCCGTTCTGCCCGACGAACGCTTGGCACTTCGTGTAGTTCTTGATCGTCGTGATCATGGACCCGCCCTTGCCGATCACCCGCGGCACCTTGCTCGGGCTGACCTCCACGATCTGGCCGCCGGTGAGGCGGTGGAGCCCGCGGTCCCGCATCGTCACCTGGACCCGCTTCGTCTCGTCGACCTGAAGGACCTTCACGACGACCGCGTCCCCGATCGCGAGGTACTGCGACGTCTCCCCGAACTCGACCCGCCAGGGGCTCTCCGTCGCGTGGAGGGGGGCTGGGTAGGGCGCGTTGATGTCGATCAGCCAATGGCTCGGGCCCATGTCCTCGACCTGCCCGATCACCTCGTCCCCCGCGCGCGGGATGTACCGCCCGCCGAGCGGGATGACGTCCACGAAGCCGCCTTGCTCCGAGCGAATCCCGAGCTGTGCCGCGTACACCTTGCCGCCGTCGACGTACGTGCCTTCTCCGGGCTTCAGTCCGTGCGTCTCGATTAGGTCCCCGGGGATGACGACCTGGCGTTGCCGTTCAGAACGATCCATCGAATCATCTCTCTCACGCTGTGCGGCGTCCGCAAGTCGAGCACCCTACTTGAGCGTTTGGGTGCTCGCGCGGCTCAGATGCGTTGGTCCGCCTTCAGGATCTTCGCCTCGACATTCCCCTTCGTCTTGGCGTTCATCCGCTCGAGGAAATCCGTCTGCATCCCCGCGGGCATCTCGACGACGCCGACCCACGCGCCAGTCCCCAACCACTCCTCCTTGAGGATCGTCCCGAACGACCGGATGTCCCCGAAGCATTTCGCGGCGTCCTCCGCGGACAGCTTGACGGCGATGCGGGTCTTCTCGAACCGGATCGGGATCAGCGGTCGGAGGTCGTCGAGGATCTCCTTCACCTGCTCCTCCACGGGCTTGAACGGGTCCACGTGGACCTTTGCCTCCTCCATCGCGTTCTCGATCCGCTGCGGGGGATGCGGCGTCCCCGTCTGCGGGTTGATCGCGTTGGCGGCGATGTACTGCACGATCTGGCGGCGCTTCTGCTCCTGCATCTGGCGGCGCTGTTCCGTCGTGAGCTGGATCTCGCCCTTCTTAATCAGCACCTTTGCGACCGCGATCGGATCCTCCGTGTCGAAGAACTCCTTCATCTTCTCCGAGGACGCCTTCGACCCCTTGTGGGCGTCCCGGAACACCTGGTCGATCGCGAGGCTCGATAGGATGTCCACGTCCTTCCCGTCGCGGATCGCCTGGACGGCTTCCGGCTTCACGAGGACTTCGAACCGCTCGCCTGCCTTCTCGATGCGAGCAATCACGAACTGCTTGAACAAGTCGTCCGTTCGATCCGACCGGAGTTCCTTGGCCATGGCCTCGCCTAAGAGGCGCCGGGCAACCTCCGCGTGTACCCGAGGATCTCCTCTTCCGTGAACCGCCGGAACTTCTGGCCCTCGACGATGATGCCGACCTCGATCGCCTTCGCGTCGAGCTTCTCCTCGCTCGCCTTCTGAAGCGCCTCGAGCCCGAGCCCGACTCCCTCGTCTTGGCTCATCCCGTCCCGGTACTTCTCCTCGAACAACTCCATGACGGTGTTCCGGCCCGCCCCGATGCTGCCCGCCTTGTACGACACGAGCGCCCCGCTCGGGTCCGTCTCGTACAGGTGGATGCCCCCATCGTCCACGCCGCCGACGAGGAGCGCCGTGCCGAACGGGCGGACGCCCCCGTACTGCGTGTAGTTCTGCTTGAAGTCGCAGATCCGCTTCACGAGGAGGTCGACGCCCATCCTCTCCGCGTATGTGACCTTGTTAATCTGCGCGACGAGGCGCGCGTAGTCGACGAGGACCCGGGCGTCCGCGACGAGGCCCGACGTGGCGCAACCGATGTGCTCGTCGATCTGGAAGATCTTCTCGATCGAGGACGTCTCGACGAGGCGGCTGCCGATCTTCTTGTCCGCCATGAGCACGACCCCGCCTTTGAACTTCAGGCCCGCCGTCGTGTTGCCCCGCGTGACCGCCACCCGCGCGTACTCGACCTGGAACAACCGTCCGTCCGGCGAGAACACGGTGATGGCGCGGTCGTAGGCCATTTGTCCCGGTTGCATGATTGACGCCCTCCCGCCGCTGAACCAGAGGGTAGCTTATAAAGTTACTTAGCTCGTTCGCGCGCGTGCTCGTGCCGTCCCAGAAATTTCTGCCGGGCCTTTCGAATCGTGCCGCTCGTCCCCGTCGTGCGGAGGCGCGCGCCCCCGATCCGGAGCTCGTTGAGGAACGCGATCGTCGCGTCCTTGGCGGTGTGCGCGCAACGCACGAGCCCGCGGCCTCCGTCGTACTGCACGAGCCAGGGTCGGTCGGGTCCCGGCGCGGCCTTCAGCGCGGCGAGGAGGCGAGCCTTCTCCACGGGCGGCGTGACCACGAACGCGACGTAACGGTTCCGTCCCGCCTTGTCCCGGACGACCACGGCCGCGGAACCGCTTTCAGCGTATAGGCTTTCGCCTCACCCGCGGTCGATGCGCAGCCGGACGCGCGCCTATCGGACTTCGTCGACGTCCGACGTCGCGGCGGGCGCGTGGCCATACTCCCGGCCGAGGAGCACCTTGCTCTTCACGCCCGTAATCACGAGGAGCACGTGGACGGACCGCTCCAGCTCCGGCTCGACGCTGCAGCCCCAGATGATCCGGGCCTGCGGGTTCACCTTCGTCTGGATGAGCTCCGCCGCCTTCTGCGCCTCGCTGATTGTCATGTCCGGGCCGCCGACGACGCGCACGAGTACGCCGCGCGCGTGGGTCAGGTCGACCTCGCCCAGGAGGGGGGACTCGAGCGCCTCGTTCACCGCGTACTCGATCCGGTCGCGGTCAGCGTCGGACTCGCCGAGGCCGATCATCGCGACGCCGCCGCCCTTCATGATCGTCATCAGGTCCGCGTAGTCGAGGTTCACCAGGCCGGGCTTCGTGATGATCTCCGTCATCCCCTTGATCGACTGCATGAGGATCTCGTCCGCGACCTTGAACGCGGCATCGATTGGCAGGCGTGGGACGAGTTCGAGGAGGCGGTCGTTGTAGATCACGATCGTCGTGTCGCAGAACCGGCGTAGGCGGTCGAGGCCGGCCTCCGCGTTCTCCATGCGGATCTTACCCTCCGCCTTGAACGGCATCGTCACGACGCCCATCACGAGGGACTGGGCCTCCTTCGCGAGCTTCGCGACGTACTGTGCGCTGCCCGTGCCCGTTCCCCCGCCCATGCCCGCGGTCACGAACACGATGTGGGAGCCTTGGATGAAGCTCCGGATCTCCTCCTCGGACTCCTTTGCGGCCTGCTCGCCCACTTCGGGGAGGGCGCCCGCGCCGAGGCCCTTCGTCAGGTGCTTTCCGATCAGGATCTTCTTCGGCGCGTGGACCGCGAGGAGGTGCTTGGCGTCCGTGTTGATCGCGCACAGCTGCGCGCCCTGGACGCCCGCCTCGCTACAGCGGTTGATCGTATTCGATCCGCCGCCTCCGCAGCCGATGATCTTGATCGAGACGTTCAACGAGTCCACGATCTTCTTGATCTCGTCGTCGTCGCCCGACTCGACGTGCGGCCGCTGGGGGGCCGCCTCCTCCTTCGCCTTGCTCTCCTCGTGACGCGCCAAAGCTTCGCTTACGATGGATTTCATTCGGTGATCCCATCCCGAAAGGTTCTGACGGGCGGGCGCATGGGAATCGGGCTATTTAAAAGTAGTCACACACTCGTCCGACATTTGTCCGAAACGGGTCTGCCGCGGCTCCGACGGCTACAGGAGGACTTCCGTCCCGGCGGCCTTCGCGAGGCCGTACCCGTACCGGTCATCGTGCGGGACCTGCTGTCCGTTCGCGGGCTGCGCGCCGTCCATGAGGGCGATCTTGAACAAGGGGACCCGGTTCGGGTCGTGGCGGTACTCCGGGTGCTCCTCGAGGAGGAGCGCAACGATGCCGGAGAGAAGGGCGGCGGCGGGGCTCGTGCCGCTCACGTACGCATACCGGCCTTGGTCGAGGATGGTCGCGATGTCCACCCCGGGCGCGACGACCTCCGGTTTCTCATTCGGGTCGCACCGGGGGAAGGGAGGGGCGCACGCGGAGTTGTCGCCCCGCGTGGAGAACGGCGCAATCACCCCCTGCCGGTCGACCGCGCCCACGGCGATCACGCGCGGGACGGAGGCGGGGCTTTCGACGTCGCCGTCGTCCGCGAGCCCGTCGTTCCCGGCGGCGGCGACCACAAGGACGCCGTCGTCGATCGCGCGGTTCACCGCGTTCTCCGTCGTGCTCCCGAGGATGGGGTGGGACCCGCCGCCCAAGGACAGGGAGATCACGTGCGCCCCGTCCGTCGGGTCCCCGTCACCGTTCGGGTCCACGCAGAAGTCGACGGCGTTGGCGATGTCCACGTCGCCCCCGCTCCCGGAGGACGTGATCGCTTTGGCGGCGATGAGGTTCGCGGACGGCGCGACCCCGGATAGCCGTCCGCGCGCGAAGATGATCCCGGCCATGGCGGTGCCGTGCCCCTCGTCGTCGTACGGGACGCTGCGGCGCTGCGGGGTGAAGTCCCGCCAGGCGACGAGGTTCATGCCCTGCAGCTCGGGGTGCTGCGGATCGATGCCGGTGTCGACGATGCAAACGGTAACGCCCTGGCCGGTGAGGCCGCGGGCTTGGAGGTCCGTCACCTCCGTCATCGTGAACGCCCACGTGGAGGGCTCGATCGTCGTGAACGGGCCCGTGCCCGTCACGAACCAGAAGGCGAAGAGGCCCCCAAGGATCACGAGGAAGGCGACGAGGACCGCCAAGATTGCGCGCCACGGCCGGGGGGGCCGGACCGTGGAGATCCGGGCGGGCTCGGGAGATGGGGACTCGGCCGTGGCCACACGAGGAAAAGCTGGCGGCGGGAGAAAAACCTACGCCCGCCAGGTCCGCTGATGAATCAGACCTTGCTGCCCCACCGGCCGATGACGATGATGAGCACGATCATCACGACGGTAATCACGATAGCGACGACGAGAAAGATCGCCCAACCCCACCACCCGCCGGTCGGCGTGAGGGCAATTCCCGCCGTTGTGATCCCCCCCAGGACGACGTTGCTCCATAGCAGGCCGATCACGAAGGCGAACGCGGCTGCCAGGGAGGTAGAGACCGTCTTGCGCACTTCTGCCGCCGATATCTTTCGTTCTTCCGCCACAGATCCACCAGGAGGCGGCATCGATGACCCGTGTATATTAGTCCACGGGGGGAGGCGGGGGGAGCAGGCGCCCGTCCGTGTGGACCGTGATCCCCTGGGCGCCGATCTCCATCGGGTACACCATCTCCTCGTGCGCGCTCCCCTTGAACTTCTCGATCGACACGAACCGTCGGATCCCCGTGTCGTCCCGCACGCGGTGGAGGCGGATCTCGCCTCGCGCGAGGAAGGACTCGGGGGGTACCTCGGCCTCGCCCGCGGTCTCGACCGCCAATAGGGCCGTGACCTTCTCCTCCGTCAGGAACCGCATGAAACTCTGCGTCGCCACGTCCTCCTCGAACTCGCGCATGCAGAAGTACCGCAGTCCGGTCATCGAATCGATCGCGACCCGCGCGTATTCGCGCTTACGGAGGAGCGTCTTCAGGAGCTGCTGCAGGGAGTGCACGGTGACCTCGTGGCTCTCGACCTCCGGCGTCTTGCGGATCTCCTCCGGCAAGTCCCGCATCTTCGCGGGCTCCTGCTCGTCGCTGATCTCGACGATTGGCGTCGGCTCGAAGCGCCGGATGTCCGAGTTCGCGTCGAGCACCTCGATGTCCCCGACGTCCCAACGGAGGGACCGCATGTTCGCGATGATCTCGTTTGGCGGCTCGTCCAAGGCGACGAGGAGGACGCGCTCGCCCCCCGCGATCCCTTCCATGAGGAACTGGGTGAGCAGGACCGTCTTCCCGGAGCCCGGCGTCCCCGAGACGATGTACGGTCGCTTGGGAATGAGCCCGCCGTGGAGCATCTTGTCGAGGCCGGCGACGCCCGTCGTGATCCTCATGCCCTCTTCGCCTCCGCGCGCTTCGCCGCATCTTGGAGCCGGAGCTCGCCGGAGAGCTTGGACTTCGCCGTGATCAGGTGGCGGATCGCCTCTTCGTACCGCTTCCGGTGCATCGCGACGACCCCGCGGAGGACCGCAGCCTCCGCCTCCGACGTCTCCCCGCCCTGCGCGCGGACGGACTCGAGGGACTGGAGGACATCGTCGAGCCGCTCGTTCACCTCCGCCGCCACGCGGCCCTCCAGGAACAGCCGGTCGATCGTCCGCGTGAGCTCGCCCTTGGCGGTGACGGAGGCGTTCGGGAACACGGAGATGCCATGCCGCCCAATCGTCATCGGACGGAGGCGCTCGTCGAACGCACTGCCCCGGAACCGTTCGATGGAGATCGCGCGCCGCACGGCGTTCCCGTCGATCCACTTGTGGAGCAGGATCTCGCCGCGCGCGAGGAGGAATTCCGTCTCCAGGTTGTTCGTGTCGAGCGGATTCGAGACGATCAGCGTCGTCGCCTCGAGCTCGCTGAGGAACCGGAGGAATGACTGCACGAGGACCCGCGCGTCCTCCCCCTTGAGGGAGAACCGCTTCAAGGCAGTCATCGAGTCGATCACGATGCGGGAGTAGTGCCCGCCGGTCACCCGCTCCCGTAGGTCGCGTGCGGATTGTTTGATCATCTTCTGCACGGAGTGGATTGTGACCTCCATCGTGCGGATCTGCATGCTCTTCCGCACGTCCTGGACCTTCTCCATGTCCCGGACGTCAAGGGTCGTCCCGACGTCGATCACGTTCTTCTTCTTGTGCGCCTTGATGTCCGGCGTCGCATCGAGCGTGGTCAGCTGGTCGAGGCTCCAGCCGAACGTCGCCATGTTTGCCTTGATCTCGCTCGGCGGCTCGTCGAGCGCGACGAGCATGCACGCCTCCCCGTTCCGGAGACCGTCGAGCAAGAAGTGAGTCCCGAGGATCGACTTCCCCGTGCCGGACGGACCCGTGAGGATGTAGGAACGCCCCGCGATGTAGCCCCCGCGGAGCATCTTGTCGAGGCCCTCTACACCGCTGGAAACCCGTTCCATCGTCGATGGCGCCTCGCGGAACCCGGCGAGCTGGCTCACGGCTTATAATGGTTCGCTCCCGATTTCCGGGGAGCGCGGGTTGGAGCGAAAAGGTTCAAAACGATAGCGGGGCCAGGATTTGAACCTGGGATCTCCGGGTTATGAGCCCGACGGGATCTCCTAGCTACCCCACCCCGCTACGTCCCTCGGAACTCCGGGGGCCGAATAAACCTATCGAGAAATCAGAAGAACTTCCGGAGGCGGAGCACGTCATCGAGGGACGCCTTCACTTTGAGCTTCTGGGTCGCGTACGCCTTCATCGGCCCCATCTCCTTTTTCAGCACGGCCGTGAGGGTTGCGGAGTCACTAAGGATCGTCACGTCCGCGCCCTCGATGCGCCCCTCCCCCAGGGGGCCGATCTGCCGGTCCTTCAGGACGAAGTGGAACTTCGGGCCGTCCTTCAGGTCCACGAACACCTTCCGCTCAATGCCCTCGAGATCCCTCGAGAGCTTCTCGTCTTTTTGCGCGCGCTCGTTGAACTTCCGGATCGCGTCCTCGAGGAGGTCCCGCATCGCTACTTCCCCGCGAAGTCGTCGATCTTGTGCGTGTTCGCGGCGCTGAGGAGCCGCCTGGCGGTGTCCCAGGACGCCCGTGTATGCGGCGGGAGGGAGCCCTTCTCGCGAATCCATCTCTCGAGGAAGCCGATCGTCTCCGCGTCGTGGGAGTACCCGCTCCCGACCTTCTGCCCGAGTTCCGCCTCGATCTTCCGGATCGCCGCGTCCCGGTGCACCTTCGCGATGATGCTCGCCGCGGACACGACCGGGAACAGGTCGTCGGCCCGGTGCTTGCTCACGAGGTCCACGTCGAAGGGGAGCGACCGGAGGATCGCCTTCTTGAATTCGTGCTCGTCGACATCCGCGCTGTCCACGTACGCGACCTCCGGATGGAGCTTCTCGATGACCGTCGCGAACAGCCGTGCCTCGTAGTCGTTCAGGGTCATCTCCTTCCGCATCGCGTCGATGTCCTCCGCGGGGACCTCGAGGACCTCGAACCGGCAGAGCTTCTGGATTTCGGGGCAGAGGGCCTCCCGGCGCTCCGCGGTGAGCTTCTTCGAGTCCCGCACGTTGAGCTGCCGGAGGGGGACGTCGGAGTCGCACGCGACGCCGCACACGACGAGGGGGCCGATGACGGGGCCCCGACCCGCTTCGTCCACGCCGCAGATCATCGGGTCACCCGAAGAGCTCGACGGCAATCTCTTGGGCGCGGCCAAGGACCTCGGCCTCGTCCACTCCGATAACGCGGCCGTCCCCAACTCTCATGACACCGTCCACGATCGTCGCCCGAACGTCGGCTCCCCGGCAACTGTAAACGAGCTGAGAGCATAAGTGGTCTGGATAAAAAGGCGTCGCATGCGGCGTCCGCAGATCGACGACCGCCAGGTCCGCGCGCTTTCCGACCTCGACGGAGCCGAGCTCACGGCCCCTCCCGAGGGCGTTGGCGGCGTCGATCGTCGCGAGGTCGAGCACGGTCTGCGCCGGCATCACGGACGCGTCCCACCGCGTCGCCTTGTGGAGGAGCGCACACACCTTCATGTCCGCGAACAGGTCGAGGGCGTTGTTGCTGATCGCGGAATCCGTCCCGAGGGCGACGGTCACCCCCTCCGCGCGCATCTCCGGGACGGGGGCGACCCCGCCGGACGCCAGCTTCATGTTCGACACTGGGCAATGGGCGACGGCGACGCCGCGCCGGGCGAGGGCACGCACCTCGTTGATCGTCACCCACACGCAGTGCGCCGCCGATACCCGGGGCGACAGGAAGCCGATCTTGTCGAGCCACTCGACCGGCCGCATCCCCGTCCGCTTCTCGTGCTCGTAGACCTCGACCCGCGTCTCGGACAGGTGCGTGTGGAGGTTCACCTCCTCCCGCTCCGCGACGTCCTTGGCGGCGAGGTACGTCTCCTCCGAGCACGCGTACACCCCCTGGAGGCCGACCATCGGCGTGATCAGGCGGTGTTCCTTCTGCTTCTTCACGAACTGCTCCGCGTTCTTCACCGGGGTCCCGCGCTGCGTCGTCTTGTCCGGATCCAGGACCGTCCACGCGAGGAAGCCTCGGATTCCGGACTCGCGGACCGCGCGCGCGACCTCGTCCTCCCAGTAGAACAGGTCGACGAAGCTCGTCGTCCCGGACTTCAGCATCTCGAGACAGCCGAGGAGGGCGCCGACCTGGACATCCCGCCGGGTGAGCTTCGCGTCCGCGGCGAACGCGACCTCGAGCATCTTCTCCAAGGGCATGTCGTCCGCGCGCCCCCGCAGGAGCGTGTTCGCGACGTGCCCGTGCGTGTTGATCAGGCCGGGGATCACCGCGCAACCGATGCAGTCAATCTCCCGGTCGGCACCGCCCCGGACCGTTCCCACCGCGGCGATCGTTCCGTCCTCGACGAGGACGTCCCCCCGAAGGACCTCGCGCTTCGCGTTCTGCGTGAGGATCCAACCGCCGCGGAGCAGGAGGGACGACACGGCCGCGCGGAACGCGCGGTCGCGGGATAACGGTATCGAGGCCGAGGGAACCCTTATTCTGCGGGGAACGACTCGCGCGGCGTGGACTTCAGACGAGAGCTGGAAGAGATCCTGCTCCGGATTCCGCGAGGAGGGGCGGCGCTCTGCGGCGACGTCGCTCGTGCACTCGGCGACGTGCGTGCAAGTACGGCGGTCTTCCGATTCCTGCGCGAGCATCCGGACGTCCCCGGAGGCCACCGCGTCGTCACGGAACGCGGGAGGCCGGTCTCCACGGCGGCCGCTCGAACCCTTCACGCGGAGGGATGGACCGCTGCGAGACCCCGATTCGGAATCGCGCCACGCGCGGACGCCCCGCTCGTCTCACTCCGGACCGAGCAGCATCGGCTGGCGGCTCGGGTGTCCCGCGTGAACGGGTTCCGCTCGATCCGCACGATTGCCGGTGTCGACGTTTCCTATGAGGGCGAGGACGGCTACGCGGCGCTCGTCGTCCTCCGCGCCTCCGACCTGGCGGTGATCCAGGAAGTGATCGTCCGTCGCCGCGCGGACTTCCCGTACATCCCGACCTACCTCGCGTACCGCGAACTCCCGCTCATCCGGGCGGCCTTCGAACGGCTGGCGGAGCCGCCGACGATCCTCCTCGTCGACGGGCACGGCACGCTCCACCCGGCGCGGTGCGGGATCGCGTGCATGGTCGGTGTCACGCTCGACGTCCCGACGATCGGCGTCGCGAAGAACCCCCTGGTCGGATCTCCAGACCGGCGGCCTGCAATCGGAGAGGCGGTCCCGGTGCGCGAACGGGGCGACCTCCTCGGATACGCGCTCCGTACGGGCGCCTCGGCCAAGCCCCTGTTCGTGTCCGTCGGTCACCGCGTGGCGTCCCGCAGCGCCGTCCGAATCGTCCGGCAGCTGTGCCGGACCCGAAACCCGGAACCGCTCCGCTTGGCCGACGCCCTCGCAACGAATTCGAAAAGAAGGAAAAAAGAAAAAGGTCCGAAGACAGTTCAGAACTCGCTCCCGTCCCCAGGAAGGGAACGTCCCAAAGCGGAAAGCGCCTAGCGCTTCTTCTTCTTGCCCTTTTTCGCCAAGGGTTTCCTCCGCACTTCCCGTATGCGAGGTGGCGACTTAAATGTTTCGAGACGCGTATCAAGAACCATTTCCGGAATAATATATTTCTCGGAGAATACGAAATCGGTTTCCCGCGCGCACCGACGAACGTTTATGGGGCCGAATCGCGGTCTCCCGCACGTGAAGTTCCTCGTGTTCGGCGCCGGCGCGATCGGTAGCCTCCTCGGCGGCCTCCTCTCCAGAGGAAACGACGTCACGATCGTCGGGAGGAAGGCGCATGTGGACGCGGTGAATCGCAGGGGGTTGCGGATCTCGGGACTCACGGCGCTCCTCGCGTGGCCCACCGCCGCGACGGAGGTGCCCGTGGGGGACTTCGACGCGATCTTCGTCACGACGAAGGCGTACGACACCGCGGACGCGGTCGCATCGCTCCGTGCGTTCTGGCGGCGGAGCACATTCGTCACGCTGCAGAACGGCCTCGGCAACGCGGAGGCGTTCTCGGCGAAGGCGGACCGCGTCGTGGCGGGGACGACCACGCAGGGCGTCACGTTCGTCGCCCCCGGCGAGGTCGTGCATGCAGGGCCGGGGGACACCGTCGTCGGGCCCGTGAAGGGCGTCGCGCGCGGTGACGTGCAGCCGATCGCGGACGCGCTCACCGCCGCGGGAATCAGCACGACGGTGACGGACGACGTGCGGCGCGAGCTCTGGGCGAAAGCCGTCGTCAACGCCGCGATCAATCCCCTCACCGCACTCCTCCGTCGGCCGAATGGGTTCCTCCTCCAGGAAGCGGACCTGCGGGCGCTTGTCACGCACCTCGCCAAGGAGGGGGCCGCCGCCGCTCGAGCCGTCGGCCTGGACCTGGACCCCGAATCGACGGCCGCCCGTGCGGCGGAAGTGGCGGCGCGAACTGCGACGAATCGGTCGAGCATGCTGCAGGACGTGGAGCAACGGCGGCGGACGGAGATCGACGCGATCACCGGGGCCATCCTCCAGGCGGGAGGGTCCATGGGCCTGCGGCTCGACTACAATCGCATGGTCCTCGGTCTGATCCGGGGAATCGAACGAAGTTTCGCCTCGACGCGGACTTAGGATCTTGAGCACCCTGGAGAACCATTATCCATCGGTGAGCGCATCCGACAATCCGGGAATGAGGGTCTGGCTGGTGGCTGCCGGAGTGGCCCTGTTGCTGGGAGGATGGCTGGGGGCTGCGGGGTCGTGGACGGATGCCTCCTCCGCGATCCGCCGGTACAACACCTCGTGCGCGGGCCCGGGGGGCGACGCCGACTGCAACGAGCTGTGGAGCGTCCAAGGGTCTGCCCGGAGCGGCATCGGTCTGTACGCGTTCCTGGCGGGGTTGGGATGGGGGTTCGCGGTTGCCGGTTCGATTCCGCAATCGCCCCTGGTCGTAGGCAGGGCTCCCACCCTCTTCCGCTTGGGCCGCGCGATCATGCCTGTCCTCGGCCTCTTACTGGGCCTGTGGGGGTGGTTCGTGCTGGCCGCCTCGAGCTGTGTATACTACATTCGGTACGCGACCGGCCAGGTCTGCTATGGATCCGCGAGGCCTCTCGACGGGTCATTGGCGATTGCCGCCGGGGCCGGCGGAGTCGTCCTTGCCTTGGCGGCCGGATTGCCCAGTCAGAGTCCCGAGGGCGCATCCTCCGAGCGTCCGGTCCGTCCCCGGAGGCTGACTCCCTATCGTACGTCGCAGCAGAGGTGGGTCGTAGTCGACCGCCGACCTCGCAAAAAGGTATTTAAATAGCCCTTTAAGTACCAGGGCGCCCTGGCAGCGCGGCGGGAGGCTCCAAACCTGGCGAAAATAAAGATTGAAAACGTGGTCGCATCGACGTCCCTCGGCGGAGAGCTCGACCTTCAGGCGATTGCCCTCGCCCTGGGGGGCGCGGAATACGAGCCGGAGCAGTTCCCTGGCCTTATATACCGGCTGAAGGAACCGAAGACCGCGACCCTCTTGTTCCGCTCGGGGAAGGTCGTCTGCACGGGCGCGAAGTCCCTCGAGCACGTGAAGACCGCGATCGACACGGTCGCGAAGCAGATCGAGGCGGCCGGGATCCCAATCAAGAAGAACCCGGAGATCGAGGTCCAGAACATCGTCGCCTCGTCCGACCTCGGGACGGAGATCAACCTGAACGCGATCGCGATCTCCCTTGGCCTGGAGAAGGTCGAGTACGAGCCGGAGCAGTTCCCAGGGCTCGTCTACCGGATCGACGACCCGAAGGTCGTCGTCCTCCTATTCGGGTCCGGCAAGCTCGTCTGCACGGGCGCCCGGAAGCCGTCCGACGTGGAGAAGGCGGTCGAGCGGATTACCCAAGAGCTGAAGGCGGCCGGGCTGCTGCGCTAGATGCCAGCCTTCGACAACCACTTTCACCTCGACCCCCGCGGCCTCTACCTCGAAGCCGCCAGGCTGTTCGAGAAGGCCGGCGGCACTCATCTGATGCTCACCCACCTCCCCTACGATGACCTCCCCCTGTCCTCGGGAGATGACTACGCGGCCGCGTATGCCCGTACCTTGGAGACTGCCCGCCTGGTGCGGTCTGCGACGGAAGTGACCGTGTTCGTGGCGGTGGGGCCGTACCCGGTCGACCTCCTCCGCTTCGACGAGAAGCTCGGATTGGCGGCGGCCACGGTCGCGATGAAACGCGGGATGGACCTCGCCGCCAAACTCGTTCGGGAGGGCCAGGCGACGGCGATCGGTGAAATCGGTCGACCCCATTTCCGGGTCGCCTCGGACCTTTGGGCGGCGTCAAACGAGGTCCTCGCGTACGGGATGGAGGTCGCGAAGGACGCGGAATGCGCGGTCATCCTCCACACCGAGGACCCGACGCCGGAGACGTTCGCGGAGTTTGGCGGCATGGCGGATGCGGCGGGACTTCCGCGGGCGAGGGTCGTGAAGCACCACGCCCCGCCCCTGGTCCTCCCAGAGGAGACCCACGGGGTCGTGCCGAGCGTCCTCGCGCGCGAAGATCACGTGCGCGAAGCCCTGCGCAAGGGGGGCGTGTTCCTCATGGAGACGGACTACATCGACGACCCACGGCGGCCGGGGGCCGTGCTCGGCCCCGCGACGGTCCCTCGGAAGACCGCCAAGCTTCGGAGCGTCGGCACGATGACGGAGGAGGACGCGGACCGCATCCACCGCCAACTCCCGTCGCGCACGTACGGCATCGAGATTGCGTAGTCACCGCCGGATCTCGAGCGTCCGGAACTCCCCTGTCGGCTCGGACCACGCAACTCGGTGATTCGTGACTTGGGCGGCGGGCTGCGACGTGCAGTTCCACTCGATCGCCCGCTCGACGTCCTCGCGCTCCCCCTCGAACACCGCCTCCACGGACCCGTCTGGGAGGTTCCGGACCCATCCCGTCAGGTGGCGCTCGAGCGCGTCCTCGCGGCAGTGGGCGCGGAAGTAGACGCCCTGCACCCGGCCATGAAAGACGATGTGGGCCCGTGCGCGCATTGCCCGCCAATCGTCCCCGCGGTTAAGGATTTATAGCGGCCGCCCCTTGCGGACGCCACTTCGACGACGTCAACGGATGGGCCGATGCCGAAGCTCCGCCTGCGGGATCTGAAGGTTCGGGACTTCATGTCCCGCGACGTCGTGACCGGCACCGCGGACGAGCCGATCACCGAGATTCTCGGCCGCATGAAGGCGGAGGACGTCCACGAGATCCCCATCCTCCAGAAGAAGAAGCTCGTCGGGATCGTCTCGATGGCAGCGATCGCGCGGCACAAGAGCGTGCAGCCCTCCACGAAGGCGGCGAGCGTGATGCACAAGGCGCCGGAGGTGTCCCCGGACCTCGACCTGTCCGCGGCGGCGGAAGCGTTCCTGTCGAGCGGCGCGCGGTCCCTGCCCGTCGCGGAGAAGGGGAAGCTCGTCGGCATCCTGACGCGCTCGGACGTCGTCCGCGCCCTCGCCCCGTGCGAGGAGATCGAGGGGCTGACGGTCGCAGAGGTGATGACCCCGCAGCCGCAGTGCGTCGCGGTGAAGGACACGGTCGCGCAGGCGCGCACGGTGATGGCGGGGCTCGGGGAGCGCGCGGTCCCGGTCGTCGACGAGGCCCGCCGCCTCGTCGGCGTCGTCGGGCTGAAAGACCTGACGGACGTCTTCGCTCGGCCGAAGGAGAAGATGGGCCGCCAGGGCCGGAGCGGGGAGAAGGACCCGGTGAAGGTGCTCATCGGCAGCATTATGCGGCCCCCGGTGACCGTCCGGCCGGGGGACAAGCTCCCGAAGGCGCTCAAGGCGATGGCGGAGAACCGGATCTCCACGATCATCGCGGAGGACAAGGGGGAGCCCGTCGGGATCCTCACGAGCGCGGACGTCGTCGAGCTCGCGGCGCGGTTCCGGGAACGCGAGGGGCTCCTCGTGCAGATCAGCGGGCTCGAGGAGCAACCGGACGTGTACGACGGGATGTACGACATGATCCAGAAGACGATGCAGCGGATCAACCACCTCGTGACCCCGCGCCTGCTCAACATCCACTGCGTGCAGTACAAGGCGGAGGGGGACAAGTCGAAGTGGTCCCTCCGCGGCCGGTTCGCGACGGAGCACCAGATCTATCACCTGAAGCACTTCGACTGGGACCTCATGAAGGCGCTCGACGGGATGCTCGACCAGCTCGAGGCCCAGATCAAGAAGGAGAAGGAGCGCCGGATCACGGAGCGGAAACGCCACCACGCGTCATAGGTCCCAGTACTTGGACTGGACCCGCTGCGCCTCCTTCACCGCCTCGCGTCCGCGCTCCCGCAGGTCCTGCTTCTCGCGGAACTGCAGGTGGATCGACTCGCCGCGGAAGAGCGCGACCGTCCCCGCCATGACCTCCGCGAGCGCGGGGAGGTGGTACCCGCCCTCGAGGACGAACGCGACGCGTCCATGGGCGACGGACTTCGCGAGGTCGAGCGTCCGCTCCGCGAGCCACAGGTATCCCGGCGAGGTCAGCGCAAGGCCAGTCAAGGGATCCTTGTAGTGCGCGTCGCTGCCAAAGCTCACGAGGATCGCCTCCGGCAGGAACTGGCGGACGATCGGCGCAATCACCTCGCGGAAGGCGAGTTCGTACGTCGCGTCCCCGGTCCGCGCGGGGAACGGCAGGTTCACCGTGTACCCCTCGCCGCGCCCCTCCCCGACGAAATCGACCGGGCCTGTCCCCGGGTAAATCCCCCATTGGTGCGTGCTCACGTACAGGACGTCCCTGGCGGCGGCGAACACGTCCGACGTCCCGTTCCCGTGATGGGCGTCGAAGTCCAGGATCGCGATCCGCGGGAGCCGCTGGAGGAGCGCCTTGGCGGCGATCGCGACGTTGTTGAAGTAGCAGAACCCGCCGCCGTAGTCCGGTCCCGCGTGGTGGCCGGGGGGCCGGACGAGCGCGAAGGCCGGGCGGTGGGACTCCGCGGTGGCGAGGGCCGCGGCGACGGCGCCGCCCGCCGCCAATCGCGCGTACGTGACCGTGTCCGGATGGATCGCGGTGTCCGTGTCCAGGAAGCCTTCGCCGAACCCCTCCACGAGGTCCACGTACGTCTTCCTGTGGACGGCCTCAATCTGCGCGCGCCCGGCCGGCTCCGGCACGGCGTAGTCGCGCAGGAGGTCGAGCGCCTCGAGCTTCTGGACGATCGCCCCCACCCGTTCCGGGGCCTCGACGTGCCCGGGCATGTTCACGTGGCGGGCGCAATCCGGCGGATAGACGAGCACCGCGCGGGCATCCGTGGGGGGCCGATAAAGGCGTCGCGCACGTTCCGAGCCCTGATTATCAGGTGGGGTGCAAGATTATCAGGAGCGCCCGCGGGCGCGCCGACACAACGTTTAAGCGGGCGATTCACACATATCTTCCTCACCGGGGGACGAATGGGGAAGATTCTCGTCCTGTTCGCCGCAGCTGCGTTGCTGGGTTCCTTGGGCACCCTCTTGTCGTCGAGCCCGGAGCCCGCGCCCGCGTCCACCACGATGATTCTGTGGGAGGCGTATTCCCGCGGTGCAATCACAATTACGCAGATCGACCTGACGTACGACGTGGGCGGCCAGCCCGTCACGAACACCCTCGGATACTCCGTCGCGAACTCGGGCACGGCGGACGTTCAGATCGCCGAGTACGCCCTCCTGATGAGCCCGAACCCGCGGGAATCGTTCGTCGGTGCGACGACACAGGACGGAATCCTCACGAAGACGACCGTCCTATCCGGCGATCACGTCGACTACGGGTACGGGGACCTCGTCGCGCAGGGCATCCTCCCCGCGCCCGCGTGGTGGTGCACGGAGGAGTTCCAGTTCGTGAAGAAGGACATCCGAATCGCGCTCGGCGGGGAGATTGCTCCGTTCGGGCTCGAGCCCGCGCTCGCGACGTTGGTTGCAGGGTTTGGCGGCACGCAGGACACGGTGTGGCGGTACCTGCGCGAGAACCGCTCGCCCGTCGTCGGGAAGACGGTGAACGGCGCGTTCTGGCTCGAGATTCCGGAGACCGCCGGGCAGACCCTGACCGTCCAGCTCCGCGCGACGAACATCGCGATCAAGAACACGCAGGACGGCCTCCCCGACCCGGACGCGCCCGCGGCCCGGGTGTGGGACGCGATCCCCGCAGGATACACGCTCGACCCCCCGAGCGTCTCCCCCTCCGGATACGGGACGATGGTCATGCCCGACGGGTCCACCCGAATCTCGTGGGACACGAACCTGCCCGCGGCGGACGTGACGGGGATGTTCGCGGGCGAGGCCCCTACGCCGTACGTCTCGCGCCTCTTCTCCTACAAGGTCACGACGCCGCACCTTGCCCCCGGGCGCGCCGTACTGCCCCGCGCGCAGATCAGTGCGGCCGCGGACTTCACCGCCGAGGCGCACAGCGAAGTTCCGCTGATGGACGTGTTCCGCGTGCCCCTTCCGCCGGTCGCCGACGCCGGGTCCGCGTACGAGGGCGTCGAGGGCGACACGATCACGTTCACCGCCGCGGCGTCGACGGACCCGAACGGGGACGCGCTCCAGTACCGCTGGGACTTCACCGCGGACGGGACGTGGGACACGGCGTGGTCGGGCGACCCGACGAGGCCCGAAACGTTCGGCGACGACTTCACGGGGATGGTCCGCGTGGAGGTCAGCGACGGCGCCCTGACGGACACCGCCGAGGCCCCCGTCACGATCCGGAACCTGGACCCGGTGCCCGGGGACGTGCGCCTGACCGCGAGCGGGAGCCTGACCCTCCGCGTCGCGGGGGAGAAGTGGCACGACGTCGCCCTCGAGGTCTCCCAGGGCGGCACGGTCACGAGCCTTTCCGTGACGCGGATGCCCGGCAGCCCGGACGAGCAGGCGGCCACGCTCGAGGACGTGGAGATCGATGTGACCGAGGACCTCTCGATCCGCGTCGTGTACACGCCCGAGGACGACCCCGTGAACGGGCAGCCGAATGGCGCGAACCCCGTGTGGGTGATCTTCACAACGCCCGACGGGGAGGTGCGGCTCCACCACACGTTCAACGTCCGGCACGAGGACACGTGGGTGTGGACCCTCGACGACGTTGCGCCGCAGCTGATCGGCCTCGGCCTTCGGCTCACCGCGGGCGCATCCGATGTCGGCAGCGACGACCTGACGTTCACCGTGGACTGGGGCGACGGCACGACGGCCTCGTCGACGACGTACAACGACGGGGTCGGGCCCGACCCGGACCCGAGCCCCAGCGTGAACCCAATCACCGCCACGGCGTCCTTCGCGGTCGCCTACGCCGGGGCGGGGACGTACACGATCACCGTGACGGTCGCGGACGACGACGGTGGCTCGACGACCACGACACTTGTGGTCACCCTCGGTTGAACCGCGAAGCCTTTATCGCGACCCGCGGGTATCGCGCGCCGATGGTCAAGGCGGGGGAGGGTCTCCTTCCGGATACGCTCACGGTGAACGAACGGGTCCTGCTCCACCTCCGGGAGAGCGGGGCGTCCCGGGACTCCGTCGACGCGGCCGCGGTCACCCAGCCCGGGATTGCCCACGCCCTCGGGATCCGCGTCAACCACGTATCGCGCGCGGTAAAGCAGCTCATGCAGCAGCGCCTCGTCGCGGAAAGCACGACCCGGGTTCGGGGCGAGGTCCGGAAGCGAAAGGTGTACGCGGTAACCCCGGAAGGCCACTCGCTCTCCCAACGATTGGTGGCGGACGTCTCCCGGCGGACGGTGATCGTGTCCGAAGCGTCCGGAGAGCGACGCCTTCCGGCGCTCGAGGCCCGCCGGCTCGTGACGCCTCCGACGCTGACCCGTCTCCTCGCGGTCGTCGATGCGGACGGGCGCCTCGACCTGCGGCGGTCGCACGCACAAACCGCGGTCCCAACGCCCCGGTACGAGGAGGGGCGCCCGGCCCCGCGCGCGCTCGTCGGGCGGACGGCGGAGCTCACGTCCTGTCAAGAGTGGCTGGCGGGAGGTCCGCCGGTGCTCGCCCTCCAGGGTCCTCGCGGGATCGGGAAGACCGCGCTCGCGTCCGCGTTCGTCGACGAGGCCCGCCCGGTGTTCTGGTGGTCGTTCCGAGACGGAGATGCGCCGGACTCGTTCCTCAGCGGCCTCGCGGCATGGCTCGCAAAGCTCGGACGGGGGGACCTCGGCACCCGGCTCGCGAAGGATGCCCCGGGCTGGCGGGAGGTCGCGAAGGTCGCCGCCCGCGACCTCCGGGGGACGCACGCCCTCCTCGTGCTCGACGATCTCCACACGGCCTCCCGGGACCTCGCCCCCTACGCCGAGGGGCTGCTCGAGGCCGCAACGTCGGCGGGCTGCCGCGTCGCGGTCACCTCCGAGCACCCGATCCCCCGCCGCCGGGACCTGATCGCGGATGGCCTCCTGCGGGAGATGCGCCTGAAGGGACTCGAGCGGGCGGACGCGCGTCGGCTCCTCCCCGGAACCTCGGAGGCGGAGTTCGAGAAGGCGTATCGGCTCACGGGCGGGAATCCCCTGTCCCTGCGCCTGATCGCGGAGGAAGAGAGCCCCGAGGACTTCACCCCCGAGGAGCGGGCCCTCCTGAAGGTCCTCCGGATGCGACAGGACGAGGCCTAGATCACCTGCGTCGCGCGGAACTTCCCGTCCCGGAACTCGAGCGTGAAGATGTTCGTGCTGTGCTCGACGCCGCGCATCTTGAGGCACCGAATCCGGCGGTAGACGTCCAGGTCGCCGACCCGCTCCATCGTCAGGTGCACGACCCCGTCCGCGAGGAAGTCCTCGTCCCGCACGGAGGCAAGATCCGGAACCGCCTCGCTCACGACGAAGGACGTGACGTTCAGGGATCGAAGCCAGGCGAAGAAGTGGAACAGGGTGATCCGCCGCTCCCGGAGGCCGGCGATGATCTCCAGGACGGGGAGGGAATCGAGGACGAGGAGGTCGAACGGATCCGACTGCCGCACGTCTTCCAGATGGCTCTTCAGAACGTCGAGCCATGGCTTCTCCGCAGGCGAGCCGAACCGAGCGGTCCCTCGCATCTCCTCGACCCCACGGCGGATCCGCGAGAGGTCTTGGATCCGGACCGCGTCCGCGGCCTTCGCCGGGTCGAGCCCCATCCGCGACATCTGGAACTCGAGGCTCGGTTTCCCCTGCTCGAGCGTCACGTACACGCCGCGCGCCCCGTCCTCGAGGGCGTTCCGCCATAGGATGCTGTAGGCGATCGAGGACTTCATCGTCCCCGGCGGACCGGACAGGAGGATCACGTGGCCCTCCGGGATGCCCCCGTTCAGCGCCTCGTCGAACCCCTCGATGTACGTGCGGTAGAACCGCATGGGCGGGCGGGATGGAACGGGCCCTCGGAAAAGGTTTGCGCTACGGCCAGGTGCGCAGGTCCCGGAGGAGGATGGCGCGTTCCTCGTCCTCGAGGGTGCGCGGGTCAAGCGGCATGTACAGGATCGCCTTCTCCTCGGAGACGATGTCCGCGAGGACCTGCACGAACTTCGCGACCTTGCCGAAGTCGTTCTGCGTGTAGAGGTACTCCAGCCCGTCGAGCAGGACCCGGCTCCCCGGGTGCCCCGCGGCGTGCTTCTGCACGAGTTCGACAATCGCGCCGAGGTTCGTCGGGTTCAGCGTGTCCTTGGAGAAGCTCCGGCTGAGCCAGTGGACCGGGACGCCGGCGAGGGCGTACCGCTCGCGCGCCTTCTCCGGGTGGATGCGGGTGATGCAAAGGCCGGGGGCGCCGGCCGCGACGTCCGCCGCGAACCGAAGGAACGCGGGTTCCGGCCTGTCGCCGAGGAGGGCATAGCTCGTGCCCGGCACCGCCTCGAACGAAGGGACCTCGAACGGAACGGACGGGGTCTCGGGCGCCTCCCTCGGCCTGGACCTCCGCCGCCAGAGGAGGAGCAGCGAGGCGAGGAACACGACCGAGAGAAGGCCCACGAGGAACACGCGCGCGTCTCCGCCGTTGACGGGACCGCCAAGCGGGGTCGCGACGAACACTTCCGTGCGGGAAACGGTCATGTCCACGAGCCGGGTGGCTTCCACGGAGTATCCGGCCTTCGAGACGGAGACCTCGATCTGGTTCTTGGAGACCGCGGTCGCATTGTACACCCGGTCCTCCACCGCGATCCACGCGGCGACGCCGCGGGCGTCCGTCGTGCGGGAGGCCCACTGAGGGCCGTTCTTCATCACGACGACCCGGGCCCCCGCGACGGGCTGCCCGCCGGGGGTGCGCACCTCCACGGTGAGGAAGTTCTGAACGATGAGCCGGGACGGCGTGACGATCTGCCGTTCCAGCGGATCGTCGACGAAGGCGCAATTGAGGAGGGTGGCCGTGGACGCGACCAGGAGGAAGTCCTGGCCCGCACTCGCGATCGTCGCGTTCGCGATCACCGCGCTCGTCCCCGTCAGGTCGACCGCCCGGATGGCGGCGGCCGCCAACGTGGCACCGTCCACCTTCAGTGAGTTCACGAGGATCCCGCGCAGGCTGTAGTTCCCGCCGACGACCTGGATCTGGGCGAACGACGGCGCAGACCCTTCCGCGAGGATTCCCTCCCGCGCGTGTCCGGACACGGTCACGTTGGCGAGGGATGCGCTGGAGTTCCTCAGGTGGATCCCGCGCAAGAAGCCCGTGACCACGATCCCGGAAACCGTGGCCGAGGAGTCCGTGAGGTTCAGCGCCTCGCCGGTTCCCTGTCGGAGGGCGATCCCGGTAAGGAGGGGCGAGCTGCCCACCGCCACGATCCCGTTGCGGACGAACTCCACGGACGCCCGCGAGAGCCGCGAGGCCTGGAAGCCCTCGAACCAGATCCCCTCCCAGTCCCCCGCGGCGGCGGGGAACTCGTTCGACGTGAACGCGATCGGCGCGGTCGGCGCGCCGTCCCCCTGCATCACTCCCCGGACGACGAGCCGGCTCCCGCGGCAGAACCGGACGGTCACGTTCGCCTCGATCGTCAGCGTCCCCGTGGGGGCGACGTCGAGGGCTCCACACACCCGCCACGGACTCCGCGCGGCGTCCCACGTCACGGACTGGCCGGCGGTCACGTTCGCGGCGAGGGTCGTCGACGGGAAGACGGGGAAGGAAGTCGCGTTCGACACGGAATCGTTCCCGAGGTAGGAGACGGAGACCGTGTACAGGGAACCGACCTGATCGGGCGACCACGCGTCGGACGCCTCCCCGTTCGCGACGCTCACGTTCACGAACAAACGGGCGGGGGCGCCCGTCGGATAGTACCAGTTGAACTGTACCCGCTCCAAGCGGCTCACGTTCCCGAACAGCCACCCGGGGAGGAGGGTCAGATTCGCGGTGGCAATCACGGGAGACCCCCGTTCGTAGCCCCCTCGGTCCGTCGCGACGGCGATCCCGCGCGCGATCACGTAGTCGTCCGGGTCCCACACCGTGAACGCGCCGCTCCCCGTCCAGGTCGGCGGCGTCCCGTTCGTCGTGTTCGCGCTCACGTTCACATGCCACGGCCCGGGGGCGGGGGGCGCCCACGACGCGATTGACTCCGCGGCGATCGAGCTGATCCTCGTCTTCGGGACGTACTCCGCGCGGGCGAGGGCCCACGTCCCGTTGCGCCACTCGACCCGCGCCGGCTCGTCGATCTGGACGAAGGACCCGCTGTACGCGATTGCCGCGGTCGCGGTGACGGTCATGCCGAGGACGTAGTCCATCCGGTCCGTGGAGACGGTCACCCCGCTCACGGGGGCCTGGGCGACGGGCACGGCGGCGAGGGTGAGGGAAAGGACTGCCAGTAACCCATGGAGAGGGTGGCGCAGACCCACAAATCGCATCGATGCGGCTCCCGTGGTATATTACTTTCGCGCGACCGCGTCGCCCGCTGGTACACTGGTACCGAACGTGGTGAGCATCGGCGCACGCTTAAGCCGTCCATCCAGCATCGCGGGCCGGCGCAGGCTCAGTCGAGGGGGAGGTTGCCTGAAAGGGGGGCGGCCCGGAGGAGGGGCGTCCCCCGCCAAACACCCGCCCGGGGATGGGCGGCCAACGGAGCGAGGGGAACGACATGAGGGGCGGACGCCAGCGCGCGGCGGTGTGGACGATCGCGATCGCTCTTTGGTTCTCGCTGGTCCCGGCGATCCACGCCGCGAGCCAGGGGACGGAGGGCCAGATCTGGTTGGATTGCAATCCGGGCGAGCGAGCCCACGCAGGCGGTTGGCAGGCGGGCGGCATCGTCTGCTTTGGGGGCGAATTCGAGCCAAACGCGCTCCTGACCTTCGACCTGCTCGTGGAGAACCGGGACAACGCGGATCAGACGGACCTGCAGGTGGCGCTCGCGATTCACTCCGAGAATCCACCGACGACGGGAGACGACCTCGTGAGCGTCACGTTCGTGGCGCCCGACGGGACGTCGACGACCCTCTTCCTAGCGGACTTCGGGAGCTCGGAGTTCAACCCGTTCGACGAAGCGTACGGCGGGCGGCACCACGTGTACGTGGGCACGGACGCCATCTGGAGCCTGTATGACTATCCCGGGACGCTCGCGGAGGACGAGACCGTTCGAATCCACGTCGAGGTCCGGCTCGGCGGGGACCCGAGCTCGGGCTTCGAAATCCACTTCGATGCGTTCGACCTGGACACGGGGGCGAAGTCGCCGAACGGTCACGACGTCACCCTCACTTCCGGCGGCGGCGAGCCCGGGCCCGGGCAGCAGGGGCCCACGGCGTGCATCTCCGGAGGGGACGCCGTCACGGTCTTCGAGGGGGACCTTGTCGCGTTCGACGGGACGTGCTCCTTCGACCCCGATGGCGTCATCGTCTCCTACGAATGGGACCTCGACCTGTCGCGGGACAGCGATGGGGACGGGGACGCGGCGAACGACGTGGACGCGACGGGGGCCGTCGTGTCCTTCACGTGGTACGACGACTATGAGAGCGAGGTCCTCCTCACCGTCGCGGACAACGATGGCCTGACGGCGACCGCTGTACAGACGGTGACCGTCCTCAACCTCCCGCCGCGCGCCTCGTTCGACGGCGCGTTCTTCGAGTTCGACCTCCGGCTTCGCGTCGCGGGCGAGAAGTGGAGCAACGTGAACGTGGAGGTCCACCGGAACTACGACCGGGAGACGGGCACGTCCGACGGCGTCGTGGGACTCCTCGAGGTCGAGCGGTGGCCCGGCCCGCCGGACGCGAACCCGACCGCGGGCGACGCCTCAATCCCGGTGCGGGTCGACGTCACGGGCACGGACGTCCTCACCGCCGTGATCACGTACGACCCGTTCGCGGACGACGGGGACGCGATCCGCGGGGACCAGCCGATCAACGGCCAAGTATGGGGCGACAACCCCCTGTGGCTCGTCCTCACGTTCCCGGACGGCACGCGGTGCCGCCTGTTCCACAACTTCAACGTCCGCCAGTCCCTCGACCGGGACCGCGACACGCCCGCGATCTTCGCGGAGCCGTGGATCGTGGACCTCGCGACCGGCGCGTCCGCCGGGATGCCGATCGAGTTCGTCGGGAGCGCGGTCGAGTTCGGGACGGACGACGTCACGTTCACGTGGGATTTCGGCGACGGGGCCGTCGTGAGCACGACGTACCTTTACGACGCCGCCCGGGGACCGGATCCGGCCTTCCCGCCGGGGAGCCCGTATGAGCCGTACATGGGCGGCGCCGTGCCCCCGCTGAACTTGCTGGACGTCGCGACGCACGCGTTCGCGTCCGCGGGCACGTACACGGTCACGCTGACGGTGAACGACGACGACGGAGGGGTCCGTGTGATCACCTTCGACGTCGTCGTCGGCGACGAGACCCTGTGTCCGTGAGGGGCCGCGCAAACGATAAGTGGCCGGTGGGGTATCGAGTCGGGATGCCTCGCGCGCTCGCGGCCGCCCTCTCCCTGCTCCTCCTCGCCCTGTTCGTGCCGCGGGCATCCGCGGTCCCGCCGAACGACATCTTCCTCTTCTTCGACCGGACGATCGACGTCACCCAGTACGTGAACGGCAGCACCGTCGAGGCGTGGGCGGCGCTGAACTTCTCCGGAACCCCGGATCCGCCGGCCCAAGTCGACAATGTCCTCTTCTCGTGGTACGCCCCGAACGGGAGCCTGGCGGCGACCGCCTCGATCGACCCGGATACGAACGGATGGGGCGTCAGCACACACCGGGCGACCGTCACGGGCACCTGGGCGGTGAACGCGACGTACCTCGGGACGCCCTCGCTATGGACGAATCGGACCTTCGCGGTCCTCCCCGACACCTGGTCGGGTGCCGTGGTCTTGGCGGGGACGACGACCGTCGGGACGGACGCGACCCTCGCGATCGCGCTGGGGACGACGATCCGCTCCGACCCGGGGGTTCGGGTCCGAATCAAGGGCACCCTGTCGGCGCTCGGGACGATCGGCTCGCCCATCGTGTTCACGTCGAACGCGAGTACGCCCGCCATCGGGGACTGGGATACCGTCCGGTTCTTCCCCTCGAGCGGGAACGCATCCGTGCTGGAGTTTGTTCGGATTCAGTACGCACGCACGGGTCTCCACATCGACGGGGCGGCGCCCCGGGTTACGAACGTCTCCGTCGCGGACGCCCAGGACGCCGGGGTCCGGCTGAACGGCACGCAGGTCCGCCTCACCGGCGTGGACGTCACGCGGACCGTGAACGGCTTCTGGATCGAGGGGGGGAGCGTGATCCTGGAGGATGTGTCCGCAGCCGGTTGCGCATACGGACTGGTCGCCCTCGGCAGCGCAATCGCAATCCGCCGCGCCACGTTCTCAAACGTGGCTCAAGCCGGACTCTCCCTCGCGGGCAGCGCCGTGACCCTCGCGGACGTCCAGAGTTCCGGCGGCGGCGTGGGTCTGCGACTCACCGATGCGACCGGAACGGGGGAACGATTGTCCTTCTCGAATACGAACGACGCCGTCGCAGGGTTCGGGACCGCGGACGTGACCTTCACGAACTCCACGTTCGGGACTGTGGTCCTGCGTCACGTTGACCTCGCGGACACCGCTCGGGTGACCGTCGTCAACGGGACCTTCCCGGGCGGCGAGCGCGTTTCCGTCGCAGCCAGCGCGCGTCTCTCCCTGTGGAACTGGCTGGCGATCCGCGTGAAGTCCTATGACGCAGGGGGAAATCTCTCCGACGCCGCCGTGAACGTGTTTCTCGACGATGCGCTCGCACACGCGTTCACATCGGACGCGAACGGCACGACGCCGACGGTCCTCCTCCCGTACCGCACGTACGCCCCCACGCTCGCCGAGTCTCGGGTCCGCATCGTCGCGTCAATCGCCGGCTACGCGTTCGCGGACAACAACCGCTCGATCGTCCTCGACCGGAGTCGCACGGAGTCGTTCTGGGGCAGCACCGCCGACCTCGATGGGGACGGGGAGCCGGACTTCTCCGACCCGGACGTGGACGGGGACGACCTCGACAACGAGGCGGAGGCGATCCTCGGGACGAACCCGATGGACCCCGACACGGACGGGGACGGGATGCCGGACGGGTGGGAGTTCGATCACCAGCTCGATCCAAAGGATGCGCGGGACGCCTCGCAGGATCCGGACGGCGACGGGCTCTCGAACGGGTCCGAGTGGGGAATCCGGACGAACCCGCAGGAGCGGGACACGGACGGGGACGGGATGGACGATGGATGGGAGTCGGAGTGGGGGTTCGACCCGAACAGTGCGACCGACGCGCAGGCGGATGCGGATGGGGACGGCTTCACGAACCTCGAGGAGTTCCTCGGGGGCACGAATCCTCGGGACGCCCGCGAGTACCCATCCTCCGGATTGGCGGCGGTGTGGCCCTTCGTCGTCGCCCTCGTCGTGGCGGTGACGATCATCGCCCTCTCCCTCGTGATCGGCAGGCGCCGTCGCGCGCGAGGGGAGAGACCGCCAACGGATGAAGGGACGGGGTCGACCTAACCCCTGAGGGCCTACAGTTCGATGAGGTCCCGGGTCACGGTGGACAGGAGCTTCGGGCCGTTCGTGGTGATGAGGACATCGTCCTCGATCCGAACGCCGCCAAACCCGGGCAGGTAGATGCCGGGCTCGTTCGTGAACACCATGTTCGCGCGCAGGACGAGGTCGCTCGCTTGGTTCATCCCGCCGCCGTCGTGGACCGCCAGCCCCACGGAGTGGCCCAGTCCGTGGATAAACCGCCCCTTGTACGGGGACGCGTCGATCAGGCTCCGCGCGATCCCGTCGACCGCTTTCGCTTTCACGCCGGGACGCATGCGTTTCATCGACTCCGACTGTGCCCGGCGGACCGTCTCGTAGATGTCCCGCTGCTTCGGGGTCGCCTTCCCGACGACGACCGTGCGCGTGACGTCCGAGCAGTAGTGCTCGTAGCGCGCGCCGAAGTCGATCACGATGAGGTCGCCCTTGCGGATCCGCCGCGGTCCCGCCGTGTAATGGGGCTCCGCACTGTTCGGGCCGCTCCCCACGATCGTCCGGAAGGAGGCCCCGGACGCGCCCCGCTCCTGCATCGCGTACACGAGGTCCGCCGCGACCTCGCTCTCCTTCCGGCCGGGCCGGATACTGCTGAGGGTGTCCTCGAGCGCGCGGGACGCGATCTGCGCGGCCTTCCGAAGCGCCGCGATCTCCTCCCGGTCCTTCACGAGCCGCGCCCGCATCGCCGCGTCGCTCGCGTCGACGAACGTCGCTTTCGGCGCATACCCGCGGAGTTCCTCGGCGGCCCGGTGGGTAATCTCCGCGAAGTTGATGCCGATCTTCCGGTGGCCCCTCAGGAGTTTCCGATACGCCGCCTCGCGCTCCGCCTTCGTCCTGTACACGGTCAGGGGGAGACCGGACTCCTTCGCCGTCTCCTCCTCGAGCGCGGACGTCAGGAGGTCCGCGGACCCGTCCGGATGGCAGAAGACCGCGCAGCCCTCGAACAGGCCGTCCGTCAGGCCGGCCGCGTACATGAAGGAGAGATCGATGTGCGGGTCGACGGAGTTCATGAACACGACGAGGTCGACGCCGTCGTGAAAGTGCGAGAAGATGCGCCTGACTCGGGTCTTCACGGAACTCCTTCGCGCGTAACGGCGCGTGCGTAATAAGGTTTGGCGGGGGAAGACCGAACCCTTATGGAGGGACCGCTCGTTCCCGCCGTGGTGCGGCGGAAGAAGGGGCAAGAGCGCCGAATCGCCGGCGAGCGGATCGAGGCGCTGTTCGCGCTCGCGGAGGAGGAGGCGTTGCGGGCGAACTTCGCCCGCGCGGACCGGTATGTGGAGCTCGCGCGCCGAATCGGGATGCGGTACAACGTCCGCCTCTCCTCCGCGTTCAAACGACGCGTCTGCAAGGGATGCCACGCCTACCTCCTGCCGCCAAAGACCGCGCGCGTGCGGATCGGGGACTCCCGCGTGGTGACGACGTGCCTGAAGTGCGGCACGGTCATGCGCTTCCCGTACGTCCGAGAGCAAAAGGCGCGCCGGCGGCGTCAATAGGCGGTCGTCATGTCCAGCTTCCCCGCGCGGCGGGCGAGCCACTCCATCAGCCGGAAGAGGCCGACGGACAGGACGAGGAACAGGGTCGCGGAGACGAGGAGCAGGACGAGGACCTCGACGAGGCCGAACGATTCCAGCGTCGTCGGCGACGTCGTCGCGATCTCCGTCAGCATCGCCGGCGGCATCAGGATCCGACGGAGGATTTCGAACCAGTACGTGAGGGGGATCGCCTTCCCCAGGGCCTGGCCCCACTCCGGGAGGATGGAGAGCGGGAACAGGACGCCGCAGAACAGGTAGAAGATCCCGGGGACGCCCTCCGCCAGCCCCCGCACATGGCGAGCGGTGAGGAAGGACAGTGCGGACAGGGAGACCCCGATGCCGACGAGACACAGGGCGCCGAGGACGAGTGCGGCGAGGAACGCGGGAACCTCCTCGAGCGCGAGGTCGACCCGGATGTGGAGAAACGCGACGCCGAAGGCCAGCGTGATCAGGACGGCAAACGTCGCGATCGAGATCTTCGTGAACGCCCGACCGACGATGTAGGTGTAGTACGAAATCGGGGAGATGTACACGTACCGCAGGGTCTGGTACCACTCGCGGTCCGCCTGGATGACTTGAAAGGTGCCGAAGAGCGTGTTACCGACGAAGATGAAGAACGCGTTCCCGATGTAGATGAAGTTGAACCGCGCGAGCCCGGCCGGGTCGGTGAAGTTACCGCCCGTCCCGATCGCGGCGAACACGACGTACATGAGGACGAGGATGAACGCCCCCGCGACGGGCTTGATCACGGAGTAGATCGCGAACAGCCACGGCTCCGTCCAGTTCGACTCGATCTGCCAGCCGAGCCACGCGGCCCATTTGAACGAGCGCCAGTGGCGGTCTACGTTCGCGCTCACTGATGCCGTGCGGTCAGCCTCCCCTCCCGCCGGGCGAGCATCTCCATGTAGCCCAGGGTGTGCCGCGCGAGGATCAGGAACACGACCGCGAGGACGACGAGGAGGAGGAGCTCCGTCTGGACGTCCAAGAACTGGAAGCTCGCGGTCGTCGCCGGGAACAGGATCTGACGGAGGGCGTCGAGGCCCAACGTGGCGGGGATGATCGAGCCCCCGATCGCGATCGCGCGGCCCCAAGCCCCGACCTGCGGGAACGCGCCGATCGGGAAATAGAACCCGGAGACGAGGAAGATCGGCTCCTCGAGGAGGGCGGACATGTGGTACGCCTCCCGCCCCCACAGGAGGTAGAGGGAGGCGAACATCATCCCCATCCCATACAGGGCGATGAGCGTGACGAAGAACACCGCGAGCAGGAGGAGGGGGTTCGCCAAGGTGAAGTGGACGCCGAAGACGTAGATGCCCGCGATGAGCGTCACGAGCGCGCGGACGGACGTCATGAAGATGCCGCCGATCGCCATCCCGCCGAGGAGCGCCAAGCGGGACATCGGGGCCATCATGTACAGCTGGAGGTTCCCCATCTCCTTCTCCCAGTACAGCTGGGACGCCATCGACCACAGGACGTTCATCCAGAACGCGATCATCACACCGCCGAGGACGACGAAGCCGACGAGCGCGTTGAGTGCCGCGCGCGCCTCTGGGGTCGAGATGCCGCGGAAGAACCCCTCGTAGATGAACACATACGCGGCGATCCCGAGGAGGGGGAGGATCCCGTCGAAGAAGATCCACGACGGTTCGCGGTTCGCGCCGACGATGCGCACGTACGCGCGGCCCCACACCGCCCGGAGGTTCAGGGTGACGGGGTTGACGGTCGTCGTCACTCCAGGGACCTCCCGACCATGCTGATGAACACGTCCTCGAGCGTCGGCTCCGACTTCTGGAGGTAGTGGATCCTCGAGCCCTGTCGGACGACCTCGCTCACGATGTCGCTCACGGCGGCCTCGTCCTCGAGGATGAACGTGAGCTTCGCGAGGCTCGACCCGCCGTCGCTCGTGAGGCTGAAGTTCTTCACGCCCCGGATCGCCTTGAACACCGCCACGTCCTTCAGCGGGTCGACCTCGATTCGGAACGTCGTGTCCTTCTTCAGTCGCCGCTTCAGGTTCGCGGGCGTGTCGACCGCCAGGATCTGCCCGTTGTTGATGATCGCGAGGCGGTCGCACATCTCGTCCGCCTCCATCATGTAGTGCGTCGTCAGCAGGACGGTCTTGTCCTCCTCCGTCTGCACCCAGTTCTTCACGTATTCGCGAATCACGCGGGACGCGTTCACGTCGAGCCCCAGCGTGGGCTCGTCGAGGAAGAAGATCGACGGGTCCGTCACAAAACCGCGGATCATGTTCATCTTCTGCCGCTGTCCGCTCGAGAGGGTGCGGACCTTCGCGTTCCGCTTCTCCCACAGGCCGAACGTGTGGAGGAGCGCGTCGACGCGCTCTTTCGCGACCTTGCTCTGGACCCCGTAGAACTGGGAGAACATCCAGATGTTCTCGCGGGTCGTGAGGAGCCCGTACCCGCTCGTCTCCCCGCCGGAGACCATGTTGATCCGTGTGCGGATCTGGAAGGTGTCCCGGGTGACGTCGAAGCCCGCGACCTTCGCGACGCCGGATGTCGGGAGGAGGAGGGTTGCAAGGATCTTGATCAGCGTCGTCTTCCCCGCGCCGTTCGGGCCGAGGAGGCCGAACAGCTCCCCTTGCCGGATCTCGATGCCCACGCCGTTGAGCGCGGTGACGGGCCCTTCGGCTCCCCCGTTCTCCGCGTTCCGCCGACGGAAAATCCGTCGGCGCTGGGTGAAGACCCTCGTCAGGTCCCGCGTCTCAACCGCCAATTCCGCCATGCGTCCCTCGTGACCGCGATCGGCGGCGGCCACTCGGATCCCCGTGTCACGCCGCCTGCGCTAGGACCAGCCGCCGGTACCGGGTCACATAGCCGGCGATGCGGTTCCGCATCATCGTCGTGGACACGTCCGTCAGCTCCGACACCTTCACTTTGTTGTGTTCGAAGTCCGTCGTGAATGCGTCGGGGTGTTGGCGGAGGAGCTCGATGGCGACGCGCTTGATGTACGTCGGCCGGATGTTCCCCAAAGTGCACCTGCTGGTTTCGCGGTAGAGCCGTCGAAAATGGCGGACGTAGATAAAGATTGTCGTCCCCACCGCGAACGCGGGAAGCGCGCAACTGGGCCGGGTAGGATTAAATACAGCACCCAGATTCGCATCCGAATTCCCCGGGTGGGATGGCGTGGAAGAATCGATCGCGAACGTCGAGATCGTCCGGGCGGCCGCGAACAGCTACGTGGCGAAGGTCCAGAGCGAGCTCGGAGGGATCCGCGAGTATCGGGGCGACACGTTCGAACAGGTCCTCGAGCAGGTGATCATCGACCTCCAGGAAGAATTCGAGGTGCCAGACCTCAGCAGCGTCTGATCACGGCGTCTGGCTGTAGTCGTACACGCCCTTGCCCGTCTTCCGCCCGAGGCGGCCCGCGCGCACGTACTGTCGGAGGAGGGGGGAGGGCCGGAACTTCGGGTCCCCCGTCTCCCGGAACAGGGTCTCCATCGTGTCGAGGCCGATGTCCAGCCCCGTGAAGTCCGCGAGCTCGAACGGACCCATCGGCATGTTCGTCCCCAGCTTCATCGCCTTGTCGATGTCCTCGGGGCTCGCGACGCCCTCCATGAGGAGGTTGAACGCCTCGTTCATCATCGGCACGAGGAGGCGGTTCACGACGAAGCCGGGGGACTCCTTCACCTCGACGGGCTCCTTTCCGATCTTCACGCAGAACGACTTTGCGAACTCCACCGTCCCTTTCGACGTCTCGCTCCCGCGGATCACCTCGACGAGCTTCATCACGGGCGCGGGGTTGAAGAAGTGCATCCCCACGAACCGGTCCGCGCGCTTCGTCGCGCTCGCCATCTCCGTGAGGCTCAGGGACGACGTGTTTGACGCGAAGATCGCCCCTGCCTCCGCATGGACCTCCGCCTCGGACCACACCTGCTTCTTGACGTCCATCTTCTCGAACACCGCCTCGATCACGAGCTGGGCGTCCTCCAGCGCGGTCGCCATGTCCGTCGTGCCCTCGATCCGGGAGAGGATCGCGTCGACCTCGTCCTGCGTCATCTTCCCCTTCTCGACGCGCTTCGCGAGCGGTCCACGGATCCGCTTGAACCCGCTCTCGACGAACCGATGCTCGATGTCGCGCATCGCGACCGCGTAGCCGGCCTGGGAGCACACCTGGGCGATCCCCGCGCCCATCGCGCCGGCGCCCAGCACGCACACTTTCTTGATATCCTCAACCCGCATGGACAGGCCTCCGGCAGAGGGGATTCCGGATGGCGAGGGCGGGTATATGTACGCTGAGGGTCAATCTTCGAAATCCCTCCCGCCGGGCGGAACAAGCTACATAGCCGGACGCCCGTCCCCGGTCGTGCGCAGCGCCCCGCTGGCGGCGATTCTCGTCGCGGTCGTCTGCGTCTCCTTCGCGTCCGTCTTCATCCGCTGGAGCGAGTCGCCCGCGCTCACGATCGCCCTGTACCGGATGGGGTTCGCGACCCTCTTGCTCGCGCCGTTTCTCGCCACCGCCAAGGGCGCGCAGATGCGGGCGCTCACCCCACGGGACTTCGGGCTTCTCGCGGTCGTCGGCTTCGCCCTGGCGGCGCACTTCGCGACGTGGATTCTCTCCCTCCAGCTCGTCGACGTCGCCACGTCCGTCGTCCTCGTCACGTCCCATCCGCTCCTCGTCGCGCTCGTCTCCCACGTCGCGTTCCGGGAGCGGGTGAACCGCCAGACGGCGCTCGGGATCGGCCTCGGCTTTGGCGGCGTCGTCGCGATCGCGCTCGCGCAGGCGGGCCGCGGGCCGAACCCCCTCCTGGGAAGCCTCCTCGCGTTCCTCGGGGCGATCGCGGCGGGCGCCTACCTGCTCGCGGGCCGCCGGCTCCGCCAGCGCATGGACCTCGTCCCGTACGCAGTCACCGTGTACGCATTCTCCACGCTGTTCCTCGTCCTCTTCGTTGTGATGGCCGCCACTCCAATCGTCCTCACTTCGAACGTCGGGCGGGAGCTCGGCCTGTTCCTCGCGATGGCGGCGGTGTCCCAGATCGGCGGGCACACGCTCTACAACTATGCCCTGAAGCACGTGAGCGCGACGGTCGTGTCGACGAGCCTCCTCGGGGAGCCGGTCGGGGCGTCGATCCTCGCCTTCCTCCTCCTCGGAGAGGCCCCTGGGTGCGCGGGCGGGACGGGTCCGTGCCCCGCGACGGGGCTCGTCATCGCCGGAAGCGCGCTCGCGCTCACGGGCATCCTTCTGACGGCTCGGGCGTCCGTACAACGTCGACGGAATCAGACAACGGCGGCCTGAGGCGCCCGGCGGTATTCCGCCGCCAGCCGTTGAATGATCGAATCGTATGCGGCGTGCATCCCGAGGCCGATGATGTCCCGCTCCACCCGCACGAACGCCTGCGCAATCCGCGCTCTCTCCTCTTTTGGGATCGCGCGCTCCACTTCGGGGAGCAGGACCTGATGCTCGAGCCGCATATGCTCCCGGAGGAGTTTCGAGTACGCCGTGAGGCTCCGGACGAGCGATTTCCGCGCGGCCTTCCGCGTGGACGTGTCGGGGATCGTCATCCGAATCGCGTCGATCAGCTTCCGCAACGACATGTGTTCCGCCGTCAGGCGTCCCACGATCTCAGGACCCCTGGGCGAAGCCTTCACGAGCGCCGGGAAGAGGACGTCCTCTTCCTTCCCCTGGTGACACCTGTCCGCAAAGTCGGATGCGACGATCATCGCGTCGAGCAGATCGTCCTTCGGGACCACGTCGTCCGCGCGAATCCGCCCCGCGATCCCATCGAGGGAATCGAGGAGGTGACTGATCGCCTCGTGCTCGGACCGGAGGACGCCGCTCGGGTCGTCCATCGCCCCGACGGGGGCGCCAAAGGGCATAGTCGTTCCGATACGACTGTACTTACCGAGGGGTCGGGGTGCGCGATCCGGGAGAACGACGCGCGTCTGGCGGGACCGTGCATTCCCGGGGGTCCCGGTCGTCCCGGAGGCGCTGGAACGACGGAGCGCGCAGCGCGACGTCCGGAGTGAACATCAGGTACTCGACCTCCGCGACGAGCTCCGGGCGGCACCAGAACTTCACCTCCCCCGCCAGCGGAGGTC
>Ga0209751_10000145_pt1 | contig 72953 bp, 136 predicted proteins | sample RifCSP13_1_FD_184019 | JGI IMG/M metagenome (GOLD analysis project Ga0209751, IMG submission 184019) | Soil microbial communities from Rifle, Colorado - Rifle CSP2_sed 13_1 (SPAdes) (version 2) | ecosystem: Environmental > Terrestrial > Deep subsurface > Rock core/Sediment | place: Rifle...
AGTGGTCGAAGCGCTCGGCTGCGACGTCCCAGCGGAAGTTCTCCCGCACGTGCTTCAACCCGGCTTCGCCGAGTGACCTTCTGGCCCCTGCGCTCTCATAGAGATACTCGAGCGCCTCAGTGAAAGCCTCGACGTCAGAGAGCCAGACATCCTCACCTGATGGGACGGTGATGAGACGTTGTGGTTCGATGAGCTTGCCGCCGGGCCCGACGACCTCGGTGATGGCGCTGACATCCTGTGCGATGACCGGCACTCCGACCGCGAGACTCTCTGCCAACGTCAATCCGAAACCCTCGCCTCGACTGGTCGAGATGAATAGGTCGGCTGCGTTGTACAAGCAGTTCAAATCCTCTTGCGCCCAACCCTCCCAGGAGTTGCTTAGCCCTGGCAAGAAGAACCGCTTGTGGTCGATATCCGGCACCTTGCGGATGAGTTTCTCGATGGGTACGCCGCTGGTCTGCTGCTTGCTTTGTGTATGGAAGTGGACCTGTACGTTCGAGTGCCGACGCATGAACGGAATCAGCGCCTGGAACGTCGCTCCGAAATCCTTCCGTCCGCTGTTCTTGTCGACCCGCAGGACAAGGAAGCCCTTGCGGTCGAACCCGAACATCTCCTTGCAGTCCTTCTTCGTCTTGCAGGTGATGCCCGTCGACGTCGTGATGGGCTTCTCGCTGACCGGCCAGAACTGGTCGGTGTCGACCCCGTGATAGACCATCTTCGAGCCCGGATACTGCGACTGTCCGAACTTGCTCATGGTCACGACGTTGGTGACCGTCAGGAGCCTCTGCCACTCGGCCGGCAGGTTGTAGCCATCACACGGCAGATACGTGAGGATGGGTCGGAGTTGGAGCAACATGCGCGCCCGGTCGTACTGATTCTCATAGAGCATGTCGAGGAGGGTGTCGGGGTCATGGAACTCGACCACCACCTCAGGCGCCACTCGTCCGAGCATCTCGACGACCCTCGAATAGCCGAACGTGTCGTGCCCCAGGAAGCGGGTCGGTCGATAGAGCTTGAGAGGCGTCGCTTGTGATGGATCAAGGAGCGATGGCCAATAGTCACCTTCATGGTTGACGGCAAGTACGGTGATGTCATGCCCATAGTCGCGCACGAGGCGCTCAGCGAGAGAGTGGGTGACACGCCCGAAGCCCGTGTGGCAGCCAGCATCACCATGCCAGAGGATCTTGGCCATGAGCCCTCCCGAAAGGATGAGGCGTGATGTCGACTACTGACGGTCGACGACGATGTCCTTCGCAGCGGTGGTGACGACCCTGCCGCCCGGATAGGTGACTTCCCAGCGACCCTTGTAGGAGCCCTTCAGGTTGAGATCGTTCACTGACCACTGGTAGCGCACGGTCCCGGATGTCGCGTTGATGATGGTGGCGGATCCGTTGACTCGATACGACTTGTCGTTGTCCTTGCGCATCTGGAAGCGGACCGTCGCCCCAGTCAACGTTTCAACGTCGGTGGCATCACCGAGAGCATGGATGGTGCCTGTGAGGTCCGGGCCGGTGTCACCCGTGATGAACGAGCCCATGTAACCGCTCCTTGTCCAGTCTAGGAACCGCGTCGAGTCGGCCCAGTCTAGGAACCGCGTCGTATCCGCCCAATCGAGATACCGGGTCGTGTCTATCCAATCGAGATGGTCCGGCAGGAGCGGTGAGATCGAGGCATCGATCGAGAACGACCCGGTCTCTTGGGTCGCCAAGATGGCGTCTGCACTGAACCCGACCGTTCGGGTTGCACCGATCACCGCATCTACGGCGAAGGCTGCGACACCTGTCTTCGCGATGAACGCGTCCACTGTGAACGCATCGCCAGCGGTCGCTTCGATGACCGCGTTGAGCGTTACGGTAGCAGAACTCGTGCTGAGAAGTACAGCATCTGTGCTGAACGAGTCAACGATCGTGCGGACGATGTAGGCATCGACCGCGAACGAGGCGGTCTGTTGCCCTGCCATGACAGCGTCGGCTGAGAGTGATGCATCTCTCGTCGTGAGCAAGATAGCATCGACCGATAGCGCACCGAACACGACAGCACGGATGATCGCGTCCGTCGTGAACGAGCCAGCACGCGGGACACTCGCGAGAGCATCGATCGTGAAGGAACCCGTCCTGCCGGCCGCGATGACCGCATCGATAGTGAACGCCCCGACACCTGCTCCTTCGATCCAAGCGTTGACACTGAACGACGCGGACGACGACCGTCTGACGATCGCGTCGATGACGAAGGAGTCGGTGATGGTCGGCAGAAGAAGCCATGCATCGATCGTGAACGAAGCCGTGTTCGTCTCGAAGAGGACGGCGTCTGCGGTGAACGAAGCCGTCGCGCTCTTGGCGATGACAGCGTCGATGGTGATGACGCTGACCGCTGTCCGCTCGACGATGGCATCTACATCGAAGGTATCGGCCTGCCCCTTCGATATGATCGCATCGACCAGGAACCCATCTGGGGTCGTCTTCGATATGACGGCATCGATGGAGAACGCCCCGACACCCTCTCCCTCGATGAAGGCATCGACCGTGAACGCCCCGACCTGCGTCTTGCGAACGATGGCATCAGTCGTGAACGAAGCCGTCCGGGTCGCAAGAAGGTAGGCATCGACGCTGAACGACGCTGCTTGAACTGCATGCAGGTCCGCGTCGATGAGGAAGGACCCGGTTTGGGTCCTCGCGAGGATGGCGTCCGTGCCGAACGACGCCGTGGTCGTCGCAGAGATGACCGCATCGATGGAGAACGACCCGCTGCGCGTGGCCAGCAGGATCGCATCGATGGTCGCCGAGTCAGTCCCCGCAGCACGGATGACCGCATCGATGGAGAGGCTGGCTGAAGATGTGCGCTGCAGCCACGCATCGACCGTGAGAGTCGCAAGGGCCGTCCTCGTGACGATCGCATCGATGCTGGCTGATGCCGCCCTGGTCGCGGCGATGATCGCGTCGATCGTGAAGGCCGCGATCCCGGTCCCCTCGACCCAAGCATCGATACTGAACGAGCCTGCCTGTGCCCTCAGGACGATGGCATCGGCGGCGAACGAGTCTGTGCGCGTCGCAAGGATGTAGGCATCGATGGAGAAAGACCCAGCCTGTGTCCTGCGCACGACTGCATCGACCGTCGCAGAGCCTGTCCTAGCCGCCAGGATGGTCGCGTCGACGCTGAACGCGGCGACGTTCACTCCCTCGATGAAAGCGTCGACCGTGAACGCACCACCGATAGTGGCTCGGGCGATCGCATCGACCGTCAGCGATCCTTGCCGAACAGCCAGGAGATAGGCGTCGACGGTGAGCGACCCTGCTCGCGAAGCCATGGCTACCGCGTCGATCAAGAAGGACGCTGACTGGACCTTCTTGACGATCGCATCTAGCGTGAAGCTCGATGTGACCGTCCGCTTCAGGCATGCATCAGCCGTGAACGCCCCGACTTGTGTCTTGCGCAAGACAGCATCGACGACCGTCGAGTCAGACCTCGTCGTCAGGATGATGGCGTCGACAGCGAAGCCCTCGACGTTGATGCCCGCGACCCAGGCATCGATCGTGAACGAACCAGCGATGGTTCTTCGGATGACCGCATCTGCAGTGAGAGAGCCAGGGATCGTCGCGATGATCACGGCATCGACCGTGAACCCGGCGGCCTCCACCACGACATCCCCAAGAGTCGTGTCGCCGAGCGTGATCTCACCCAACGCTGAGGTACGCGCTTGCACATCGCTAAAGACCCAGGTCCTCTTGCAGATGGCGTCGACAGAGAAGGACCCGACACTTGTCTTCTGCAGCGAAGCATCGACAGTGAGGGAACCAGACCGCGTCAGCGACAACCAGGCATCGATGGTGAGTGAGGCTGCCTGGGTCTTGCGAGCGACAGCATCGACCAGCAGTGACGCGATGGCGGTCTTTTCGATGACCGCGTCCGCGCTGAACGAGGCGATCCTCAGCGCACTTATGAACGCATCGACAGTGAAGGACGCAGTCTGTGTCTTCCTGAAGACGGCATCGCCAGAGAGGGACCCAGTCTGAGTCCCCTTGATGATGGCGTCGGTGCCAAGCGATACCGACTGCGTCCTCTTGGTGATGGCATCGATCAAGAACGAGGTAGAGCTAGTCTTCTTGATGATCGCGTCGACCGTGAACGAACTCGCCTGGGTCTTTTTCAGGACCGCAGCCGACGTGAACGATGTCGGTGCCGCTCTCTTGATGACAGCATCCGAGAGGAACGACCCAGACCGCGCTCGCTTAATCGCAGCGTCCGCCGTGAGGGTCTTGGTGCCGCTACCAGCCTTGAGTACAGCGTTGACTGTGAACGACAAAGACCTGGTCTTCTTGATGACGGCGTTCGCAGTGAGAGAACCGGGGACGGTGGTGCCGCCCGCCGTCGTGCCGATGAGCGCGAAGCCCACGACGCCCCAGGCATCGGAGTCGGTGATCGAGCCCGTACCGCCGTCGATGGTGCCCGCAGCCGAGGCGCTCCCCACGGCGACCAGCATCGGATTGGTGGTCCCGATGGCGGACCAACTGCCGCTGGTATAGACATAGGGTCCCGCCTCGGCCCCGATGGCGCCCCGCGAACAGCGGAAGTAGTTCGACGCGTCCAGCGAACCCGTCCGCCGCAGGACGACCCAATAGGGGGTGCCGCCGGTCAGCGATGCCGAGAGAGCGACGCTGAACAGGGTGATGCTGGTCGATATGGAGGCGTTGGGGATCGTGGCCGAGCCAAGGACGGTCCCCGAGGGCACGCCGCTGCTATCGGACTGGATCTCGACCACCACGTCATCAGCAGGAGAGCCGAACTTCTGTAGATAGACGAAGCCCCTAGCGACGGTCACGGCCCCGGACGGCGTGAAGGGCTGGGCCAGGCGCTCCGATGCCGTGGTCCCGAAGAGCTCCTCATCCTGTGACAGCCCTAGGAGCTCGAAGGCGTCACATAGATAGGACGCCTGCAGGTAGATAGCACCATCAGTGCCGGAACTCTCGGCATAGCCACCGAGCTGGTGCCACCATCGCCCGCCGGACTGACCCGTGAAGCGGGCCGCTGCGTTATCGTCGTTGATGGCCAAGAAATTGAGGACGAGCCGATCCGCCCCAAGTGTCTGGACGCTGGCATCGGCGGCCGTAGCACTCGTGCCCTTGCTGTTGACCGTGGCGCCCGCCGTGGCGTTCTCGATGACGGTCTCGATCGTCGTGCCGGTCGAGACATCGGTGAACTCGTAGAAGCGCCAATACAGGTCTTCCGAGGTGCTGTTGCCGCCCGTGAACGTCGGGGCGCTGGTGGAGAGCGAGCGGCCGATCCAAAGATGCTGGATGGCCTCGTTGCTGTCACCCACATCGAAGGCGCCGATGTAGGTCCAGGCGTTATCCGTGCCAGCGAGGTTCTCGATGTTGGTGGCGCTGGTGAAGGTGACCGCGCCATCCGTCGTGCCATCCTGGAGGACTTGCAGGATGACGATGCGGCCCGCCGCACCGGGGGCGTGACAGGTAGCGGTCCACGCACCACCGGCATCAGTGGCGCCACTACTTCTGTCTAGGTAGACCGGCGCAGCCATCAGCCGTAGTCGATGTCAGAGTCCCAGACGAGATCGCCCGAGCTGATGGTCTCGTTGCTGGACGTGTAGACGCGGATATGCTGGCCGGCATCCCATGTAGCCCGCGCCTCGGCGTAGGCCTCGGCGCGCTCGACCTGCGAATCGGTCAGGCTGGCGATGGGGATGTCACGGATGCGCCGCTCCGTCCCGTTGGAGCGGACCTGCACGATACGGACGAACTCGGCCATCAGTCAGCCATGTGCCAGTCGTGGTGCGTTGGACACATGAAGACCCGGAGGGCCGCTTCATGGGCGACTCTCCGGGTCTTCCGTCCAAAAGGTGTCTTCTTCACGGGGTGGGATCCCCTATGATCTACCCCGTGGGATCGGGGCTTCAGGGCGCTTAGAGCTGACCCTTCACCATATCGCTGCCTAGCTGGTAGACGTCTTCTCCGCCACAGGTCATACCGTTGGGCATGACCCAGAGCCGCTGCACCTGTCCACCAGGTAGCTTCTTGCCGATACCATAGCAGACCACTTCCTGGCTCTCCTCGTCGCTGAACGACATGACGCCCACATGCTTGGCCACGTAGTACGGCTGGTCACCATCATCGACGGTCTGGATGAGTACCGGAACCAGGACGCCCTCTGCGTTCGAGCGCTCTTTGCTGCAAAGCATCCAGATGCCAGGCACACGCATGAGGCCCTGATGCTTCGCGATCCAGCCCCTCTCGTTGAGGTCGATGACCGTCGACGCTGCTGAGCGCTGACCATCTGACATGGCATACGTCCGGATGACAAGGAAGAAGGGATTGGGCCCCTGCCACTCATAGTCAGCCATGATGAAGGCGAAGGGCCATATCACAGGCCATCCAGCCCCTCCCGCCGTCTGGCCTCCTCTTGGGACAGGGTATGGAGCCCGACGGCATCGTTCATCTCCCGGACAGCGGTCTGCACCTCTTCGGGACGTCTGGCCACTTGATCGTAGAAGTCAGAGATACCGAGGACCTTCTGGCCGATATGCCCGATCTGGATACGCGTATCGACGAAGATGCGAACACCTGCCCTGCGTGCGTTCAGGCAGAAACGGAGGTCCTCCCCCATCGTGCCGGTCCACTCGTAGAACGGCCACGGATGCAGACCAGCACGGATCATCAGTGAGGGGAAAGGACCGCCCATGATGGCCGAGAAGACATCTGGCTCGATGAGATAGAACGCCGCGCCGGTCGCGTCCACCTCCACGTAATCCATGCCCTGCCAGTCTTCGATGAAGTTGAAGGGTCCCTCTGCCATGTCACGGGCCCGGAAGAGGGTCGGCTGATAGGGCGGATAGCGGCGGACACAGAGCCCGCCCACGATGATGGGCTCGCTGATCTGCGCCTTCAGCTCGTGGTACGAGGCCACAAGACTACCGACCGCCTCAGCCTCGAAGACCATGTCGTCATCGATGAAGAGCAGCCACTCGCCATCCATCATGCGGACAGCTTCGTTGCGCTGCAACGGCAACTGCGAGCCCTGGATGTAGATCCGGTTGACAGGCTTACCGGCGGCCCAGCGGTAGTCCGTCTTCATGTGTGAGACGTGGGTCTCGGCTGCGATGCGATCACGGAACGGTGTAGCGATCGTCCCGATGGGGTCCTGGTAGATCTCTTTGAAGATGGTGAGGTCGCTCATCTCCCTCTTCCTCGCCGGGGCATGCCCCTGAGCGTTTATGCGACGGTGACAGCCAAGTTCGCGACCGAAGCGTCGTCCGATACCTGACGCAGATGTAGCGTCCAGCTACCAGCGGCAGGGATGATCAGGCCTTCCCACTCATAGTCACCCGAGAAGACGGGGCTGGTCAGCGTGTCCTCTCCGGAGGCCTCGGCGGTCATGTAATACCTGATCTCAGCGTCCGTCGTCTCGTCGACCGAGTCGACGTCGTTCGCCAAGATGTGGAGCACGGTGACCTTCGCCGTGACATCGCCGGTCGTCCGGCGTGAGATCGTTGCCATCTCTCACTCCTTCCAAGACTGGCTGGCCAGCCTGGTGATATCCAGGGTCCAGTCACGAGGACTGCTGCCCTGGTCGAAAGGCGTCTTGTAGGTCTCTTGGCCTACCGGTCCGCCCCACTTCTCGACATAGTACCGGGCGTTCAGGGGGAACGTTCGTGCGTTCTCAGCTTTGTACCTATCGGAACGCAAGAGCGTCGAGCTCATCACATGCGTCCCAGCCATGTCGAGTTGGTAGATCGTGGAGCCCAGCAGCCCACAACGATAGTGGTAGTCGTTGTCCTCGAAGTAGCCAGGCACGAAGTTCTCGTCGAACCAGCCGACGGTCTTGATCGTCGAAGCCCTGATGCCGAAGAGATGCATACCCTGGAAGGCCACGAGCCCGTAGCCAGCGATATTCTCCTCGAGTCGCTCGAGATCGCCTTCACCGAGGATGAGATCGCTATTCGCGATGGCCCACCATGGTGCATCGGAGTGGAGTTTGATGAGGAGGTTCCATGAAGCTGAGACACCGAGGTTGCGATGGCCACGCGTGACGAGCAGTCGTGGCTTCATGCGCACGCCCATGGGCAATACGAGCGGATCCTTCGTCGGGCTGTTGTCGATGATGTGGATGAAGCCATATTGGTCTTGAGAGATCGACTCGAGGCACTCGAATAGCAGGTCCGGGTTCGATAGGTAGGGGATGCCGATGACTGGGATCACTTGACTCTACCGAGGAGCCATCGCAATACCAAGAAGCCCATGAGGACGACGAGTATCCCGATGATGATGGCCTCGAGCGGCTGGCCCTCGCACTCGATCTGATCACACAACTCACCGAAGATGAACCATGACGCGATCATGCCGATCCGCCCTCTGGATTCGGATAGTAGTGATGGACCACCTGCTCGACGAAGAAGAACCTCACGCCGCCAGCGATCATCCGCGTCCAGAGGTCGCCATCCTCTGGCATCCCTCGCTGCAAGCACTCCAGATCATATCGATAGCCAAGCGAACGCTTCCAGATAGCGGCTCCATCACAGAAGGCCCCGAAGCCAGGTGGCCAGCGACCGTAGTGCTGGATGCGCCCGCCGCTCTTGAACGCGATGGACTTGCCATAGGCGAAGTCGACATCGTTCCACTCAAGACCCCTGACGAGCACCTCGACATGATCCGGCGTGAACTCATCGTCATCATCGAGTCCGCCGACGTAGTCCCCGGTAGCATGATCGTGGCCCCAGTTCCGAGCCTCGAGCCCGATGACACCCCAACGCACATGCGGGTCATCAGGGAGCGGCTGCTTAGGGAGGTTCCAGTAGTGGACCCTGGCGTCGTCTTCCGCGATGGCAAGCACGCCCTCCGTCGTCTCGTCATCGGTCCCGTCACCAACGACGAGGACCTCGAGCTCATGCTGTGTCTTCTGACGAAGGACAGAAGGAAGAGCGCGCTCAAGCAGTAGCCTGGGACGATGGTGCGTCGGGATGATGATGCTGACCCTAGCCACGCAGCATCCTCGCCAGTCCCTCCTCGAGAGATATCTTCGGCTCGTAGTACGTCTTCATCAGCGTCGGGTCGCAATAACGTTGCATGACCCCGAACGGCTTGTCGGCAAGATTGACTATCTTGGGCTCGTAATCGACGATCGATGCCACCCGTAAGGCAAGTTCGTTGAAACTGACAGGCTCTCCGCACCCGATGTTCATGGCTACATAGCCGTCGATGCCGTTCTTGACCCGAGCGATGGTGGCCCCCACGACATCGTCGACATGGATGAAGTCACGTGTCTGTGTCCCCGGGCCCCAGACTATGAGTGGGTCCTCGCGCGCGCGCGCGCGAGCGACTATGGAAGGCACCGGATACTCAGGCGACTGGTCCTCACCATACCCGCTGAACGGACGGATACAGAGCGTCCTCACGCCATACTTCGCGGCCTTCCAGGCGAGATATTCGCCAACGACCTTCGTGAAGCCATACATCTCATCAGCGCCAACCCAGAACTGTCCGTTCTTGGGGCTGAAGTCGGCTTCTTGGAGCGGCGCAGTACCCGCATCCTTCTGAAGAGACGTCGGGTAGACCGCTGACGAACTGGGGTAGACGATGACCCTCGGCTTGGCCTTAGCGGCCCAACGGAAGAGAGCCGCATCCAATCTTAGGGAGTCAGCGTTGAAAAGCGGGTCGCCCTCGATCTTCTCCCTGCCTCCGACGGGCGCTGCGAAGTGATAGACGATGTCATACCTCGGATGACCTGATCGCCCGAGAAAAGAGGCAGCATCATCCACCTGCAAACCAGGGCCATGGTCCCATCTGGCATATGGGCTGGACATGTCGTCCACCGCAGTCACACGATGGTCAAGATAGAGATGATGCTTGGCGAAGTGTCGCCCGAGAAATCCGGCGCCCCCGAGTACCAAGATGTTCATAGCCCACCCTGCATGGCCCGTCTTCCAAACCTAGCCGTAGCTGCCCCGCGAGCGGCTCCAGAGTCATGACGACCATGGCACGGGCGACATAGGGCCACCCAGTCACTGGGGTCACGTCGATACTCATGGCTCAGGTTGGCCCAATCCAACTTGCCCCGCTCGCCACATCCGACGCAGGTCTCAGGCTTAGTGCGTACAGATGCTATCCAGAGATGGAGAGTGCGATAACCCACGGCGCCACCACGCCAGTGCGAGGATGCCTCGCCCTTCATCTCTACCCTCCCGGGCAAGAACCAGCCAGTGTTGACGACTCGCTTGGTGTAGTGACCGCGTTTCACCCCGATGTTCGAGTAGAGCGCTCGACACCGCTGACTACAATAACGTCCTCTACCTGCGGCGATACGCCCCTCAGTCACCCTGAACTTCTCGCCGCATAGACAAATCACTTCGACCTTCGGGACGCGCTCTCCCCAATAGCCCCTCACTCCCGCTCCCCCCAGCCGATGACCATCTCATAACCCATCGGAAAGTTCCAAGCCTCTCCGAGCCTGTGCCCACCCATCGAGAACCATGCCTCGAAGTCTTCCGGATAGTAGGCCCAGATGTGCCCTTCTTCCGGGTCCCAGCCATCCCGCACGAGTGGATGACCGATGATCACAAACTTCGCCAGCGGCATCCATGCCTTCACGAGTCCCACGGGGTCATGGATGTGTTCGAGGAACTCGCAGAGGACGAGGATGTCGCACTCGGCAGGCTCGATGTCCTCGATCTTCGCCTCTATCACCGCCATCTTCGGATAGCGTTCCCGGGTCGCGGCCACGGCAGCAGGGACGACGTCGTAGCCCGTGACGATATGAGCAGGGGTGAACCAACCGCTGATATCACCCGCACTGCATCCAGGCTCGATGATCCTAGCTGGCCCCGGGATGCGTGGCAGGAGACCCCTGATGATGTCTCTCGCTTTGTTCACTCGCTCCGTCTGGGTGTCGGCGAAGATCGACACGGCCGTCCCGTCGTAACGGAGGTTGTAGGCGATTATCTGTTCTGGGGTCCATCCCTGGATACGCCTCACCGACAGACCCAGATCTGGAAGTCGTACTCGAGATGTAGGAAAGCTAGTCCGGTCTTCTGGATCGGTTCCCAACCTGCCTCGACGAGCATCTTCATGTACCCATCGCTATCGAACATCCAGAGGTGCTCAGGGTTCGTATCGACTTGTCCGACCCGCATCTCTGGCGACGAGGCTATCAACCTGCCCGCCTTCAAGCGAGCTAGCTTGAGGACATCATCTGGATATTCGAGGTGTTCGAGGATCTCTGTGAGGACGACGACATCGAAGTATTCTTCGCGGTCGAGCGCCTCTTGGAGGCTCTCGCACCGGATATCGATACCGATCTCGCCCGCCATCTCCTGGAGCGAGAAGATGTTAGGGGTGCTGACATCAGAGAGCACGAGCCTAGGGATGGGCTGGATGGTCTCGGCAAGACAGACGATGCTGCCATCGCCACAAGCCGGATCGATGAGTGAGTCAGGCTTGAGCCAGGCGATGAGGCCGGCAGTGACGTTTGTCCTGGCGATGTGATCGCACCAGGCGCTGTTGTGGCGCTCGACCTGATAGTCGAAGCCGGGGGAGTTTCCGGTCCGCTGCCTCACAGGACAGCCCTGATCGTCTCGATGTCCATGGCTGCTCTCCCAGATGAGACCCACTCGTTGAAGACTCGGCTGTCATGCAGGTACATCGAGTGCGCGTTCACACGTGCGTAGCCCTCATCCATCTCGGCCGTACCGGCAATCGGATGGCAGTGCTCGATGACGACATCCGGTAAGTAGAAGTACCGATCGACGCCCTGCGCGAGGACTCGCCACGCATCGTCGAGATAGAGATGCTTAGCGCCCGGCAGGCTCATCCACCCGAGGGTCCTGACGATGCCGCTGCTGATGAAGACCTGTGAAGGGATGTCGTGACGGATGCGATCATCGCCATAAGCGAAACCTGGCGTCTCGAGCGCCTTCGTGATGGCCGCATCCCAGGCCTGTGTCCGGAAGCGATGGTCATCACCGACGAAGCCGACGATGTCGTGAAGCTGTGAGTACTCTGCGGACGCGACGTTGAGCGGGGGCCCCATCCCGCCACCCTCATGCTTGTATGTCGCGACAGGGACTTGTTGCTTCACGTATCCGATGAACGTGTCGTCGTCGGCATCGACGACGAAGACCATCTTCGTGTCATCCAGCGATCTCGTCGCCTCGAAGGCGTCATACGCCTCTCGTGCCTTGATGGGTCGCCCCCTGGAAGGGCAGATGACGATCATCGACATGATGCACGATTGTGACACAAAGAAACGTCCCCGTGGAGGGGCTGAGGCTCCACGAGGACGTTTGATGTTGTGCGACCGGGACGTGTCTCCGGGGTATCAACTCCCAGCCCGTCCGGACATGCTCGTCAGCTACCCGCTAGTCTCGGGTACGAGGGAGTCGGTGGTGCCTGATGGGGCCCCACGCCCTCGATGGTCTGAGCAGTCAGTTCTGCTTCGGCCGCACCAAGAGTCTACTCCACCCATGTTCGCATCACGGCCGCAGCGCGCCTTGCCTCGGAGGCAGTGGTCCTACCTTACAAGGCAAGAGTTAGTGTTTTGCTACCCTTAGGTCTCATCGAACGAGTAGCTGACGGTCTCCTGCCCCCAGTTGCCCGGGTTGGCATCGGCATCCACGACGAGCTGGAACACGAGGTAGCGGGTCGTGGCATCGGTAGCCGAGTACGACGAAGCATCCCATGCCAGCTTGTTGCCCGAGGTGTAGTTAGCGAACGTCGTGGTCGCGACGGAGGAGGTCGTGGCCACAGGCGTGACGCCTGTGATCTGGTTGGCGCCGACCATGAGGGTCGTCGATGAGCCGACCGCGCCATCACCCCAGACCAGGAAGTTCGTGACGCCGTTGTCGGGTGCGGTGCTGAGCTTGAGCTTGAGCCACTTGTCATAGCTCTTGGTGCCGACGCTGATCGGGTTCGCCTGCCTGTTGGCAAGCGAGTTCGTGGCGTTGTCGGCACTGATCATGTCGATACCGGTGACCGTCGCTGATTCGGTCCCGGCGTTGGTTCCCGTGTACACACGGAGCGTGAGTGTCGCGACCATCTCTGGTTACTCCATCATGTCGCCCGCGTCATCCTCGAGGAGGGGGTCGCTCATCCATCCTGAGGACGAGCTTCCACTCGGGAGCGCCGGCTTGCTGGCCTTCGACTCGAGGACCTCTCGAGCGGTCGGTACTTCACCCTCCATGAGCAGGACGGGTCCAGAAGGACCCATCGCCAGGAGGGACGAGCCGAGCGTCCCACCAAGGGGCGGTCGGCCATCCTCACGCCGCGCTTCGTCGACGACCATCCAGGACATCCCTGCAAGCGCGTAACGGTTACGTTGGGCACGAGTGATCGATTCCTTCAGGTTCAGTGCTGCGAACTTGAAGATGAGGTTGTTGCGAGCACCACCGAAGGACTTGTCATGGACGACGCCCTTCGTGACGTAGCGAGCCGTGAGATCGAGGAGCGGACGCAGGCCCCGGTCCTCGGTGTTCGCGTTGGTGACAGAGGCCGTAGCGCGGTTGGTATCGAGCGGGATACCGAGGTCCTGGAGTGACATCCCGAAGACCGCTGCCGTCTTGCGCGCGAGGTACATCTGGAACTCCAGGAACTGCATCTCCCGGTTGCCCATCCGGAAGGGCACGAACTTGCTGCCTTTCGTGCCGCCCAGGAAAGCCATGGCTCCCCTGCCGGCCACTTCGGCATCCCAATACCGTTTGAAGTCTTCGACCTGGTCGGGGCGCACCTGCTCGCCAAGATCGAGGATGCCGTCCGGAGCCGGTGACTTCATCTGGCGCACGTTGTAGCTCTGGCCCGTGAGTTCGGCATCCACGACGATGCGCAACGTCTCGAGCGGGGCCAATCCGACCACCCGATAGCTCATCGGGTTGGCACGCATGTAGATGAAGTCTTCGTTCTTGAACTGGGCTCGTTCCTGGTAGTCGGGATACCAGAAGTAGCGTGGCTCTTCGGGGTCGCCATCCCAGTACTTGTTGACACGCATCGTCGATCCGTCAACGACATGGAGATAAGCGATGTCACCTCGGAGGGTACGTTCCTTCTCGATCGACCCGGCATCGATGACGAGGGTGTCCTCGATGACCTGCTGGATGAAGGTCGTCCACATCTCGTCGACCGGGTTGGGTTCTTTTAGGAGCCACGTGATCTCCTCGGCAGCCGAGCGACTCCATGGCTTCTTGTGGTCCTCGGCGTCGATGATCCACTCGGCCTGGGCGACCTGGTCGCGACGGATGTTGAGGGCCGCGCGCACCCACTCCCCATGTTCGGCCCAGTGGCGGAAGAGCTTTGCGTTGGGCAGCCCGACACGTCCACGGTCCTGCGTCGTGAGCGTCGCTGTCGGTGCGTTGGGGACGCGCTTGGGGCTCGTCACCATGGCGTTCTGGATGGCGGTACCGACTCCACGCAATCGCATGCGCATCTCGGCGCCCGATTGATCGCGCGCGAAGAGGGTCATCATCTGGAGGCCTCGAAGTGGGACCGCAGGAGCTCCTGCTGAGCCTTGTACATGTGCTCATCGAGAAGCCGCTTCTCGGCGGCTTTGATGGCCTCTTCGTACGTCATCTTGTAGGTGTCGAGGCCGATCACCATGACCTCGACATGGTCGGGCACGGTGCGCCAGCCATCCCGGAACTCGATGTCCTTCATGTCACCTCCGCAGTGACCCGAAGACGAACCCACCGCCACCGAAGTCCATGCTGAACCCGAGGGCATCGACGAGGTCGTCATGGCCCTTCGGGAAGGTCTTGAGCTGGGTCTCGAAGTCAGACTTCTCCAGCGAACGGTGATGGAACACCTTGTGCGCCTCGTACTTGGCGGCAACAGCCCTGGCTCGCGTCGTCTTGTCAGTGTCAGAGGCCTTCCCTTCGATGGGGATGTGCGGGTAATCCCGCATCACCTCCTGCACGAGGGTCGACTGGAACTGCTGGCTCTCTACCACCACCAAGCCGGGATTGAAGGCGTTGTAACCATCACTGATGAACTTCGCATGTCCAGTCTCGCGCCTATCCTGATAGTAGGCCCTGACGTAGTAGTTCCCCTGCTGGTCACGCGAGGTGGTCACGCGAGCGGTGTAATCGGCGCGTTCCTTCTCCGAGCTCGCGAGGTCGACTCCCATGACGGTGGTGTAGGCGCCTTCGGGCAAGGCGTCGTAATACTGGAAGTGGCGTGACTGAAAGACCGAACCCTCCATGAGCCCGCTGATGTCGTTCTGATACGCGCACATGAAGAGCGGCGTCCCCAGCTCCACCCTCTTCGCGAGCAACGTCTTCCGTGACCAGTGCTCCTCCCAATAGCTCTCGACCTCATCATCCTTCCCAGTCGGACGAAGCGCGCTCACGACCTTGCTTCGCCAGCCTCGTCCGCCCTTCTCCACGGGGGTGATGAGTTTCTCGTACAGATCATCCTCGGCCCAGCGTGTGCCCAGGATGATGACCACGCCATCCGGTGTCAGGCACGGTAGGAGGGTCTGGAAGAACCACTTCTCGACCTTCTCGCGAGCCTCAGGGGTGAGGGTGTTCTCCTCGTCGAGGATGTCATCGCAGAGGATGATGTCGAAGCGCTTGCTGATGATGGCGCCACCGCAACCAGCGGCGTAGAGCGTGACGTCCTTGCTGCCATGCCACTTCGACTGCCTGTGGAGCCACTCCATGTCGCGCCACTTCGAGGGACTGACGCAATCCCCGAAGATCTCACGGTGCTTCTCGTTGGACTCGAGCGTGAAGCGGATGGCCCTGGAGAAGTCAAGAGCCTGGGTCGCCGTGTTGCTGATGAGGCCGATACGGAGATCAGGGAACATCGACGTCAGCCATGAGGCTGAGATCGTGTTGCCCCATGTCGTCTTGGCTGCTCCTCGGGGTTCGAGCACGACCGCGTTCTGGCGTGCGTACATGGCCTCGAAGATGAACTCGAGCATCTCTCGATGATGCTTCGCCGCCGAGTACCCGAAGACGTACTCCCCGTACGCCGTGACCCCCTCGATACCGTCAGTTGACCGAGCGAGCCCCCTCAAGGCGAGGGAGAGGACTTGATATGACTGGGCGGGTGTCAGCCCCTGCTTGTCGGGCTGCGTCGGCGAGGTCACGAAGCATCTCCATGGTGAGCTGGTCGGCGCTCACCTCCATGGAGAGATGCGCTTCGCGACTGCTGACTTGTCCGTTGAGGAGCATGATCTTCTCGAGGATCTTGACGAAGTCACCAGCGGCGATCTGCTGTGCTGGGATGAGGACTGGCTCACTAGCGCCCGGTAGGCTGACCCAGCGATCCTTGAGCGAGTCGAGAAAGGTATAGACCGCTTGATTGGCGACCATGATGGCGTCGTCTAACGCGCTGGCCAGTTTCGCAGCCCTGTTCTCGACCACGACACGCGACTCGGCTTCCCTCAGCTTCTGCTGGAACTCTTCGCGCTTCTCCAGCCAACCGTTGCGCTTGGCATAGACGCTCACGGTCGACCATGTGCTGATGCCGTTATCACGGCAGAGTTGTCGCATCGACATCGTGCCATGCACGAACTGACGCTCGAGATCCTGATGATCGTACTTCTTGGCCACGATGTCCTCCTAGACACGGAAACGCGCCTCGGTCACTTAGCAGGAAACGAGAGGCGCGTTCCGTCGGGGCCCCAGTCGGCACTTGATGAGTCGCATCCGACGAGCGACACCACTGAATCTAACTCAGGAAGTCGGCCGCGATGTACTCCAGTGCCCGCCAGTCCTGATCGATCTCTTCCTGTTCACGCACCTGCGTGATGGCCTGGTCGAGGACCTTCGCCGATGTCATCGGCATGCGAAAGACGCGCTCCACCCAGCGTTCCTCATCTCCCTGTGCCATCTTCTGGCGCTTCTTCTCGAGCTCATCCCAGTCGATCTCACGGCGCTCGAGGAGCTGCTCCATGCGCCCCCTGTCGTAAGGCAACAGGTTCGCCAATCGTGAAGCCTCGCGTCGAGATGCGAGATCCTTCACCAGCGCCGAGAGGCGGTCCTCCTGCATCGAGCCACGCGTATCGTTGAGGACGATGGTCAGCTCTCGCGCCTCATCATCATCGACATCGAGGACGATGCAGGGGAAGACATGGATGTCCTCGGCATAGCCAGCCCGCCAGCGGTGCTCGCCGTCGATGATCTCAAAGTCAGCACCGCCCAGGCTACGCACCGTGAGCGGATCGACGAAGCCGAACTCCCGGATGGATGCCCGCTCGCGTGCGAACATCCCTTCACTCATCCTGTTGGGGTTCCACGTATTCGGCGTGAGCCGTTCGTAAGGGACCCAGATGATCTCGAGGCTACTTGATAGCTGTTCCGCGCTCGAACTCATGCCACACATCCACTCTTGTGAGGCCCGGGAAGTGCGCCGCCAGCCGCTCGAAGAACCAGGCCGCGAGCCCGGTCGTGGTGGTCAGGATGCCAGGAAGCATCTCACTGAGATCACGGTAGTCGAGTTCATCAGTGATGATGCCGACGACTCGACGAAGGTCAGCCGAGCCCCTCGGCATGCCGCCGCTATCGATGTCCTCATGGATCACGGTCGCACGGATGTGGTATTCGTGACCGTGCGTCCGCGAACAGACCACTGGCTCATCGAGACGATGGGAGGAGTGGAACGGATGGGTCGTCGAAAGCTCGTACCGCACGTGGGCTAGGTACCCTTCCCCGACCGTTCGGGTCCCGCGAGCGCGGCGTCCGGTTGCTCTGCAGGATAGCGCACGATCGTGCTGTCCGCACCTCGTTCTGCGGGATACCACGTTCCCAGGACCTCGACGCGACCACGCGAGCGGATGACTTGCACCGGCTCTGTGAGGCGTTGGAAGTTGGCGCGGAAGTCACGGACGATGAGGATGCGCTTAGCCTTCCTCACTCGTCGCTCCTGTCGCTTCTGGAGACACATCACGCCACTTACCATCGCGGAAACGTGTATCGACGACGAAGCTGGAAAGGCTGATGGTCCGCAACTTGCCATCATCGTCGATGGCGACCCACTCGATAGCCGTAGGGCCCTGATACTCGCCGACACGCTCGACAGAGGAAACGGCACCGACGACGATCACTGGCAAACCGTCGACGGTGCCGTATAGGGGGTTGAAGAGCTCTGTGTACATGTGCCACGAAGGGTACACCATCGTGCCACGCTACTTCTTGGGCTTGTCCTTCGGTGCGGTGTCCTGCATGAAGTAGACGATCTGGTCGGCTGGGACGGCCACGCGCTCACTCGTGCGATTGCCGTTCTTGTCAAGCACCCAGGCCATCAGCCAAGGGATGTTCTTGTTGGGCTCGAGGACCTCGATGGATCCGCCCTGCCTCGCGACGATGAGTCCACAGGTGCCCTCCTTCGTGACGACCGTGAGTCGATCCCGGATGGCCATCAGAGGCTCCAGCCCAAAGCCTCGGCGACCTGCCAACCGAACAAGAACGCGAGCATCAAGATGAACCAGTGATACCAGAGCCGTAGGGTATCCAGTTGGCTCATGATCTCCTCACGAGTCGTCCTGTCCACCATGAGGATCCTCGTATCCCTGCCTCGTTCTTCCATCTCTAGCGTCATGACTGCTCCTTTCGTGTGGTTCTAAACTATACCGCAACGTGTCACCATCGTGCCACTTGCGTGGCACGACATGGAGTGCTAGGATGCCACTCGTGGACGCCAAGCTAGCGTTCACAGGAAGATGACGGAAACGGGGGGTCCACGCCCCTCAACGTATCCTCGGGTGCAGAGTAACGTGCCACGTCACAGGGCCGACCGGTGAGTGACGAGGCCGGAAGCCCAGCCAGGGCCGAAACACCAGGTGGCAACCAACGAGGAGTCGAGTCGCACTCTTGAACGTAGTGATTACGTCTCGTGCGGGTATACGAGAGCCCCGCCTTCCGCAAGATGACCCCGGGATGACCGGGGTCTTCCTGTGTCAGGCGTCGACTGGCAGTGGCATCGGATGCAGCATCGACTGCGGCACGATCCACTTCTCAAGATCGCCATCCCTTTTGTAGAGATGACGCAGCTTGCCGTGCTCGACGCGGATCCAGCCACGTAAGACGAAGGGATCGATACCGGTCACGAGCAAGGCGACACGCTCATCGGGATCGTTGTCATAGAGGACGAGAGGTCCGGTGTGGTCCTTCGTGTTGCGGACCTCGACGTTCTTGCCGATGTCTGCTCTCTTGCGGCTGCGTCGGTAGCTGGACCGTAGGTAACCTTTGTTGTGCGGCAGGCCTGTCAGGCGCGATGCCACGAGTTCAGCGACGATGCCACGGGCTTTGGCTGCGAGCTCGCCCTCGCGTGGGATGTACTTGGACTTCCAGCCATGCTCGGTGTTGTCTTTGATGATCTTCACGGCACGTCGGAGAGCCTCCTCAGACTCTCTCGACTCGGCTCGAGTCGACCAACATCCATAGGCGTAGTCATCGTCGATGACATCGTGATGACAGGCATATGCCGGCTCGTTGCGGTATCGGTCGAAGTAGTGCGATGGCGGGGACCCGCAGGTATAGCAAGGACGCAGTGGGTCGAACGGCTCCCAGCCGTCTCGCCACTTCATGCCGTCCTTCTCTTCACCAGTGGCAAGGGACTGATACCAGCAGCCTGGATGGGGCAGGTCGCGTCACGACACAGGCCCTCTGGCTCACACTCCTGACAGAACTTCGCGATGGTCTTCTTGTAGATATCCAGACGTGCATGCGCGAACACACCGAGGCTCCCACGCGTAGCTCTCTGTCGACGAGCCTCGGCCGCGAGCCGACAACGATTCCCGCAATACTTAGCGGTCATACAACTGCTGCCGTCGACGAAACCCGTTCCGCAGGTCGCGCAATCCTTGCTCCTGATGGCCACCACCATGGTCAAGATGGCATGGCACGAAAGCACCTCAGCCAAGATGCTGGCGTTCTCCAGCAACGGCAACCGAAAGCCTGTCCGCCATCGCCAGATGCGCTCTCGTTGGATACCGCTGAGTGATGCCAGGGCGACGTTGCTCAATCCGCGTTTCGTCATCTCACGGTCAAGAAGACGACTCCATCGCCGCGTCTCCTCTTTGTTGTCGCCGCTAGTCTCCCTCATCCGAGACCGAAGTGGCGGCGCGATGGGATGGTCATGGGCGATCGCATCCATGGCGGAAGACGAGGCGTCGCCAATCCTTCAAGATGCAGGTCTGAGGTACCGATCTCCGGCGGTAGCGGCTCATCATCGCGCAGCCACGCGATGCACTCGTCGGCGTCCGCGAAGTGCAGCCAGCGGTGATCCCATCGATACCACGCCAGGTACGCGGCGGCGGCGATGAGGGCCAGCAGGATGGCGGCGCGGGTCATGGCACGCACCTTCGGCAGCGGCCCTTGCCCTCGACATAGGCGAACAGCTCGGCCCGTGTGATGGGACGAGCGTCCCTGGCGATGACGCTCGTGGGGGCTATCGCGCGCCACGTTCCCCAGGTCTTCAGCTCCACCTGGCCGCAGCCGCACTTGCGGACCGCGAACCAGACCAAGCTGCCCCACGCGCACTCCTGCCAGCGATGCAGGAACGGCAGCAGGCGATGGGCGAGCCTAGCGATGAGAGCCAGGAGGATGGCGGCGCGGATCATGCCGCCACCAGCCTGTTCGTGTGATAGCACGTTCGTTCGTTGCACTCGCCATAGGTGCCGCGATGCTTGCTGACGCGGTGCCAACGCCGTCCCGCAGCTTCCAACTCCTGCTTGGCCTTCGCGATGCTGATGCCTGTCCTGGTCGGCGTCGTCGGGCTAGCCACGGCGCAGCGCCTCGATGTCGCTGGCGGCGAAGTCGAGCCACGTCTGCTGGTGATCGCAGCCGGCGAGGTCGTGCTCGCCAAGGTCGCTGATGCAGAAGCCCGGTCCCCAGCGGTCGTGCTGACGTACCGCCAGGCTCTCCACCGTGACCGCGGCACCCGTCTCTAGCAGCGCCTTGATGGCGCTGAGGTCGGGATCCAGCCGTTCCAAGGCAAGAGTCGCGTCGTGTAGCACTTCCCACGTCGAGGTGAGCCTGCGACGGTGATGCTCCATCGTGGCCTCCAGCACCGCCAGGGCGGCCTCGGCGGGGGTCATGGCTTCGTCCCCAGAGCTGCGTCGATGGCGGCGGCGACAGCGCCCTCCAGCGTCGCAGCCTTGCGCCGGAACTCCAGTTGGTCGCCCGCATACAGCATCGCCTCGTAACCCGAGATGTTGTAACCAAGCACCCACCAGAAGTCCGACTCGATCAGCCGCTCCACCGCGGCGCCGATGGCAGCCTGTCGGGCGAGGTCGGAGGGGATGGCCTCCATGGCTCGTTCAGCACTGCAAGAGCACTCGCGAGCCTCAGCCTCGGGGTCGAGCATCGAACAGTCCGAGAAGTGACCGTGCTCGAAGTAGTACATCCAGTCGTATTCGACCTCGGCCAGCATCTCCTCGGGGGTCATGCTCCCTCCTTCTGGGCCTCGTGGGCGGCGAGGGCCTTACGAGCGTTAGCGATGCCGTCTGCATGCAGCGGGTTGTCGTCACAGGCACGGTGCTGCGTCCGATGCTCCAGTTCGTAGTCCCAGAGCGCCCGGTACAGCGCGTCGGCATCAGCGCGGGCAGCGTCACGCTCGGCTTGCAGCTCGGGGGTCATGGCACTCGCTCCACGTGGATGTTGGCTTTGTCTGACTGCCAGATATGCGTCTCGGGCTCGCCCTCCACGTCGTCCCTTGCCCGCCAGATGATGATGGCTGCCTCGATGGCGGCGAAGGGATCGAGGTGCTCGACCGTCACCACTTCGATGAACCGCCGCGGGGCGATGGACACGCCCGGGCTCAGGGCGACCATGTAGCGGTAGGACTCAGGCAACGGGCTCATGGCTTCTCCAGCGCGAGGTAGGCATCCACGGCATCGTGCAGGTCATCGCCTTCGTCCTCGAGCCGCAACCGCATCCCGATACCCATCGTCGATATGGGGTCGTCCGGGTCGCTGAACATCACCAACTCGTTCTCGAGGAAGTCATCGATGCGCACTGCGGCTTCGACGAGCGCAGCCAGGACCTTGCCTCGTGAGTCCTCGAGGATGCGCGAAGCCAGCACCGTCTGGCCCGCCTTCTCGAGGTCCCATATCACGTCAGCGAGCAGCGCGTGCAGTGTCATGGACACGACGCCGTCGACACGGTCATCGCCACGGCGGTGACCGTGAGGCAGATGATGATGACCAGAAGCAGGATCAGCCAGCGTGTCTGGTCGCTCATCGGATCACCGGTCTCGGTAGCCTGATGTTGACCCTACCCATGTGTCATCTCCCTATCGACTCCCGCCTGGCCCGATACGAGCCAGGCCGCCATCTTCGACGAACTCACCGAGCGTCCTGCCGTTCGGCATGAGCAGGTAGGGCATGAACTCCTGCTCGAGGCTGGTATCCCCACCATCGATGAACTCGAGTTTGGCTTTGATGAGCAGGACGTGGGCACGCCAGCGTCGGCGCCACTCTTGCTCGGCTTTCGTCTTCCAGTCGACGTTATGCGAATAGACGTAGTCACCGGAGTCACGCTTTCGAATCTCATCAGCCGTAGGCCTCATGATGCGGAACCGGAAGCGCTGGTCCCCGAGTTCGAACTGAAGCGTGTCGCCGACCGGCTCCGTACCCCAGGCCATGCGCTCACAGCCATGCTTGGCGAGGATGCCACTGATCTCGCCTCGGCTGCTCTCGACCGAGACCTTCGTGCCATCCGCGAACCGCTTCATCGACGCGTCTCCTCCTGTCGCTTCCCCGGGCAGACCTTCGTAGCAGTCAAGTTCGTCTGTCCGCAGTCCATGCAGACCTTCCGCACACCGGTGATCCTCGTGAACGCGGTGTTACTGATCCAGACATGACGACGCTCGATCACTTCGCTCCCTCCTTCTGGGCCTCGGTGTAGAACTCCAATAAGCCATCGCTTCGCCTCACGACGACAAAGGGGTGGCCGACTAGCCGGAAGCGGTAGGGTCGATCGTCATCCATCTTGGTCGGGTCCAACCTAGCGACGGTGCCGTACTCGTGGATGGCATCCCTGTCACGACGCAAACGAAGGAACCTCACTTCGCTCCTTCCCCCTAGGCCTCGGCGATCACTGGAGATCGATCTCGGGGACGATCACGGACGGTTTGAAGATGACCCGGTACTGCTGCGTGCTCGCGTCGGCCGCGTCGAGCTGCTCCACGAAGTAGGTCACGTTGTCGGACAGGCCCAGGAAGTGCTTCTTGAACTGCCCTTCCGGGGTCTTGCAAGTGACCTCCAGTGAGCCACCGAGCGCCGCGTGCTCTGTCTCGACCGAGCAGCGGCCCTCGATCACCAGGAGGTACTTGTCGGTGATGCCGTTCATGAAGATGACCCGGCGCTGGATCTCGAACTGCTCCGCGGCCACGGACAGGTTCTGGGAGGCCACGTCGGCATCAGAGCTGCAAGCTGCGATCGCGAAGGCGGACAGCGCCAACGCTACGATGGACTTCTTCATCTGGACTCCTCCTTCTGTGGCTCGTAGGTCAGCATGTCTTCGACACGCTCCTGTAGTTCAGCGATGCGTCGGGCCTCGTGGACGAGAGCTGCGTATGGAGCTGCCATCCGGGCGAGGTCATCGAGTGCGGCCACAAGGCTGTGATCAGACGTAGCCGCGAGTACGGGGCCCTCTTCCATCGGCGGCGCCAGCCCGCCGTCAGCGCCGAGCAGGCGAGCCGTCCAGCACCCGCGTGGCTTCCCACTCGGGTTCCACCAGACGTCCATGCGCCAACCGCGGGCCTTCATCACAGCCGCCGTGGCCTGCCAGCGACGCGGCTCACTCATACTCCCTCCTTCTGGACGACGATGCGGTCCATCTCGCTGATGGCCCAGTCGAGTGCTGCCTGCCACGCCTTGCCCTCAGTCCCGAAGGGACGCCATCCGACATCCTTGACGTTCTCGACGGCCCGTCTCATCTGCTCGACCTCCTCGGCCAAGAGGGACCGCGATGGTGGCCGCTTGCGCCGGGCGGGCGGGGTCCAGTCGTCCGGGGAACTGCCGACGACGTAGATGCTCATGCTTTCTCCTTCTGGGCCTCGTGGGCGGCGATGGCGGGTCCCCAATCGCAAGCGCAGAGGCCATACAGCATCCGGCCAGCCTCGTCGTACCCGACCGCAGAGCGCGACTTGCAGGCCGGGTCGTGTTGCCCAGCTTCGGCCAGCGCCTCGGCATCGGCGCGGGCAGCGTCACACTCAAGGCTGCGTTGCCGCTCGGCCCGTTGCAGTGTCTTGGTCGTCTCGATGTAAGCATCTCGGGAAGCGGTCATCCGGTCCAGCGCGGCGCGGGCAGCGTCACGCTCAGCCTCGTACTCCTGGGCCGTGTCGCCCCAGCCGTTACGTTCGGTGGTCATCGCGTCCAGCGCTATGAGGAGGGCCCGGCGATCCTGGGCGGCACGGTGATACCAACGCCAGAGATTCGCATCCTTGGGCGTCTCTGGAGGCTTACCGGACCCATCCCAAGCCTCGATGGCCTCGATGAAGAACAACATCGGGGAGTCATCTGAAACACCGGGGTAGGCGCGAGCCCGCTCTCGGATGGCCTCGATGTCAGCCACGCTCATGCTCTCTCCCGGCATGAGCCTCATGACTAGTCCACGATGGGCAGGGAGTCATAGAGATCGAACTCCTCGATGAAACGTTCATCTGGATACCACCGAGCGATGGTCTCCATGGGCACCCCGGGATGAAGCTCACGCCAGCGCTCCCGCGCCTTTTCGAAGAACGCAGCACTGTACTGCTCGGCCAGCTCACGAGTCTCGAAGAGCGCCTCGACCTGGTAGTCCGAATAGCTGCCTGACGAGACCGAGTAGACCGTCCTCATGCGATCTCCGAAGCCAACTCGGATAGAGCGGCGAGCAAGACGGGTGTCTCGCGTCGTCGCGTCTCGGTGTGGTACTGCATGGCGTCGTTCGTGTCGATACCGGTCATGTCCACACGGGTCGGATGACCCACTCGTTCGTGAAGCACTCCCTGGAGGATGTCGCGCATCGTGGTCTCCCAACTGGCGACGAGCGAACCGCCGCCCCAAGGCTTGGGACCAACGATGCGAAGACCGTTGAGATAGACGCTCGGGCCCTCCACACCACTGACATGTTGGATGACGATCGGACGGTCGAGTCCATCGACCGCGAAGGCTGGGTTGTTACTCATGCTCCTTCCTTCTGGGCCGCGAGAGCGGCGAGGGCGGTCACCGCGTCCCATCCGACGACGTAGCCGTGCTCGAAGGCACGGATGACACCGCAAGGGTAGCGACGCAGGCAGCGCCAGCAGACGCCCAGCCGCTTCCGGTGGTGCCTATGGAAGATGGCTGCACGATCGATGGTGACCATATCCGTCTCCTTCACTAGTGATATGTCCTCTTCGAGTCGCTCGTAAGCCCGGCCCATGTCGATGCCATCGAGGAAGGCCTGATAACACGGAGCACCGGGACGATAGCCGGACATCTAGTCGTGACCCATCTCGAACGTGATGTCCCGATGGCCCTGCAGATATGCCATCAGGGTGATCCTCAGGATGGTCCAAGCGATCGCGAAGCCCCTTCGTCGGGGGACCTCGAAGCTCCCTTTCATCGCCTCATCTTGCCCTTCACCTGAGCTTCCTTGGAGAAGTCAGGCAACGGTCGCTTGGCGGTGCTCCGTCCCACCGTCGTCTTGGCGATGGCCTCCACGAGCTCCTTTCGGATGAGGGGCCTGGATGGAGCGTCCTTGACGACGGGGATGAGCGGGCCCATCGTCCCGCCTTCCGCGATGGCCATGAGCTCGGCTGTCGCTTCAGGGAACCAGATGCCCTCTCCGACCAGGACCGGCTCATCGAGTCTCTGGAAGCGCTTCTGGAACTCTCTAGCCGTGACCCTACGCATGGGCACCTCCGTAAGTACGATGTAGATACACCTGTGGGCAGGATATCATGGCGTACCTACGATGTCCATACGATGACCGTACGTCGTCTATACGCTGAGCACGTGTGTCCTCGCGATGTATATACATCGTAGGGCAGCTTGCTATGTGGATGCGAGGGGAGAACGGGTGTGCGGCGGGTGTCTCTGCACATCACTCGAGCATCCCCAAGCACGCTTGGTTTGGGACCCACCCCCGGCGGCCTATAGTCTTCTCAGCGGGGCGAACCCTGCCCCGGACAGCATCAGGAGGGCATCATGCCCACGCTCACACAAGCGCAGTACGACGCGCTGATAGCGCTCATCGACGCGCCCACGTCACGCCCACACAAGGCCAAGGCCAAGTCCACGGTGCGCACGTTCCGCACGCTCGTCGAGCGTGAGGCCGGCCAAGGCTTCCCATGCACGGCACCCGAGCCATGCACGCGTACGGATCTGCGCACGGCATCGGGCGCAGGCTCGCATGAGCAGAGCACCGAGCACGGTTGGCACATCGCCAAGTAGCCCACGCACGAGAGAGCCGGCCTACGGGTCGGCTCTCGTCATGTCTGCCCGAAGCACACAAGGAGCCACCATGTCACTGCAGCTAGCCCGCGACACATACGCACGTTCGGTCGTTCGTGATGGAGGCGCGATGGAAGCACGCTCACAGCGACCCCTCATCGCCGTGTCTGCCCCGGTCACGGCGCACACACACAACACAGCCACAGGCTTCGTCCGCGTCCCGCACGTCGGTGCATGGCCCACCACCACCGGTTGTCTCTGCGACTGTCACGGTGACCCTTCCTCTCCATGTGATGTCGCATCGTGTATCGACCTTCCGTTGACGTTCTAGGACGACAGGGAGGCGGCGAGAGCCTGCCTCCCTTCTCCGTGCGTGGGCATGTGCCAGGGTCCGAGGGCACACTCGGAGTACATGCTCACGCATGGACGACGTTCGTCCGCCGTGCGCGCCTCGTTCATCGATGCCGCACGTGTCATGTATCCCATAGCAGGGGAGAGCACAGCATGAGGCAACGCCTCGCGTGGATCATGTGGCGATGGTTGCGCCATCCGTTGATCAGCGGCTCTGATCTCAAGGCCCGCACCACGCCCAGGTAGGGCGCGTGCAGGCTCGTACCGTACTGGCAGCAGCCGCTCGTTGGCGGCCTAGCATGAGGAGTGTCTGATGACACACATCGGGAACGGCGTGGGCCGCATCCAGCTCATCCGCGCGGATGGTTCGTTGCGGGCCATCGAGGATGAGCTGGCATCGTTGGGCTACGACGGTATCGACTTCGAGCCGCTCGGGCGCGAGGTACGAGCCACCTCGTACAACGCTCGTGGGCAGAAGGTCGAAGCGCTCGGCCGTAACGAAGTGCTCGCGGCACAGTCGCTCGTGCGCGTGCTCCGTCGGCCATGACCATCCTGGAGTTCGTCGTCGCGATCAACGCCGGCATCACGGACCGGTCGCGTCGCTTCTACGTCGATCTCGTCAGCTCGGCTGGCGGGAGGCTCACGGCAACGCTCATGACCAGGACCCTCGACGCGAACGGGCTAGTCTTAGAGAGGCAGGAACTCGGGTCGGTCCAACTCTACGCAGATGACGGCTTGGTCCAATCGGTCATCCTGCTGCAGAGCGCACCAGTGAGGGTACTACGTCATCTGGAACGTCACGTACCAGAGGTCCCAGTCAAGTGAGGATCAATCGCGAGTACGAGGCATCCGACATCGACTTTGCTGATCCTCGCAACAGCGTATTGCTCGCAGTATCACTCATCGCGGTGCTGACGCAACCTCGTCCGGACGAGTCAGGCGAGGATCTGGCCAAACGTACCGTCGCCGCCATGCGCACGGTGCTTGAGTCGAGCGGCTTCACCATCACCAAGATCGAAGTGCCCGACATGATCCGACGGTCGTTCGAGTGAACGACCGTCAACATGAGCGCATGGCGTTCATGCGAGGCTTCATCACAGGTGTCGGGGTGTCACTCATCATCACGCTCATCTTTCGAGGGGCGCCGGTATGAGCCGGCGGGTGTGGAAGTTCCCGCTGGATCTTGAAGCGGGGTCGCAGTCACTGCGGTTGCCTCAGGAAACGCGCATCGTCCACGTCGCCATGCAGGCCGGCGCACCGACGCTCTGGGCGCTCATCGACACGGGAGCCCCCACGGTCCAGCGCGACTTCGTCATCCGGGCTACTGGCGAGCCTGTCTGCGACGACGAGATGTACATCGGGACCATGTTCACAGAGATATTCGTCTGGCATGTGTTCGAGGTGGCGCCGGTATGAGCTACAAGGTCGTCAGGTTCTACTTCGACCGTCCGGGCTATAGGCGGACCATCATCGAACGCTGCACGTTGGCCGAGGCGCAAGCTCACTGCAACGATCCAGAGACATCGAGCAGCACGGCCACGGGTGCCGCGGCACGAGCACGGACTCGTCGCATGGGCCCGTGGTTCGATGGATACCAAGAACGATGATCACGTTCGAACAAGCCATGACCGAGGATCGCTTCCACCAAGGAGCGTGCTCGGTGTCGTACGGCAAGACAGGCAAGGCGAATCCCACGGTAACCATGATGGGGTGGCGACGCAACGGCCGGACCAAGACGTGGAAGACCCGCCCAGATCAGTTCAGCATCCCGGTCAAATACGGGCTGCACTCGTACGGCCGCATCGATCACACCAACGCATGGGCCTTCCACCTCGCGAACGAGTGCAAAGCACTCGCCGAAGTCGAGCGATGGTGGGCAGCATACGAAGCAGGCGCACACACAGGGAGGCTTTGATGACGACGTACATCGTGAACGTGACGCTAGACGATGAGTTCTGGCTTGTGCACGTGGAAGGTATCGGCATGACACAGGCCAAGACTCGGGATGAGGTCGAAGCGATGGCTCGTGATCTCATCGAGGTCATGACAGGCGGGCTCGAGTTCGAGATGACGATCCGTGGCTAATCCGATGGGCAAGACACGTCCCGCTGACAAGCCGTATCTCATCGTCGTGCACGGCAGTTGGGAATACCGTGTGTTGAAGGCGAACACCCAAAACCCCGGCAAGGTCGGCGGCTCGTGGTTCTGTCTCGTCACGACACCCTTCACGGGCCCGAGTGGCGACATGGGTGACACGTACATCTCTGATGTGCAGGGCACCGTCACGTTCCGCGATCCAGTCGTCACCGACGACCTGCTGCCACGCCACTTGGGTGGCACGGTGCAGGTCGCTAAGAACCCGATGGACGCGTGGGGCTTCTGATGGGCTACGGGATCACGCGCATCGAACTCGACGATGGCAAGGTGTTCTTCGTCGACTCATCCGAACTCGAGACATGGCGTGAACGATCACATGATGTCACCGAGAGTGTCATCGACTACGACGAGACGGGACTCGGAGAAGCAGCCAGCGAGCTGACCGCGGATACGTTCGACACCGCGCTCCCTCAGACGTGGGTCGATGAGGTCGTCGCAAAGACGGGGCACTGGCCGTATGGCTTCGTGTGGGTGTATCCCGGTCGCAGCATCTTCGGACTGCCGCTCCCTATCACGGTAGCGGCACATCAGCATATGGCTTCCATACGTGAAGCAGGGCTCTGATAGCACAAGGATCGAAGGATGGCGCGTGGGCTTCGGCTCATGCGCCATCCTTCATGCCCCACGCACCAGCGCACGTGGCTCGTACTGTACTGACCGGCGAGCGACTCGTTGACGACTAGAGAGGGTCATGCGGGCATCCCGTTCGAGTGCGATTGCTGCGGCGGCCTAGCGGGGCAGCGCAGCGGTTACGCGATCATCGGGGACAAGGCAGTCAGGGTGTGCCTGGGCTGCCTCGAGCCCGCCCACCGGAACGGAACCCCACAGAAGAGAGAGGCCGACCATGAGGATGTCGAGTGGGTCGGCAGGAGGAACGGATGACCACGCTCAAGACCACATACACCGGCAAGACCGTGAACATCATGCCCAAGTGGCGTGCCCTCGTCCTGCACATGCTCGAGCTCTACAGGCTCGGTGGTGCTGAGGATCAGTCGTTCATCCGTGAGCAGTTCTTACGTATGGCCCATGCGGCCGACCTGTACATCGCTCTACCTGACACCGGGCTCGTCGAAACGAGCATCCTGTCTGCCGAAGGGTTGCGTCCATGAATATCTTGGTCGTGGCTCGCGACATCCCAAGCGATGAGTCCTTGGAGCTAGGCGTCTTCGCAAGCGTCCAACTGACCTACAGAGTCTTGCGCTCTGACGACGATCTCATCATCGCCACGATGGTGGATCGAGAGGAAGGCGTCATGTGGGAAGCTCAAGGCATCTTTACCTCGAGGAGATGAAGCGCGAGCACGGCGAAGCTGCAGACTTTGGGGTATCGCCGCCCTGTCCCGAGTGCGGCGGACCGGCCGACACCGGGGCTGGCCATGACTGCGAGGTAGATCGTGACGCCATATCGCTCGCCCGGGTCCTGAGCAGCGAGCAGGTGCGGGTCGATGAGGTCAGCACCATCTACGTGGCCGACCTCGACCGCTACATCGTGTCGCTCATCGTCGGCTATGCCAAGGATGACGAGGTGACGAGCCCCCGTGACGCTGCCTACTTCGCGTTACGGCTCACGACGGACGAGGGCAGCACGGATACGGTCTGGCGCGTCTATGACCGCCTGACCGAGAAGACGTACGAGTTCACTCAACGGGAGATGGAGTGGAGATGAGCGCATGGGAGCGCGCAGCACAGATGTACTTCGACCCACCCAGCCCGGTGCCCACCTGCGACATCTGCGATGAGCCTGAGTCGTTCGAGTGGGGCGAAGAGGACGACTGGAACGGTGAGATGGGTAATCACCTGTCTTGCGAAGAACGACGTTCTCAGGATGATGTGATGTCCATCATCGAAGAACGGCTCCTCGAACATGTGATGTACGGAGATCAGTGATCGATCACGTTCGTCCGTGAGCTCGACAGCCAGGTAAGCACGACGCACACAGGAGGACACACATGTCCACGCGCGCGACCATCCACTTCGAAGAGATTCAGACACGACGTTGGGACGCCAAGAGACAGAAGCTCATCACGTTACGCAAACCCAAGGTGAGCACAGACGCGATCATCTACCGTCATAACGACGGCTACCCCGAAGGGCTCGGGCAAGAACTTGTGCGCTTCATCCAAGAAGTGAGGCAGTTACAGGACTCACGCCTTGACGACCCGTCATATCTGGCAGCCAAGTGGGTCGTGTTCGATGTGCTCTTACACCAGGCCTACCATGCCGCATCGAACGAACAGCGCAAGGCCGTCGGTCAAGAACCCTATTACCCAGATCCGATCCCGCGCCTCGACTTCCTGTCGATCGGCATCGTCATGGAAGACCCCGGAGACATCGAGTACCGCTACCACGTCATCGCCGATGGCAGGGTCGAGCAGGTCACGTGGGACGGTGGATACGGTGAGGCGTTCGATGAGCACGGAGAGATCAGCACACTGGAAGGAGAGGTTGCCTAGCGCGGAACGCTTCGGGCACCCAAGGTTGTGACTTGTGGCCCTGCAACCTGACTCCACGAGCAGCCGCACGTTCCAAGATAGGGCGCGCCTGTTCGCGTCGCCTGTCTCCGAGAAGGGGCCACATACGACGGATGAGTCGAGCAGCATCGTAAGTGCGCGACAGCCTCCACCTCCACAACGGCTTCACGCTGTTCTTTTGGTGATAAGGACCATCGATCGCCCCGATACCCACGATGGCAGCGAAACGCCGAACGGTCTGCTCGTCAGACATGACCAAGGCCATGGTCGTGATCTTACCGGTAGCACCGTTCCCAAACACCCCCATCGTGCCCTCGCCCTCGAACAAACCCGTGGCCCAAGCGATGTCGATACGCGGCGTCATATGGGTCCCCACTGACGAAAGGTAGGTAAGATACCATCGGACAATATCACGTCATCGTGAATCTCGATAAGCACGAGTTCCTGAACCCGTGGGACATGGGCGAGGGTGCCAAGTTGCTGGAGTGGGGCTACGGCTCTGGCACGATGCTGACCGCTCTCGCGATCCTGCTCGCAGTGAGCAACGGCCGAGGGGGCGGTGACTACCATGCGAACGAGAAAGACCCTTCGCTCAACGAGTGGGTCGGGCGCTGGGGCGGCGATCGCATCGCTGTCATCGGTGACTATGCCGAGGATGGCGACCTCCCGGCTGAGTTCAGTGCAGGCGCCATCTGGCACGCCTGCAGTCTGGCCCGCAAGGGACTGAAGTGGGTGCCACTCAAGAAGCGCATCGCTGAGAACGAGAAGTCGCGTACGTCCTATGGCGATTACGTCGACGAGTGGAACGCGCGAGATCGCGTGGTCGAGACCATGCCCAGGTTCACGAACATCAGCGCCCCGATGCGACGGGTCATCGAGGCTGATGGAGTCGTCCACTTCACGAGCGAGATATGGAAGTCGAGAGAGATGGACGGCACGGTGACGGAAGACGAGCACATCCGAGTCAAGAGGAGTGACGACGAGGGGCCGTCACAGATGTTGCGGCCCGACATGGTCGTCGACTGATGGGCTACAGCACATATATCAACGGCGATCTGACCATCGCGCCACCACTCTCCGAGGATGACCACGAGACACTCGACGGCATCTTCGATGACCTGTGTCGCGAGGATCCGAACCTGATGATCGCCTTTGAGGATGACGCAACTAGGTTGACGTTCGACTCTGAGGTCAAGTACTACGACGACGCCCTCGAGCTCATCGACAGCGTCATCGAGTTCGCAGGCTCACGTGGGCGCGTGCTCAGCGGCCATGTCATCGGCCAAGGCGAAGATGCTGGCGGCGATTACTGGAAGGTGGTCATCACGGACAACGCTCGTAAGACAGCGTGGGGAGAGATCACGTACGGGGAGCCTGAGTGATGGGCTGGACATGCACACACCGCGATCGCGGTGAGATGACGAACCACGGAAGGATGATGTACAGATGACACTCGCGGAGGCGCTGTCGCCAGCTCGCATCAAGACAAGCGGCAAGTTCACGGCCATGCTGGCCTATATCCTTGGCCAGCATGGCTGGACCGAGCCGGAGATCGTGGACATGAGGATCACCAGCGACGACGTGCTGCTGGTCGGTGACGAGGACGACCCGCTGCTCGACCAGATCGCAGGCTCGGGCAGCGACCTGTTCCGCAACCTGCAAGGGGTGGCCGAGGTCGCAGGCCTGACGAAGGCCCAGGCCACGGAACTCATCCGTCTCGCTGAGGCGAGGACCCGCATCTGATGGGCCTCATCGACGACGCCATCGCACGCAAGATGGATACCCATACCGGTCGGCGCATCGACTACGAGCGCATGAGTCGTGAGCATCCCAAGCAGAAGGCCGCTCTCACACGGGCCATCAAGACGGACGACTCGGAGGTCATCGCACAAGTCTGCAAGGCCGCCATCAAGTCTTGGGATGAGTGCGGGGCGTGGCCGGACGACTGGCACCGATGGCAAGCTGCCCTCGACGCCACCCTACCGTGGACCCAGCACATCGACCTGCGGGACCTGTGAGGATCTACCGCCGACCTGTCGGCTGGGCCCGGCGTGAATACGCGGTGTTGGCACCGTGAGACGGTTCGGACCGAAGGAAGCCGGACATCCAAGCATCGGCGATGAGTGTCCGGCATGTCACCTTCCCTTCGTGGAAGGTGACTACACGACACTCGTGGCCCTCGGCCCGGGTGATGACGAAGAGGGTCGACGACGACGCGATGAGGGACGGTACTACAACGCGGTAGCCGTCGAGGTCCACTGGGACTGCTCGAGCCAAGAAGAAGGATGACGATGATCGAGCCACGCAGATCACAGGATGGGTACTTCGAGTGCCCACTCTGTGGCATCCGTGGTCGGCGGTGGGCCATCGTTGACCATATCAACCGCGACCACTGGCCCCATAGCGCAAGGCCTCGGCCTGACCTGACTAGCGCGCCGCTCGTTGGCGGTCACACGAAGGAGGACCCATGGGTCTAGACGTCTATCTGCAAGATGGTTCCACTGAGATCGACCGCTGGGGTGACGATGCCCCAAAGAGCCCGACGCACCCAGACCACCTCTGCACGCCGTTCTACCTGCGCAGCTCGTACAACAGTAACGGCTTCGACGGGGTGGTCGGCAACATCATCCCGGGAGGCACGCTCTGGGACATCTTCGCTCCCTGCGGCGACCTCGAGAGCGGCAGGGTGAGGCCGACCAAGAGGGCGCTCCGTGCATCTCGGGAGAGGGCGATCGCCATCGTCGAAGCGCTGGCCGACGCAGAGGCCATCGGTGCCGAGTTCTACGCCGACAATCCGTTTCGAGCCGAGCCTTCAGTAGTCGATAGTGATGAGGCCGCGATCGCCGTCTATCGCAAGCAAAAGCATGACGAGAAGCGCCCGGCGGGCCCAGCCCTCGACAGCTTCTCCAACATCGACGGAGCGTTCTTCTTCGGAGAGCCGCTCGAGGTGATCGCCGCTATCCCAGGCAGGGGCTTCGGTGGCAGGGGCGTCTACCTGGTCTACAAGATGACCGACCTCGCGTGGTATCAAGCCGCCGCAGATGTCGTGGTCGAGTTCATCGACAACGCCCTGTCGATGAAGCGCCCGGTGATCTCGTGGTCATATTGATGACCTGCACCTACAACGTCGGCGGCCCAGACGGCCCCGACAGGGAGTGTGGACGAGAAGCTGTCTGCAAGTGGGTACGACTCGTCGATCAGAGCGTCAGTGTCGTGACTTGTGGGCGCCATGAGCGCATCGTCGCTCGCGCGCTTGGTATCGCCCTGCCGATCGCCAAGGCACTCTACCGGAAAGAAGATGTCTAGGCCACAGGGAGTGGCAGAGGCGTTCGCGCGTCTCTGCCCAGACGTCCCCCCCGAACTCTCTCCAGACGTGAGGCTTGCGATATCAAACCCCTACATCTCGCTACAAGACATCGTGATCACCGGGCTCGAGGGTGGCTATGGCTGGTTCCTGGTCGAGTCCTACAAGCCCGAAGCCACGGGCGCTGACATGGAACCATGGGCCGTCGTCTCCGAGTATCCGGATGACCCCAACCGCCACTACGCCCTCGATCGCGTCAGCGTTCGGATCGGGCTCATACGATGGATCGACCACATGCTCGATCAGGGCCTCGAGCCTGTGCATATCGTGAGCAGCCTGGAAGACATGGACCTGAACATGGCGGACTGCGTCCTGCAGTTCGCCACATGGGGAGAGCTTCGATATGGTTGAACGTTGTGCCGACTACGGGCACGAAGAGATGATCCACGGGACCAAGCTCGCCGCTGCGGTCGCAGCCGACCTCGTGACCGAGAGTGTGGCCTTCACGTTGGACCCGTTCCCGCATGACGGCTACCGGTTCTCCTTCGGACCGGAGTGGGCGCGGCTATTCCGGGCCATCGTGGGAGACCGCCAGGATGGCGAGATCACGCATGGCAGCGATAGCGGCGGCGATGACCCCGTCTATCGCAAGCAGATGACCGATGCGGGCAGGGGAGCGTTGCTTCGATGAGCAAGCCACCCATCGCCTATACCAACGTGACCCACGACGACTGGGTGGCGACCGATTCGAACGAGATAAGAACGCTCCAAGAAACGAGTGTCGTCTTAGACATATGCCCCGTCTTGATCATCGACGACGATGGTGGAGACTTCAGGCGCTGTGGTCTACCGCTCCATGTCGTGCATACACGAACGATCCGTGGAGATGATTACGGATCCTGGCCCGTCCACGACGCCTATCTCGAGTGTGGTCACACGCTCGATGACATACGGTCGTCGCTTCGGGTGGAGGAGTACCTGTGAAAGACGACGACCCCCCCGTGCATGTGACTTACCAAGACCCGAAGGCCAAAGTCGTCCCACATGATCCCATCATGGACGTAGAGGTGGTGACAAAGGACAAAGAAGGGCGGCCCTCGTTGGTGCGGCATGTATGTCGCATCTGCGGGCGCCTCATCAGCAGCGGAAGACACGTGTGAGCATCCGTACCCTCATGGTGCGGCGGACGGCAAACAGCAAGACCGGGCCGGTGGACCTGGCGACATACAGGACGCAGGACTCTTGCCCGGTCACCTGCCCGCTCATGGGGGCAGGCTGCTACGCCGAGAACAACGGCCCACGCGGACGCCCCACGCTCTTCGCCACAGCGGAACGGGGCACCATCGTGGGCACAGACTATGGCCCGCTCGTCGAGGCACTCGACTCGCTCTCGCAGTGGTCGATCGTCCGCTTCAACGTAGCCGGTGACTATCTTCTCGAAGATGGATCCCCGGACATGGCCTACATCGAAGCCACGAACCATGCGAAAGGCGACGTCCTCTCGTACACGCATGCCTGGCGCACGTTGGACCCAGCATGGTTCACCGACAAAGCCAGACCGAACGCATCCTGTGACACACCGCAGGGCGTCTTCGATGCCAAGGCGGCTGGCTGGGCCACTGTCATCGTGGACCCGGATGGGAGCTACGGCCAGGGCACGAGCATCGGCGCGTCCCGGTGTGTCACGTGCCCATATGAGGTGAACAAGAGGCAGTGCATCGACTGCCGTCTGTGCGCACGCGGCAACCGACCATCGGTGGTCGTCTTCCCAGTGCATGGACAACGACGCATGCTTGCCGCGACAGCGCTACAGGAGATCACGACATGATCGATGTCTCGATCCACACCTACCCCAAGACGACGTTCGAACCACGAAAGATCGAGCCCGACGATGGTTCGGCGCCCTTCACGTGCCTCGACATCCGTTTTGAGGAAGGTGGGATGAACGTGACTATCTACACCGAGAAAGAGGATGTCGAGTCCGTCGACCGCATCATCAGAGCCCTGGTGCGGATCAGGGCATGGAGAGAGGATGCGGCCGAGCGATTGGCTCACTGAGCTTGGTGCCATCGATTTCTACCCGGAAGCCAAGCTGCACGAACTCGAACCATATGGCGTGGGATACGACGATGGACTGCTCGTGAGCCACATCGAGATAGGCCTCCCGTACAGCACATACGGCAGGCTGACTCGGGTCCCGCTGTTGACCGAGCGTGAGCTCATGCGAGAGGTACGACTGCTGGGGTTCGATCCTGTCTTCGAGAGACACGGAGCAGACAAGCTGGTGATCGGCTTCCAGGTCATCACCAGTGTGTGGACCCTGGTGCGCCCCATCACGATCGAGCGACCACCGTCCACGTTCGAGTCTGATCCTATGGCGAAGGCTCGGCTAGACCTAGCAGCGATCAGAAGGTATGGCTACTGATGGGAGCGCCAGAAGAGGTCGGCCTGCCGCCAACGCGGCTGCGCCACTTCGCCAATCGTGACTTGGAGATGATCGTGGTATGGACGTCACCGCGCGGAAAGGTCCCGTGGGGCGGCGTGCCTGCTGTCGCCACAGTCGATGGCCAAGGGTTCTATGCAGGAGAAATCGTCGGTGACGAGCTGATGGCGGTCGACCTGCTGACCAGCCTCGAAGATGCACGGGCCAACGCCAGGCGTCGGGACTGGCGATGACCGCCCCGCTCCGCATCTTCCGGGTGACGTACACAGCCCGGCGACCAGGCCCCCATGGATATCGCAAGGGACGAGTATTCGTGAAGGTGCCCTATGGGGGCTCCTTCGCGATGACCGAACTCCTGACCAGGATGGTCGCCATCGGGCAGGTAGAACGCTTCGAGGTCGCCATGGCGACAAAGCGTGAGATCGCATCATGGCGCCCGTTCCTGCGGCGCTGGCTACCGGCACTGACAGCCTCGAGCAACCTCACAGGAGTGGACTGGACAGCATGAAGACCAAGGCCGTCGAGGTCGGCGAACGCATCATCATCGAACTTGAGGTCAGGATCGCAAACACTTGCGACGACAAGACTGGCGGGAGGTGGTACTGCACGACCCACCGCAAGATGCTCCTGAACAACCTTGAGAAAGATGTCCACACCTATGACAGGCGCAGCCACAGATTGGCGTGGTTCTGCTTAGAGCACAGCGCCTATGAGGCACCGGGGCCACAGAAGTGAAGACCGTGAAGGTCTTGCGCACCTATATCTGCGACAGATGCGGTGCGACCCTCGAGGTTTGGGACGAGGCCGGAAGGGGCGTCGCAGTCGGTCTACCGGCAGGCTGGACGATCATCGAACACCATCTGCGCTCGCTCCTTTTCACCCATGAACTCTGCGAGATGTGTACGCAGAGTTTCGACAGATGGCTCAAAGATGTACTATCGTGACACGAACCCGCACACGACAGGAGACTAGATGGCAGGAGTGAACCGCTGGTACGGGATCGGCAACATGACGGCCGACCCCAAGATGAGCCAGGGCGACAACGTAGACAAGGATCGCTGCGAGTTCTCGATAGCGATCAACAAGCCTGGGCAGGATAGCGAGCCCACATACCTCGACTTCGTGACATGGGGCAAGCTGGCCGGGCAGGTCGCCGATTTCGGCCGCAAGGGACGGCTGGTGTTCTGTGATGGCGAGCTCGAGGTCCGCAAGTGGCAGACCAGCGAGGGTGAGAACCGCAAGCAGTTCCGCATCAAAGCCTACGTGGTGCGGTTCCTCGACCGACGGGATGATCGGGACGAAGACGATGGGCGCAGGCGCAGTCGTGACGACGAGCCCCGGCGCCAGCGTCGCGACCGAGACGATGAGCCACGTCGACGTGATCGTAACGATGAGCCAAGAGAAGAGGCACCACGTCGACCACGCGACCAAGCCTCTGACTTCGACGACCTACCGTTCTAGTGACCACGCCTAGTCGGCGCGCAGAGCTGAGACTGCATGTCATCCACGAGGAAGACCTACCCGGGGCGTTCCACGACGTCCCGACACTCTTCCAGAAGTGGGGACTGCACCAAGAACCGCAGGAGTGCGTCTGGGTCGTCGCCTACGACGCCAACATGACGGTGAGGACGGTCATGGAGGTGGCGCGTGGCTCGCATGTGCGAGCCGAGGTCCACATCCCGACGCTCCTAGCGTCCGTCCTGACGACCGGGTGCGAGCGATTCATGCTGGTCCACAACCATCCATCGAGACGTCTCGTCCCGAGCCTGGGTGATCGTGAGCTGACCATCGAGATCATGGATGCCGCGAACGCCTGCGGACTGTACTTCGAGGACCACGTGATCCTCACGCCGAACGGCAAGTGGTACAGCTTCGAGGAGCACGGACTCCTGAAACGAGCCGACTACATCGAGCACTCCGGGGCAGCCAGGAAAGCTGCCTCTGACCGATGACCAGATACGAACGACTAGCAGAGGCAGCGGGCGTTCGCCTCTGCACCGACTTCGAGTGTTTCTGGAAGGGTGGCATGGAGCCTGGCGTCGTCCACTTCGGGTACGTCAGGTACACGAGCAGGAGAGCGCTTTGGTTCCTGAAGGAAGCGCACTGGGCGACCATGATCAAGAAGCCCGAAGGACTGCCCCGATATGAACGAGCGATGTGGATCAACGCCACCGCCAAGAAAGCTGGCATCAGGATACCGAGATCGGTCTGGGAAGAGGAGCGAGCCAGGATGCGAGAAGACCTCTCGCGCTATGCGCGACATATCCCGCCCAGGTCGCGATCACTCGAGTACGAGAAGGCTGTCCGATGGGCAGAACGAAAGGAGGATCGATGACCAAGTCCGATCCAGTGAAGGAGTGGCATCCCGCCCTCCTCGATGACAGGGGGCTGAAGTTCGAGACGATCCGGATCGCCGACATCAACGTCGACCCGGCCTATCAACGCCCCCTCAGGGAGACGAAGATCAGCATGATGTGGCAAGCGTTCGACCCCGCTGAGCTCACGGCTATCGTCGTCTCACGCCGAGACGACGGCAGCCTCTGGGTCCTCGACGGGCAGCACCGCATCGAGCTCCTGACCCGCCTAGGAAAGGCGGTGGTGCTAGCTGACGTGCGAGAAGGACTGACGAGAGAACAAGAGGCTCATCTCTTCTACCGGCTCAACGAGGGCCAGACGAAGGTCGGGTCATGGGACAAGTTCAGAGCCCGCATGGCCGCCAAGGAGCCAGTGGCCATGCGCATCACGGAGATCATAGGGAAGCACGGTTTCCATATCGGACGCTCCGATGAGGACCACGCCATCCAGGCCGTCTCTGCACTGGAGGACATCTATAGCATCGGGCGCCTCGACAAGACGTTGGTCATCATCTCGACGGTCTGGCCGAACGACAAGACTGCACGCGAAGCCGTCATCCTCCAGGGCATGGGCGCGTTCCTACAGACGTTCGATGGGCAGATGGGCTGGGACGACGGGCGCATCCTCGAAGTGCTCGACAAGATCGGTCCATCCGCCATCCAGCGACGAGCCAGGGAGATCCAGCTCGAGACCGGGCGCTCTTACCAAAGGGGCGCCACTTTGGCCATCGCGTTTCGTGATGCCTACAACGGCCTGATGACACGCGGCTCCAAGCCGAAGGTCCAGCTTTACGGTATGCCACTCATCAACTGGAACGGCGTGAGAGCACGGACCCAGCACCGAGGATGAGACGACTCCCTCAGCGCTTGCTCGCCATCGAACTCCGCACGGAGATCGACCGCGCACTGCTGGGGGACACCAGGGCCACACGCCGAGCACTGGACTTGGCGTGCGACCCTGGCGCACGATCATCGCACGTACGGCACAACCTCCGTGCGTGGCGAGTGGCCTGGCTGGAGGGCGCGCGCCTGCGCGCCCTCAGTCAGGTCGACCCGAAGCCACTCGTTGGTGATATGGAGGACAAGATGGTCAGGAAGAACGAAGAGCTACTCCCGAAAGACATAGATGAGCGCATCCCTCCCGGGGAATACCTTCCCGACTGGGATAGTGACGGCAAACTCATCGGTGTCGTCCACGTTCCGGCCGACAGTGTCGCCACCAGCGATGACTTCTACCCGATCCGTGGCGACGCTGAGCCAGAAGTGAAGAAGTGAGTGACTGGAACCTGAGGTGGGCACACACAACCAGGCTCATGAGAAAGCCACCACCACACTCCATGCCAGGACGCATGGTGGTCAGACTGGTCAGTGGGTCATATGCCTATGGAACGGACGCCGATGACAGCGACTGTGATTACCGCATGGTCTTCCAATTGCCGAACTCTGAGTTCCTGAGCCTCGGTACCCCGAACTCCACGCACACCGACCCGCTCGACCAGGTCGGCCATGAGCTAGCCCACTATCTCCGTCTGCTCCTGAAGGGCAACCCCAACCTCGTGGAGATGCCCTTCATCCGCCCGGAGTGGTGGATTGAATCATCGGACACTTGGGAGGCCATCGTGGACGTCCGCGAGAGGTGGATCACGCGAGCCATGGCCTCCGCATATCGGGGCTGGATCTTCGGGGAACTGGCGAAGATCGGCCACAGCCCGACCATGACCCCAAAGCGCATCAGCCACTGCGTCCGCCTCGCCTACGAACTCCGAGGAGCTCTGAACGACGGCATCATCCAGCCCCATCTGACCGGCTGGCAGCAGCACAAGGTCATGGACTTCAAGGAGGACCGGCTCGACGGCTCGACCGCGATCCTCGAGGTCGAGGCGATCATGGAAGAGATCAGTGATGCCACTCTTCAGGCCCTACCGGAACCCCCCACGGAACTCGCGTCCGCCATCCTCAAAGAAGCTCGTCGGACTCACGGGGGGTGAACCGGGCCCACCCGTCGGAGAGCGCCCCATCGACCGACTTCTCTACTGGGATGGTGGGAGATGGGGCATGGTCTTCGGTGAGCCCGGTCTGTTCCCGTACGGACGGCCCATGATCATCGAACGTCGCCGACCATGAGCCACCGTACTCGTCGGAAGCGCAAAGAGGGAGGCAATCTCCAGTCCATCAGGATCCGCGATAAGACGAAGTGTCATCTGTGCGGTCAGGGCGTCTCTGCTATCGAGGCCTCGCGAGACCATCTCCATCCTCGCTCTTCCGGTGGCTACGACAAGAGCCGCAACTACAAGCTAGCCCACCGCGACTGCAACACGGCCAGGGGGGCGATGCCCATGGATGTGGCGCGCGCCGCCATCGAGGAACACCGGATATCTGGTGGACGCATGACCCGTCCGGTCATCGTCACGGTCCTGCGACGAGCCCATGGACGCTGGGTCAAAGCCGACAAAGAGACCTCACCCCTCCGGGCGGACCCGAAGTGATGAGGTCATCCTGCCCCTCGGTCGCTACTTCCGAGAGTTGCCGCCCGGGTTGCGAACCCTACGACGACTGAACAAGGAGTGTAACACATCTTGTCCCGCCCACGGGTGGCCATCTCTGGCAGTCGCACGTTCACGGACCGCGCCCTCGTCGAGCTAGTCGTCGACCGCCTCATCGAACGCCAGGCCAGGATCCTCGTACCCTGCAGTGACAGTGGCTGCACTGCTGGTGTCGACACCTTCGTCCATGAGCGTGTCGCCCAGCGCGACGCAGACTATGACCTCTTCATCGCCCAGTGGAAGAGATACGGCAAGCGCGCCGGGTTCATGCGCAACGAGACGATGATCAAGGAAGCCACCGAGTTGGTCGCCATCATGGCGACCGGGCCATCACCTGGCACATCCCATGCCCTACTCTGTGCCCAGCGTCTCGGGATCACGATGCACGTCTTCTATGACGGCAAGTGGACCTCACTGACAGCCTAAAGGAGCCACGTCCATGGATCCTATCTGCGACAACTGCCCCCACCTGGAACGAGACCACTACGTGAAGAAGGACGAGTCCATGACGGGCTGCATGTTCTGCATCTGTCACGCTTACAGGAGTGCTGTCGTCCCTGAGTTCACCGTCGATGCCGAGGTCTCAAGGGATGCCGAAGAGAAGCCCGAAAGAGAGTGAGCGTCAGGTCCTCTCCCCGCGAGTAGCAAAGCGAGCCGCACCGAAGCTGGAGCGCACGCCATGCTGTGGCGCTCTTGTGCTCTGGTGCCGTCCCTTCCAGTGCGTCCACGAGTGGGAGGCTCGAAGCCAAGGAGGGTCGGTCTACTGACTCTTCCTGGGCTTAGGGGGGCCCGGGGGTCCATGCATCTCGCCCTGGCGGATGCGAGCGAGCCTCGCGAATATCTGCATGTGGCTCTCGTCGGCGATGGTCCACTTCTGATGTTCCCCGAACGGGGGGACCACATCCTGACGCCTGATCTTCGGTTCCATGACGTTCCTCGTTCTCGAGGCCCTTCGTGGGCCTCTATAGGATCGTCATGTGATGAACCTCCTTATCAGCCTGCTCTGTGCGGCGATCTAGCCGTTTCCTAGATTACTCGAAAGGATGACTGATGAAACCATCATGGTGGAGCAGCGCCCCAAGATGGCTCAAGGATGAACTCGGCGGGGATGACTACCACCTTCCGGGAACAACGCCCAAGCCACGACTCGAGAGGAGGCCTTTTGGAGGAGGCCGTCGCAAGATGACTTTCAGAGACATGGATGCCATCTCGCCAGACGATATCGTCCAGAGGCTAGACCGGTCTTGATCTGCCGGAGATCAGAGTGAGAGAGGCAGACCCTCCCCCTTTCAGGGGAGGTCTTGGTTCTGCCGTATGACCATCGGTCGGTCGGCTGGACCACACATGCTCATAGCGAGGTCGGCTACCCGTCATAGCCTCTGGCATGTGCCCCCACGGGCGGGTCGGGAGTGTCTATGGTTGATTCATAGCCGAGCACGGCGCAGGGGCCCAAGAACGACGCAAGGGACATCCGCCGTGCGATCCGAGCCTTTCGCTCGGCTCCCCGTTGCCTGGGGGAAGCACCACTTCGGCTTACGCCTATCCTGGGTATTTGCGGATGGGACACGTTTGTGTCACGATGTGTTCGCTTCTGGAGGGCAAAAACCTTACGCAAGGCAGAAGCGTCGAACCCCCGGCTCATGGCCGGGGGTTCTTTTTGGTCGATGATCTACGCGAGCGTTCGACAGGAACGTGGTGTCCTTGCCCTGTTCGGATGGCGCTCGCATAGGAGCGTCATCCTACACCTTGTCAGAGGCTTGTCACTGGGTCATCTTGCGAAGTGTCGTGGTCAGGCATGTCCACCGCGCTTGAGGCGCCTGACGTGTAGGAGGCGGCGGCCGTGGATACGTTGCCCCAGGCGGCCCGTGTGCCGATAGCGGAGTTGACATAGCCGTAAGTCGAGCCAGCGGCCATGCCAAGACTGTCACTCTCGGCGTAAGCGTCGATGTCAGCGCCCATGAAGACGAACTGCCAGCCCTTCTTGCGCATCTTAGCGATGAGCTCGCGGACTCGTTCCCTGCTCCACTCCCGGCTGGCGTTCTCCAGCCCATCGGTGACGATGAGGACGATGACCTTGCCCTTCGGCTTGCGATCACGGAGACGGCTGACCACGGACCCGACGGCGTCCATCAACGGTGTCATCCCTCGGGGCCGGTAATCGGCCGAGCGGATGGTGGCCTCCTTCGTTGGTCTCTGCTCGAAGACGTCTTGGACGGTCGGCTCGCCGGACACAGCATCGAACTGCGACAGTGAGATGAGCGTCCCGGGTGGTTGCTCTTTCACGAACTTGTTGAAGCCCTTCACCGTCTCGTCGGCCACGACGCCCATCGAGCCTGAACGGTCGAGGATGACAGCCACCTCGGTGGGCTGCTCCTGTTTGGTCATGGTGCTCCTTTCTTGAGCCATATCGGTTCCTCATCCGACCAGACGAAGTCGGTCGTGATGCGTCCTGGGATGACGGTGAACACGGTCCTCCCGCTCTGGTTGGTGACCATCGTGGGGGCCTTGATGTGCTGATAGCCACCACGCAGGAACGACCGCAGGCCCATGGTCTCTTGAGCAGCCCTGTGGTAACTGGTCATGTCAGCAGATTGACAGACTCCATGGCATACGTCAAGAGTGAAAGAGGGCCCCCCGGCTTGCGCTCCGAGCCGGGGGGCTGAGTAGAGGAGGAACCACAGTCTACCTTATCCGTAAGTACCCGGATGCTCCGAGCAAAGCTCCCGGGTACGGGATAGAGCATACCATCGTGTCACCATCGTGTATGCTTTCGTCATGACGACCACAGCACAGGAGGTCTTCCAGGATGGCGGAAGGCCAGTGAGGTCCTGGGCCATCGACCTCGATGACGGAGCGCGACAGCAGGCTCTTAACGTATCTCGGTTGCCCTTCGTGATGGGCCATGTCGCGCTGATGCCAGATGCCCACCAGGGCTATGGGATGCCGGTCGGCGGGGTCTTCATGGCGGACAGCGCCATCGTCCCCTACGCCATCGGCGTGGACATCGGCTGCGGTGTGAGTCTCATCCAGACCGGCAGACCAGCAGAAAAGTTGACCCCAGCGGAGGTCCGCCGCTTCCTGGGTCAGGTGGCTCGTGACATACCGGTCGGCAACGGTCCACAGGCCCAGCACCGAACGCAAGGCGACCCCGTAAGCCCATGGATCGGTGCGTCTGACCGAGTCTCTGCGTTCGTCGAGGCAGCCGAGGTCCAGCTTGGTACGCTCGGTGGTGGGAACCACTTCCTCGAGCTCCAGCGTGGCGACGATGACGGGATGCTCTACTTCATGATCCACTCGGGGTCGCGCTCGTTGGGCAAGAAGACCTGCGATCTTCACCATAAGCGAGCCCTGGCTCTGGACCGCATGTGGCATAGCGCGCTGCCTCATGACGAGGTCGCATGGCTTCCTTTCCGCTCACAAGAAGGCGCTGAATACTTCGACGACATGGACACGGTTCTTCAGTGGGCTGAGGAGAACCGCAAGCGCATGGCGGTGAAGGTCATCGAGGCGTTCAGCACCGTGCTTGGCATCGAGGCTGCGATGACCCATGACATCCATCACAACTATGCAGCATGGGAGCAGCACGGCGGCAAGAACGGCATCGTCCATCGCAAGGGCGCGGTGCGTGCTCGAGAGGGCGAGAGGGTCCTCGTCCCAGGCTCCATGTCCACGGGCTCCTACATCGCCGAGGGCCTGGGTAATCCCGAGAGCTTCTCCACTTGTCAGCATGGTGCTGGTCGAGCACGTAGTCGTGCCGCGACCCGAAAGATGCTCTCGCTGGAGCAGATGGACCAGATGCTGGTCGACGCCGGAGTCCAGCTCGTGACGCCGAAGCGAGCCGACGTCATCGATGAGGCCGCCCTAGCCTACAAGGACATCGAGTCTGTGATGGCAGCGTCAGCCGATCTCGTGCGTCCGGTCCAACGGCTTTCGCCGATAGGGGTCGTTAAAGGCTAGTCCGTGTCACCATCGTGTCACGATGGTATGATGGTGATGCTCGGGGACCGGGCTTCGACATCTGGGGAAGGTGTGGTTTGCTCCTGAACACGGTCCCTGAGCAACGTGCCATACAGGTGACACGGACGGAGCGCAGACTGGACGCATGGCAGACCCACTGGTCCTCTCAGGTTCTTCCCTCAACACCTTTTTGAACTGTGGTCGCCAGTGGGAATATGCCTACGTACAGCGCATCAAGCGACCGCCCAGGCTGAAGATGGTCCTCGGCAGCGCTGCCCATCGGGCCGTCGAACTCGACCTCGTGAACAAGATGGAGACCGGTGAGGATCTTCCTCGGGCCCAGGTCCAAGAGACGTTCCGCGATGAGTTCGTCCGGGGAGCGAACGATACTGACGATGACACCGACGACGTCGGCAAACTGACCGACTCAGGTATCAGCACGGTGGGCGTCTGGCATGATGTCGTCGCCCCCAAGACTCACCCCAGACTCATCGAGCAGCACGTCCAGTACAAGCTGAACGGCACCGTCATCGATGGCACGATCGACATCGTCCACGAGGATGGCCGCATCGGGGACTGGAAGTTCACCGCCAAGACCCCCGACAAACGGGGCGGAACCTATCTCATCCCCATGGTCGGCTATGCCATCGGCTACCGGCGTATGAGTGGAGAGGTCGAATCGGGCGTCGTGCTCGACTTCATGGTCAGGCTCAAGCAGCCCAAGCATCATCCTGTGTCCAGCGGCCCCGTCCCCGACGAGTCCATCGTGGCCTATGCCGGCATCGTGGATGACGTGGTCCGCTCCATCGATGCAGGGCTGTTCCCGCCGACTGGATTGAAGTCGGGTGCCTGCTCTTGGTGCGGGTATAAATCGATTTGTCCAGCCTTCCGTGCTGCTAGCATCTAGATGATATATGCTATTGGCATGGACAGGTTCAAAAGGACAGAAGACCCCGCCACCTTCTTTTCACTCATAAGCCCTGACGGGTGCTGGGAGTGGTCGGGGGCCAGGGACAAAAACGGCTATGGACAGACCAAGATTGGGATGCGTTCTGTGAAGGCTCATCGCAAAATCTGGGCCATGCTCTATGGGGGTATCCCCGAAGGTCTTATGATCCTCCATCACTGTGACAACCCGCCATGCGTCAGGCCTAACCACCTGTTCTTGGGGACTGCGAAGACCAATCGGCAGGACGCAGCATCCAAAGGACACATCCCACCCCCTATACATCTCCGTCAAGTCGGCGAGAACAACCCAAGCGCCAAACTAACGGCTGATGATGTCAGGGACATCAGGGCACGCTATGCGACGGGGACCATCAGTCAAAAAACACTTGGTGAAGAGTTCGGTCTAGAACAAGCCTCTGTCTCACACATCATCCATCGCAAGTCATGGAAGCATATCTAGGAGGACAGATGAGTCCAGCGAAAGAAGTCATCACGGATGCTCGGTCGCTCGTCTCCAAGCTCGCTAGGATCGCGAACGCTATCGGTGACAAGGAGCCCATCAGGCACAGCCGAGACATCAAGTTCCCGTATCACGCCGCGCGTGACGTCTACGGCTGGTGGAGACCGCTCTTGCAGGATGAGGGCATCATCTTGATACCCGATGTGACGAGATGTGATGTGATGCAAGCCACGCTGCCACGCTCCGGTGGGGGGACCCGCGTCACCTTCCTCACCACCATCCAGGCCTCGTTCACCATCATCGATGGAGCGACGGGAGAGAAGGTCGAGGGGTCTGCTGTCGGTCAGGGCGAGGATCCTAGCGACAAAGGTGCCGGAAAGGCCATGACCTACGCCGAGAAGGCGTTCTTGCTCGGGATGGGCATGAACGGCTCCGAAAGCGACGTGGAGGCCTACGCCGACTACGAAGACATCCGCACCTCACGTGAAACACGCGACGTCGTCGTCGAAGACTCCAACATCGAGGGCATCGCCCGGGGTGGGCGCTCTACGAACGCCACAGACGTCCAAGTGAAGAGGGTCCGCAATCTTGCAGGCGAACTCGGGTATGGCGTCAACAAGAGTGTGGGGCTCGTGAAGGACGTCCTCGACCTCTCGCCTCGCCTTCCTGAAGAGCCTGATGATCAGGGTCCCGCGTTCGTCCGCTTCCTCGAGGGCCTGAGCGCAGACGAGATCGGCCGACTCATCCAGTACATGGAGAAGATGCTGGAGCCCACGCCACGTGACGACAGCGGCTACTAGGCATGAGCATGCTTGGGACCGTGTAGACAGCGACACCCTCGAGTGCCTCTGTGGGTTCCGACGCAAGCCTCGTCTTTTCATCATCGAAGAAGCAGCGCCAGTCCTGCATGATGCCATCTCGAACCACATCCGTTTCCTCTGGGAGGAGCGCGATATGGTCATCGAGCGCGGTGAGAGCACTCATGAAGCCAACCGTCAGATCAAGATGGCCAGGGCGATGTTGCATCAACTCATCGAGATAGAGGAGGAGTTCGCGTGGTGATCACACAGCCGGTCTTCGGTGAGATCGTCTGGTGCCCACGCTGCAAGGGCAAGGGCACCATCCCCAACATCCATCCCGACAAGCCGCGCGTCCCTTGTGGACGATGCAAGGGCACGGGCACCGTGAAGAACGAGGGGCCCATCGCCCCCATCAAGAAGCCATGACGACACAGGAGACCCTGGTCGAGGCTTTCATCGAGGCGCTTCTTGAAGAAGGCTATATCGACGTCAGTTCAGGTTCGTTCTGGGAGCGCGATGAAAAGACGGAAGAGTATGTCCGTCGCACGGATGAAGACGACTACTTCACAGAAGACGTCGAGAGGTTCTGTGCGGCCATGGCGAAGCACTTGCCAGATCGACCATGAGCGTCTTCGATGGGTACGGTCCCACGTTTTCCCAGGTCGAGTACACGGCGGAACGGGTCATGAGTAGGCGAGTCCTCGAACCGATTTTCGAGGAAGTGGTACGAGGAAAGCGAGGAGCAGGCCATGAAGGAGGGCTGCTTCAGGTTCGCCATGAAGTCCGATGGTGTCATCGTTCCTGACACTTGGGAGACACGGGTCGACAGTGACATCGACATGTGTCCCTATCCGGTCGTCTTGGGCCCGGTCGTGGCATGGCAGTGGGAGCCTCGCCGTACGGATGTCATGGTCGTCACCGCATGGGTATGGCCGAACGTCCGTCAAGAGCACCGCAGCCAGCTTCTAGGTTGGCGCCATCCACACTTCATGCATGTCCGCATGTTGGTAGCAGAGCACTTCGACCTCTCGAAGATGGCTTATGAGTGAACGGCTCACCTGCATGCTTTGCGGGAAGACCGGCTACGACAAGGACGTGGCCAACGCGATGGCTGTGTGGAAGACAGGGGAGTTCGGCTGGGGACCACGTTGCCGTGACGTCTGGGATTGCTATAAGACCGTGATCGTGATCGATGAGGAGTGGCAGCTCAAGAGTGTCCCCCGGCGACCAGAGGGAGAGGATCTGCCATGGTGAAGAGAGAACAGGTCCCCTGCGTGTTCAGGACCTCGTTCGTTCGTGAGGAGATCGACCCGCGCATCAAAGCGGCATGGCCAGGACGAGCGCCATGGGGCGACCTTCGGAAGACGTGGAAGACGGAGTACTGCCTGCGCGTGAACCCGACGGGCTATCCTGAGGATTGTCCGTTCAGCGAGGAGGACTGTGCTCTGACGTTCTTGCAGGCAGTCCTCATCGTGACCGAGGCAGAGAGGCCTGGGGCCCTGTTCAGACGAGTCGCAGCGACCAGAGGTATGGAACGTGCCGATCAGCGCCCACTTGCGAGAGACCGTGTTCCTCAGAGACGCCAGAGCGATCTGGCGAGCCAGCGAGGAGCATATTCATCATCATCTGTCGTTCAAGCGCTTCATGGCCCAGAAACGGTCACGCCCACTATGTCTCGTCGAGGTGCTCGACCCATCAGCATCGGTGAAGTGCTCGGGGCGCTGGACTTTGGAGCACGTCAAGGATCAGCTCAGGATGGGGAAGAGGGCCCCGGATGATGAGTGGCATCTGGTAGTGCTCTGTGAGTTTCACAACGTCTGGTCGCCCCCGAGCAAGCGGCTTCGCGAGAGCATCAGAGCGTACCTCGCAGACGCCTACCCAGAGGCGCCTCTCGAAGGTGGCAGCAGCCCTGAACCAGGCATGGCGCTGGACGGCGACCAAGAAGCCGGGACGTAACGAGGGTAGAAGGCTCACAGCCGAGGACCTCGCCAAGGTTTGGCTAGATGACGCCGGACGATGCCGCTACTGCGATATCGATATCCCGCTGATGACCGCTTCGTTCGATCACGTCGTCCCCCTCTCGAAGCAGGGCCCCCATCTGCCACAAAACCTCGCGGCATGTTGTATCACCTGTCAGCGTTCTAAGTACACCAAGACATCCGATGCTTATCAAGAGTTCATGAGACTTCAGGTAGTATGCCCTTGTGGGACCGTCTTCCGACCACGATGGGCTGATTGGGTCAGGGGGTACGGCCACTATTGCTCTCGCTCGTGCTCGGGCAGGGCGGGCGGGGGGCTCTCTTGAACCACGCTTCTGGTCCAAGGTCGTCTGTGACGTCAGGACGAGGTGCTGGAACTGGACAGGGACTCGGGACCCCAGCGGGTACGGCATCGTCACGATGTACTACCGGAACGTGTGAGCGCATCGAGTCAGCGGACCGCCTAGATGAGAAGCTCCTCGTCTGCCATCACTGTGATAACCCATCGTGCGTCTCGCCGGACCATCTCTTTCAAGGGACAGATGGAGACAACATGGCCGACCGTGACGTCAAGGGTCGCGTCGCGCACGGAGAGACACACTACGCAGCCAAGCTCACGAACTCACAGGTCGCCGAGATACGGGGACGCTTCAGGTTTCGCGACCAGGGCCCCGATAGTGGAGTTGCCCTTGCTCGGGAGTTCAAGGTGACGAAGGCTGCCATATCGAACATCATCCGGGACCGTAGGCGTCTTCATGGCTGATCGACGGACGAAACGCCAGAAACTTGAGGCCATGGCGCAACAGCACGTCTCGCCCAACGAGGCCCGCATCGCCCAGCGTCTTCTCACCGAGCAGGACAGCGGACCCATCCCTGATAACCCCCATGGTGGGGTCCACTTCACGAAGTGGCGTGGCAGGTGGATACCCTTGTTCACGAGCAACCACTTCGCTGACGATGACGTTCCGCAGGAGCGCACAGTCGATGCACGGTCATCGCCCGATACCGTCGTCATCAAGCTCGATGGCGTCGACATCACCTCGGATGTGGTCTTTGCCCAACCCAGATCGCTAGGCCGCAAGACGAGTCCGAAGAAGGCTTACGACCAGATGACGTTCGAGGAGTTCTGGTATCAGGAGACCGGACACTACCCAGAGTGGAAGATAGACGAGTGAAGTGGGGTTTCACGCTCCCTGGACAACCGCCAAGCTGGAACACGGCCTATCGCATCATCACGATGCATGGTCGGCGCGGTGGCTATCAGGCACTCGGCAAGACGCCAGATGCGAAGCGTTACCAGATCGGCGCCGCCAACATCATCCGTAGCGCCAAGCCATCACGTTGGAAGCCGATCGGGCAACTGCGTATCCACTACTGGCTCTATCTGGCCCGCGATATGGACTGCGACAACGTCCTGAAGCTCATCAACGATGTCATCCAGACGGCCACAGGAGTCGACGACAAGTGGTTCCTACCGACAGTCGAGGAGAAGACGACAGGATGGGGCAAGAAGGCGCGAGTGGAGGTCGTCATCGAGGACCACGAATCGCCCTATGCGGGTCGACCGGCCTCGAGCACTACCCCGACTCCCTCCTCGAGTTCATCGGCAGTCTCCCCGCCAACACCGTCCTCTGTCTCAGGGCTCCCGAGAAGCGAGATCCAGGCCTCTTCGAACAGGTGATGGCCAAGCTGGCCATCAGTCTGTGGCTTGACGTGGAGTGGTTTCGTCCTGACCCGATAGGGGGGAAGGGGGCGACGTTCCTTCGAGATATCGAGTTGGTGCGCTCGGTCGATCTGGTGTTGGCATACTTCTCCACCACCACGCTGATCGGCGGGACAGCACACGTCGTCGAGAAGGCGATGGACTTGGAGACACCGGTCTATGCATATGGCTTCACCGGAGATGGCTTTATGCGTGTCGGTGAGCATGATTCGCATGACGCATGGGGTCGATCAGTCCCAGGATAGAGCGCCGGGGGGCTGACCCGACAAAGGCACTGCTCTATCGCCCCCCGGCGGACTTGGTCCTACCATCCGGCCCCCCTGTGTCGAGGGTCGAAATAGACCGCTGTGATTGTCGCGCATCTGAGAGCATGTTGGCTAGTCGCACCATCTGCTTTGATCGCCAGCCACGTGGATACTTCAGGAAGGCTCGTTTGACCGCTCCATCACGCAGGCGTCGTACCGGAGCGGTCCATGATGGATCGGAGCGACGGAGCTCATAGCGCCTCTGGCGATCACGTTGGCAGGCTCGACAGACCGGCCACTGCTGACCTGCCACATAAAGACCGACGATCTCTGTGGGATGACCCTTTGGGCAAAGGTCCTCATGGACGCTGACGTCATGGGGTGTCCAGTTGCAATACTGGCACCGCATCTATCAATACCAAGCGAGCAACTTATCTACGGCCGACACGATGATCGTTCTGGTGTCGGTGACCGAATAACGTTCTGGCTTGGCGTTACGGATGGCTCGGTCGTTGAGCCATGCCGTCGTATGATCTATCGGCTCAGACAGGATGATCATCCTGTAGGCGACCTCGAACTCCCTCACCGACACTCGGCGTAAACGCCGCATGGCTTTGGTCATCCGATAGCGCGGCCCGTCTTTATCAGCAAGCCATGACTTGAGCTCCGGACTCCACTGAGGTGCCCCACCAGCATCGAGTGCGACCGAGTGCATCCGGATCGGGATGTCCTTCGTCCAGTCATCACGAAGGATGACCATCCACTTGGCGGTGTGTTCGACGACATCTGGAGTGATCGGCATCGATACACGGTATCAAGTCTGCGGACCATGGTGGCTCTTCTCCTCCCATGCCGCTCGCCGTATAGGATCGGTCGGCACGAGGAGCGCACCACAATCAGGACACTTGGGAACCTTGATGCGGGGTGTCTTGAGAGCCCGATGAGCCGTCTCTCGTGGACATCGAGGACAGATGAGGGGGATCCCATATCCCCCGACGGTCATGGCCCCCCGTTATGGCCGTCCCAGTCCTCCATGCTCTTAGCCCTCCGGGACAGGTTGCTGTGGATCTCGCGTCAGAAGCCGCGGGCCACTCTGGGGCCCCCACGATCTAAGTATCGAGCCTGCGGTCTCGACCACGTAGAGGCCTGCCGCTGCGACACCGATCGAGAGCAGGGCTGGCACGTTGGCGACTGGGATGACGATATTGTCAGCGAAGTAGCCCGCGAAGAGCAACAGCCAGATGGGGATGACGCGACCCATGATGTGGGTGCGCAAGAAGGCGGCTACGACGTCGAGTTCGAGGGTCTGATCGCGGATAGCTGCCGCGACTCCTAGGGCGAAGTCCAAGAGTGGAAGGACGATGACCCAGATAGCCAGTTGCCCCGCTTCTGAGTCGAAGAACGCCTTGATGGCTTCCGGCATGACGATATCTCCCTATGTACGGCGCACGACGCTCGAGTGGACATATCCCACTTGGCTAGCTGAAGGGACCCAGACACGGAACCATGTCTTGTTCCCTCCGATGGCCTCGCCTTGTTCGGTGCCACCAGATGTGAGTCGTTGGCGCCCTGCGATCGTGGCGATGACGAACGCCGTGCGGTCAGGATGGAGTCGTACGTTGGCCTTGATCCTGGCCTCCACCCTCTGGACGCGCATGACCACGGCATAGATGCCACCTGAGAACTGACTCGCGAAGCGCTCGACATACTGTTCGGCTTCATGGATCGGCCAAGTGATCCAACCTTTGGGGATACCAGGACGTCTGCCATCGTTGAGTGGGTCGCCGACGCGCACTTTGTCCGGCTGGACAGCCTGATACATGACGCTGTGCAGCCCCTTGAAGTCCTTGTCGCCCTTGAGGTTCTGTGGCAGTGAGTCGTAATCACCGCTCACGACCGCGAAGCGTCCTGCCTTCAGCATCGAGAGCAGTGCGGGCCAGTGGAGGGCATCGGTGAAGTCGAAGGATTCGACGGGGACACCCAGTCTCTCCATGGCGTTGGTGATGCCGCTGATCGTCAGCCCACCCTCCATGTCGCCTGTGAGTCGACGGAAGTGCTCTGGGGTGGGGTCCTTCAGGCCTAGCGTGGCCTGGTCGGTAAGCATGGCTCCCGAAGCGGCACCGCAGTTGGTGGACTGCAGCGGACTGCCAGTGAGTTGCTTCTCGAAGTGCGGCAAGTAAAAACGCATCACATCCTCCTAGCCCATCGGGCCCGCTGGCCAGCGCCACACCGTGGCGTTCCCGGCAAGCACGGGCGCCACCGCCAGCGCGCCGACGAAGGCCAAGAGGGTGCCGGCGACGCGCGGACCACCATAGAATCTCGTCACGCTGTCCTCCGTAGCGTCAACTCATCCCACGCCCATGCCGTCACGATGATCGCTGACGCCACCCTCAGGGAGAGGGACACGAACGACACCATCACCTCTATGACCGCACCATCCAACGTGAGGAGATGTCGAGCGAAAAGCGTCCAGAGGCCGAGGATCGCGAACATGACCAAAGCCATCTTGGCTGCGAGTATGTTCGACCGTCCATCCCAGAATCTGACCACCAAGATGACCATCAAGATGATGTGGATGGCGACGAGGATGTTGAGAGACATCAACCCATCGTTGATCGTGATCAGGTCATCCATCTTTCAGTCTCGCGACCCCGGCTAGCGTGAGAGCGGATGTCGTCAGTGTGGCCAGGAGTGCCACCAAAGTCCCTTCGCTCAGAGCATAGTCCTTCTGGATGAGCGGAAGCAACACGACCGCGACGATGACGAAGACCATGGTCCCGACGATGACGGCGACCGAGACAGCCCTGATCTTGGCGAGTAGGCGCTGTTCCTCTGGCGTCGGCTTCGACATGCGTGCTCCGTTCATGGTCTTGTCTGCGAGCGGCGCACTGCACCTCACCCATATCGATGACAACCCCCGGTCTTGGTGGCCGACCTCCTGCTTTCTATCTATACCAGCCATCCAGCCGATCTAGGCTTTGATGATACGGATGTATCCGGGCATGTAGTTACCCGCCCCGCCTGCCCCGGCCTGGATAGTTCCGTTGGAGTCCGCTCGCCATGCGCGCCATGAGTAGGTGTGCGCCGCAGCCGATGGTGTCAGGCGCACCGTGATGAGCCCCGCGGTGCGCCCGCTCGACTGAGTAAGCTGCGCCGTGATGCCAAGAGCAGTCGAGCCGTCGAACAGGTCGATGAGCACACTGGCGGTGCCGCTGCCCGTCACGATGTAAGGCGCCCACAACTCGACGATGATTGCGGTGCTGCCGTTGAACGTGATCTCTGCCGCCGTGACGATCACGTCGGCCCCCGCCTCGGTCGTCGCCGAGACGGCGACTGGCGAAGTGAACTCGACGTAGCTGTATTCACGGCCTGGCGCGATCTCCGCGATCGCCTGTGCCAGCCCAGCCGCCGTGAGGACCGCGTCGATGGCGGCTCCGTCGTCATGGGTGGCAGGTGTCGTTCCCTCTGCTCCTCGTTGGACCGTCAGGGTATTCGTAGCTCGTGAGGTAACGAGCATGAGTTCGTCGTCAACCTTGACGCGGAAGTTACCTGACGATGGGAAGACAGCACCAGAGGCGACATCCACCCCTGTCTCGTTGTCATCGAGAGGCTCCGCGAGTGTCGTGTGGCCAAAGTTAGCGAGCTGCTCTGTCATGTCGTATCTCCGAGGGTATCGTCACCCAGTGTGATCTCGCCGAGGTTGCTTCGTGCCTCACTATCGCCTATCACAGCATCGATCGTGAAGGAACCCATCAAGGTATCAGTGAGGATGGCTTCGATGCTGAAACTCTTGCCCAAAAGCCAAGCATCGACCGTCAGTGAACCACTTGTAAGAGCGCGGATGATCGCATCCGCGGAAGCCGACCCACTGATCACTCTCTTGGCGATGGCATCTACTGTGAGGAGGCCTGACAGCGTCCTCTTCGCGACGGCACTGGCTGTGAAAGAACCTATCTGGCCGATCCTGATGATGCTGTCGACCGTGAAGGATCCAGGCACGGTGTCACTTTCAAGCCACGCGTCGATGACCCAAGATTCCAGGCGGGTACGCATGATGATGGCGCTCGCCGAGAACGAGCCGCTGATCCGGTAGGTGTTCTCAAGTACGGACAGTCTGGAGTCGAGGATCGTGAGAAGGGCTTCGACCGTCGAGCCGGCAGGTAGGGCTCCGATAGCCTCTGTGAGCTCCACGAACGTCGTTGATAGATCGCCGAAGTGATGCTCTGTCCCGCGCTCATGTCGATTGCGGTAGGTCGTATGGCTCATACGATGAAGGCGTTGATGGTGAAGATGCCAGCGATGCAGGCATCGACAGTGAAGATGCCACCCTTGCTGAGCACAGCATCGACCAGGAACGACCCGGAGAACGTCCTCTTGATGACAGCATCCATGACGATGACCTGGTCGCTGATCCACGCGTCGACCGCGAACGTCGCCTTCGTGCGCGTGTAGTCCTCGAGATAGACCAGACGCTGGGCCATGTCTGCCAGCACCCAGTGGATCGGTGTGAACGCTTCGTACTTCCCGACCTTCTCCGAGAGGACTACGTAGAGATCGCTCTCTGGTCCGAAGTGATCCCTGACGCGATGATGCTTCCAGCGCTCACCGATGATCCATGCGTCGATGGTGAACGAGCGAGCAGTGATGACGGCATCGATGGCGAAGGCGGGCAGCGCCGTCTTGAAGATGACAGCGTCGACGACGAACGAGGAGGCTGGCATCTCACTCGCTCACGTATCCGATGGCCCACATCTGATCACCCGTTCCTGGCGCGGTGATGAACGTCACCTGCTTGCTCGTCGGGTCATAGGTGTAATCGATGGTCGGACGCTGGAAGAGGCCGTTGAGGAAGAGGTCGAACTGACCCTGATAGAACGTGTATGGGAACGTGAACGAGGTTCGCGTCCCGTTGGCGGTCTCATCTGGATAGACGGTCGCGAACGACCCTGCAGGCACGCCAGCGCTTGAGTTATCCACCAAGACGGTCGTTTGGCCGATGGTGCCCTTCTGTCGCCGCAACGCCCTCCAGAGATGCCGAGAGTCCGAGAACGAGGTCCCGAACTCACCCTCAAAGCGGACATACGTCTGGCCACCAGGATTTTCGGTCGGCAGGGTCGGGAACGAGACACGGATGCTGCGGCATGGCAGCGTCGTGACCAGTGGGACTCCTGGACTCGGTCCTTGGGTGTAGAGGATGAAGTTCATGAGCATACCCGGGACGACATGTGCGCCGCCAGGGACATCATGGGCGAACCACACTACGTTCATCGTCTCGGTGGGTCGTGAGAGTCCGCCCTCGATGCCTTGTGTCGGGACAGTCCCTGGCGGGCCGTTGATGATGACGAAGGCGCGGTTTTTCACCGATCCCTGGGTCAGGTAGTTCTCCTGCCCAGCCCGTTCCTCGGCATACTGCCAGCGCCCATACAGGTTGCGACGGTCGATGGCGGCCTGCTCTCGGTCAGCGGGCTGTAGCCTTCCGTGCCATGTCGCATCCACGGCTGGCGGGTCAGGATAGCGAGCGAAGACGATGTCGCCTGCTGGTCCACCGGGATTGCGGATCGAAGAGCCACCCCAGACGAGCGCATCGGTCACGACCTGCTCGAAGTTCTCTGAGTACTCGCCCTCACGGAAGCCGATGGTCGTGACGCCGTTGGGGTTCGAGTCTGTGAACGCCCACGGCGATAGCAGCGTCTCGTATTCATGGAGATGGACCCTGAAGTCGGCGTCGATGTAGTAGATGACCCCACCGTTGTCTGAGAAGTCGTCCATCTGTTCGCGCCATGTCTTGCCCTGTCCGACGAAGAGTCCACCGTTCTCCTCTGTCCCATACGAGGTCGTGATGACATCACGGAACGTCGCGAAGTCGAGTCCGGCAGGGACGTCGATGAAGTTCTCCATCAGGTACTTGAAGGCCTCGCTGATGGTGCGCGAGCCAGAGGGCACCTCGAGCGCGCTCGTGGGGTCCGCTGAGTCGTAGAGCACACGCTTATCGAAGAGGATGTTGAAGTCTGGCCCTGTCAGGATCCACTTCCTCGAACGGACCGCGGACGGCACGGATGTGTCATCTGCGGCGAGGAAGTTGCCACGTCCGATGCGCATGAGATAGCCACCGAAGAGCGGCATGCTATCGAGATGGAACGCCAGCTTTTCGCCCGCTGTCGGCGAGAAGTTCTGAGAGAGGTCCCGAGCAGCTAGCTTGAACGAACCCTGGACAGGGTTGGCCTGACTCGTGAACATCGTCTCCTGATAGACGACACGGTCGCTGATCTCTGTCCCGTCGAGCGTGATGGAGATGTCGGATGGTGTCGCCATCAGGTCACCTTCGTGTAGCCAGCGCTGACCGACCCGTAGCCCACCGTGTCGGCTCCGATGACGATGCCAGCGGCATACGCTTTCAACTCATCGGTGGTGTAGAGAGTGGGGTAACGATAGAGCGGATCGATGCCCCAGAAGTTGCCGTTCGCGAAGCGTTCGTTGATGTAGATGGCATGAGCGCCTGTGAAGTTGCTGAGTCGCTTCGAGGCAGGCAGGTTGCTGTAGATGCCTTGCAGGACGGCTCCCTGCCTGGCGTCGATATGCGTGACGAACGCGCTCCAACTCTGGATGCCCCAGCCATAGAACGTCTCGCCCCAGCCGGCAGACCATGCAGTCTCGACATCGTCCAATCCGCCTCCAGTCGACTGGTCGGACTGGAAGCCACGATGATTGGGTGGCGTGTTGCGAGGGGTTCCCGCGAACGCCGTGTTCGCTCCTAGCGTATGCCGGTCAAGGGCCATCGCCGAGCAAGCGAAGATCGCGTTGTAGCCGTCCATCGGCGTGCCCCAGCCGTACTGGAGTTGTGGAGCCGGGCGATAGACCTCACCACCAGATGAAGTCGGGACACTCCCTGCTCGCGTGTACTTCACGAGCAACGATGATGAGATGTCCCTGTCACCAAGGATGCGAAACTCACCGGTCGTCGGGTCTGTCTCGATATAGTCGACGTTCGGTCGCAAGCGGATGCCCTGGAAATAGACCACCAGCGAACCCGCAGCGTATGGGTACTGAGTGATGTAGTACTGCGCCCCAGCATGCTCAGCGTTGTCATAGATAGGGATGTTGGTGACAAGTTGTCCCGTCCCACCGCCACCACTGGATGAGGCCACGGCGGTCGGAAGGGCGTCCCAGACAGCATCAGCAGCCCAGCCGCGAGGCGCCACGATGACGCCACCCGTGGCTCCGTCGATCTCCAGCAGCACGGGTGAGTCGAAGAAATCGGGACTTCCATGGAACTCAGACCCAGCTACGGAGGCCTTCCCAGAGAAGGCTGCCATCGAAGCCCCGGTATACGTGAAGGCCGGCGCCAGCGTCCAAAGAGCGGCGCCATCAGGACTATAACCACCGTACTGACCGGAGCCCGAATACACGATGATGTTGCCTGTGGACTCATCGACACCGACACCATCGGCGATGGCCTGAGAAGCACCAGACGTCTTGGTGACGATATTCTTGATGAACGTCATGGTCGACCCGTCCCACTCGTCCAAGTACCACGTCGATGCTTCCCGTCGGATTAAGTAGAACTTTCCTCGGTCCGGATGGGTGACAAGCCGAAACGATCGGGTGGAGGTCGAGAACACCGAAACGTCAGCCGTAGCTTGTGGTCCACCAGTCGGTCCGTATCGGTGGACTTGATAGAAACCAGTGACCGTTACGCCGGTCCGGGCTATCGGGCGCGACACCATGTAGTACGTGTCACCTGGCCCCTTGGCGAGCCCAGCATAGAAACTGCGATCGTGGAAGAACTCCTCTGTAGTGATCAGCCACTCAGTAGTCGGATCATCGAGATCTTCCCAGATCGCGCTCGCAGCAGTCGTGTGATCGACGGTGATGCCGCCAGGAGACGCCATCCTTATGTTCGAGTCATCCGAGATGTCGAACCACTCGCCACTCGCATGCTGTCCGACCAAGGATGCGTCAGCGCCCTCTATCGGACAGTCGACGGAATAGGCAGGGATAGAACCACTGCCTGTATATCCAGGAAGGGTAGTGAAGTCGAAGATTTGGACAGTGTCGGCGTTTCCGAACTCGATCTTCGCTCGGATCCCATACTGGTCGAGCCTGGGCCCGACCCCCACCCACTCACGTTGTTCGAAACCGTTCACACCAGCGCTAGGATCCCACAACCATAAGGGCCATACGCCAACGGTGAACCCGTAATACCGCCAGGGGCTCTCGTTGTAGGCGTTGATGCGATAACCGCTACCAACTAGATAGTTGTATGGAGAAGCTGGCGGCGTGTTCGGCCAATAACCATAACTTGTTTCCACGTGCCCAAGCCCGGAATCCGGACCCGTCAAGAGTTCACGGAAGAACATGACAGAGCCGGTCCCGGGATCCAACTGGAGCAGGTTGCCATCCCCACCCCAGAACAGGTAAAGGTATCCGTCAGCGAGCACCATCTGCCCATCGCCAGAGAAGAAACTTTGGCTCATGAACGTGGTCCAGAGTGGAGTCCCATCGGGAGAATACTTATGGATACCTACCCATGAACTATCCCAACCCGCTGAGGCGACCTGGGCAAAAGAGTTGACGTATAAGCCAGTGGCGTCAGCCGCCGCGCTCCACACCTCCAGCTCCTCTGTCGCAGGGAACGGTCCCGAAGGATAGGGATCATCGTCAGGGTGTCGATAAGTGCCGACCGCACCAAGCATGTCGTCGTTCATCAACAGATTCCATGTGGGCGGTCCATCGTCTGCAAAGGCGGAGATGAAGGCCCTGTCTCCAGCGGACTGGGCATAGAGCCCCTCGAACGTTGGTCCGTTCGCCCCATCGCTGAAGAACGTGCCCAAGACATAGGTCATCGGTGACGCCCCACCGATGCCACCAGGCCCCTCGGGCGGGATGGTCTCTGAGATATCGAAGGGGGACGGAAAAGCGAACTTCCACAGGTCGGGAACGCCGAAGGGTGTATCGACCCGAAGCGTCAGTTCGATGTCCCAGCGCGGTTCTGTCGGGGTGAGGAACGTGATGGTCGATGAACGGACGGGCAAGTCCTCTTGGTAGTCGAACGTCGTCATGCGAAAGTCGACGACGTGCCCGACCCGGATGCCCGGGGTGAAGAGACTGCAGGTCACGACCGGGACTGGATCGTTATGACCACGCCGATGGCTTGGTGAGCCCTCGACATACGTGCGAGCACGGCGGTTGACAGTCTGTTGCTTCCACGCACCGACGTAGACCTCTCCGTACTGCCAGAGTCCATGCAGTGCCACGCGATCGGTGTCGGTGTACTTCGCGAAGACAGGGTCCGCAGAACCCAACCCGGCGCCCCAGATGAGGGCTTCGTTGCCAGCGTCGGTGTAGTCTCTCGCGGCCTCAGCCTCGCGGTAGCCGACCTGACCTGCAGTGGGGGCATCGGAGAGGACGAACGGCGCTGTGACGGTCCTGTCATCGATGTAGCGGAGGACGCGGTCCGGGTCGATGTAGAAGACGGCTCCCGTGATCTTCGCGGCGTCATCGAAGAGCACTCCTAGCGGGGCGCTGACGTACCCCAGCGTGAACTCCTCGAAAGGGCCCGGAGAGGCGACTTGCTCGATGCCTGACTCGATGTCCAAATCATCGCCAGAGAGATCGACGTAGTTGTTCAGGGCGAAGTCGATGGCCTGCTTGTCAGACGTGTCCGTGGGCCAGATCGTGAAGCCCTCGTTATTGGCAGGGTCGTCGATCCGATACATGAAACGCTTCTGGAAGAGGATGTTCCGGTCGTAACCCTCGATGATCCAGAAGCGCGGCACGGTGACTGGCTGTGAGGTGTCGTCGACCGGCAGCGGCCATGCACGCCGGACCTTGAACGCCCAGCCATCCCACTCGCGCTGTCCATCGATGAACAGCTCGAGCGTCATCCCGGTTCGGATGTCGTCAGGGGTGTAAGCCTGCTGCTCATCATCGATGAGGACGACAGCCGTCCCGGGCTGCCCGTCAGCAAGACCCCTGAAGTTGGTGGGTTGGGCAAAGACCACATCCGAGGTGATGTCGACGCCATCGAGCTTGATGACGACGGTAGCCATCAGCCCACCAGCATCGCGACTTCGTCGTGAAGCGCTCGCACCACCTTGCGGACCATACGGTCCTCGTCAGCCTCGCCGCGTACATCGGCCTTCACGTTGACGTTGATGTTGATGGGACTGCCACCACCACGTCCGAGACCACCAGGGGCTCCGTTCATACGTGGGTTGCGCATGACGACGACAGCCTCGTTCCCGATCTCACCTGCGAGGAAGCTGGTCGGTCGAGAGACCAGGTCGATCCCGCCAGAAGCACGACGCTTCCCTCTCTCGACGAATAGCGGCAGATCTTCATCTAGCGTGCCTCGTCCGACGTTGCTGCCAGTACGCGGTTGTGCTGTCCCTTGCTTCTCTGCGAGCCCCACGATGGGCAAGACAGGCTCGAGTCCGTGTAGCCATCCAGTGACGTAGGTATCGAGCGCCTTGAGGCTGATCTCGGTGACCCTTCCAAGACGCTGCTCGAGTGTCTCGGCGATACGGATGGACCCTTGACGTGCAGCCACGCCCATGTCACGAGCGAGGTCGAGGGCAGCCTGCTTGACCTGCAGCAACTGCTCTTTCGCTTCGATGACCTTCTGGATGCCTCTGACCTCGATGGTCACAGCACGTGCCCGCTGGAGCAGTCCGAGCTGCTTCACAGCATCAGTCAACTGACGACCGAACCCGATGTCTTCGATGCGGAAGCCACGCTGAGCCGTGCGTTTACCGATGTCGAGTTCACGCTGCTGCTCGCGCACGAGCAACTCGGCCTCACGTCGGCGGACTGCCCGCTCTTCTGGCGTCTCACCCGGAGAGCGCAGTCGAGACAGGGAGAGTTGCAGGTTCAACTCGCGCTGTGAGCGCGCCAACTGGATACGCGTGAGTTCGCGGCCATCGTTGATCTGGGCACGCTGCAGTTCACCAAGCTGTGTGGCCCCGACGACTTGGTCGCCGATCGATACGGCCTGTCGCTGGTTCAGAGCGACGAGGTCTCCGATGGAGCGGACGCTGATGCGGATCTGCTCGTTGTACTGAGCTTGCTCGAGGCCGAGTTGCAAGTCTTCAGCATCCGTTCGCAAGGCCGTGATGGATGCACCCAACTTGGCGACACTCTGGATAGCAACATCGGGGACACCAAGATTCCGGAGTTCGGTCAGGCCTTCATCTCGGATGTCGGCGAGCGCATCGCGCGAGCGCGTGATGGCGCCTTCGTACTTGCCAGCGGCCGCAGCGGCAATCGGGTCGACACCACTCGTGGCCGTGATGCCTGTCATAGCGTTGGTCGGGAAGGGGCGCGCGATGAGTTGCTCTGCTGCAGCCGCAGGGATGAGTTCGCGCTGCAACTCGAACTGGCGGGCCTGGGCCCGGAAGGATGCTTCCATCTGTCGACGACTCACTGTCAACAACTGGTTGACATCTGGCGTGGTCGCCCCTCGGCCACCCAACTCAAGCAGACGATTCAACTCCATGCCAGTGAGTTGACGGTCACCGGGACCAAGCGCCGCGACACCAGCACCAGCCCAAGCCTCCCGGACCTCCCGACTGGCTCCGATGTCGCTCAACGCCTTCGTCGATCTCTCGATGAGACTCGCATCTGTGGTCGTGATCAGTCGTCCGGGACTCAACTCACCGTTGAACTTGACCCAACGATCGACACCCTCGTTGAACGAAGCAACAGCCTTGCCTGTCAGGGCGTTTGCTGAGGCAGCAGCCCGCTGCTGCCTTTCGATCATGTCTGTCAGGCCAAGGAGTTGCTCGTTCCGTGGAGCGCGGCCGAAAGCGATGTCCTCAGCGTTCTGGACTGTCTCAAGCCACTGCGTCAGGGGGTCCTTGACAGCAGGCGCGATCGTCGTGGCTGCGACCGCTGAAACAGGATTACCGAACGTCCCACCCAGACTCTCTGCGATGCCCGGTGTCTGGCCGATCCATGTCCCGAATAGGCCGTTCCCAACGCCGACACCCAAGCCAGGGATTTGATTGCCACGCTGGCCCTCGAAGACCTGAGTGGCCCGAAGGAACGCCTGCTGCTGCTGGAACTGCTGGGCACCAGCCGTGATGGCGGTCATCCTCGCGAGGCCGCCTGTCTCGACCCCGCTGACACCAAGTGCGGCCATCCTCTCTGCGATGACGGCGTTGATATCGCCGCTTCGCTGGATCACCTCTGGTGCCATCTCACTGGTGACACGTCTGGCCGTGAAAGCAAAGCCAGACAATCGATCCCCAGCATCCGTGGCTATCTTCCCGAGATTCTCTATGGCCACCTGGGAAAGATTCATGGCAGCCGTGAACAACATGGTGCCGCCCACGATGCCCACCAGGCCTGCAGCCTGAGACCGGACCTGCTGCCCTGGTGACAAGATCGTCTCTGAGGCGGTCTTGGCCGCAGCCACCTTCTCCTCTACGACAGGCCTGATGTCCGCGATCCTCTGAGTCTGCTCCTCCCAGACCCCGAAGAGCTTGTCGAACGCCTTGCCCTGCACCGCCGACATCCGATCCCTGGCCTCGGCCCACTTCCCTCTATCAGTGGTGCCAGCCATGGTCTCGAGATCGAACTGCGCCCTATCAGCGATCTCCGTGGCGCCACGTACCTCGCCCAAAGCACCTTGCGCCCTACGCTCGAGCGCACGAGCCTGCGAAGCACGCTCCAGGATCCCCTGACGACCGCCGATCATGATCTGTGAGATCTGGCCCATGGCCACAGACAGGGCTCGGACAGGACTCTTCTGGAAAGCCTCGCTGATATTGACGCCGACCTGGTCGAGTGTCAGTTGGAGTTCGCTCACCGCATCTTCAGCAGCGAACTTGGCCCTTGACCCGGTGGTGGTCTGGCGACCACTTGGTACCCCATATCCTTGACGTGGGAGTCCACCACCAAACGGCGATACCTCTGTGCCCAGCTCACCAGCCTGAGTCTCAGCAGCCATCCTGCCAGCAGGCATGGACCTCGCGACACGACCCTTCTCTTCGAGCGCCTCTTTGAACTCCTTCTTCGTGTCACCACCGAAGCCTGTCCCTGGCATGTTGACGACATGGACGCGCTGGATGTTATTGCTCATCGTGCCGATGTTCGCGGCTCGACCCTCTTGGTATGCGATCTCACCAGCACGGAAACGCCGGGTGGCATATGTACCAGCACCACCACCGAGGATCTGTAGACCAGCCGGGCCCACACCGCCCATGGCCCTTCCGGTCAGATCCTTCGCAGGCAGCCGCCCCTCCTGCAGCAACTTCATGAACGGGCTCATCTGATGAGCAGGCACGACGAACTGGGAGCCACCGGGGAGATCGACGATTCCCTCTGGCCCATGTTCACCGACCTTCGTGAGGTTCAGAGCGTTAGCAGCGATACCAGGAAGATCGTTGAGAGAAGAGGGTTTGGCCCAGTCAGACTTGCTGAGGCTGGCGCGCAGGCCACCACCACCGGCCACGCCCTTGAGTCGATCAACGATGGACCCGGTGATAGGTCGCTTGGTAGCGATATCCCATGGACGAGCCAGCGGACCGAACGACGTGGGACCAGCCCATGCGGACTCACCGATGTCGATCGGCATGTCTGCGATGCGCTTCTCAAGAGCCGTGTATCCAGCCTGCAGCCTCGCTGCCTCTGAGATAGCGGCTTTGACGGAAGCGGCTGGAGGTGGTGTCGTTTTGGGGCGCGCTCCAGTCTGACTGATACGTCCTTGCGTACTGGGTGTGGTGCCACCCTGGATAGCTGCGATACCGCCGACCTTCTTCAACCATGGCTTGCCGAAGAAGTTGAGGGCTCCCATGGCTTCGGCCATAGCAAAGTCCATCGGATACTGCTCGGACTGCTCGTAGACGTCTCGCCTGCTGCCCTCACCGAACTTACCTAGACGCCTGATGATGTTCTGTGGGCGCTTGCCACCGATGGCCCGTGCATAGGCCGTCTTCATCTGGCTCGGGCTCTTGGCAGTGACGGCGGCCTCCATGCCGGGGAACATCGCCTCTATGGCGCTAAGGTCGCCACCCTCCCATGCGTTGAAGAATAGCGCGGCTTGCTGCTGCTCAGCCCGTACCGTGGCTGCCGGACGTCTTGTCCGGATGGTACGACCGGTGACATCCTGTTCCTGCCGTCCACCGATCATGGAGCCCATACGCTCATCCCATGTGAGCGGCTGGATGGGCTGAGATGGTCCGAGTGGACGCGACTCTGGCGCGACACGCTGGTGTCGTGGTGCTGGGCGAGGAGCGACCGCAGCTACTGGAGTAGTAGCAGGAGGATGAGCGGCTGGTCGTGCTGAGACAGCAGGTGGCTGCTCTGCACGTCCGGAAACCTCCGCTGCCAAGACAGCCCCGGTCGTCGTAGTCACACCGCCACGTGCAGGGGCACCCTGTGTCGGTTCACGCCTACTACCACCACCAGTAGGAGGCTGAGTGGAAGAGGGTCCGCCGGCAGGGCCACCGGGCATATCACCACGCTGGAAGTGGACGGGCACGACGATGGGCTCGACGGCCCCCTGCACCTGATGGATGACAGCCTTGAACTTACGGACGGCATCGTCCGTGTTGAACTCGAGCGGGACCCTCACGCCCTTCTGATTGCTTCGCTCGACAGCAGTGTTGAGATCCCTCAGCCATGTCTTGACGGCCGTGTCGGAAGGCGCGTTGATCTTGGGGGTGACGATGACATCACGCTGGAGGCTCTTCGTCATCACGCCGATGTCTTTCTCAAGCTGGCTCATGTCGATGCCAAGTCCGACCTTGATGCTGTCGATCGTGCCTGATCTACCTGGCATCGCCCTTCTCCTTGATCCCGAGGAGTACATCCACGTCGACAGACTTCAGATCACTGTCGTCGCCCACACCACCATGCCGTGGTGGTGTGTAGTGAGCCCTGAGCAACAGCGCCCGAAGGGCCCGGAAGTATGTATGTGGTAGCCGAGCTACCTGCGCTGGAGTGTACGCTGGCCACTCATGTGCGATCGCACCGCACATGTCCTGGAACATCCAGGTCAGGCCTTCGCTTCCCCCGCGTCCTCCTCCTCACTCTTCTCCTCCTCGCTCATCTCTGGCGAGTAGTGGAGTTCGTCGATGAGGTCGTTGAGTTTGCGGATGACCGGGTAGGGCTTCTTCCATAGCTCGCCACCAGCCATCTTCGGCTCGACGAGTGACTTGTCGAGCATGAGTTTGAACATCAGTGCGTTGTCGACGGTCGAGCGACCGTTCTCGCCATCGGTCGTCGCAGCTTTCAAGCACTTCTCATACTCGGTGGCATCGAGCTCTCGGAGGACGTAGGTCACCCCGCGCATCGTCGCGCGACGGGTCTTGAACTCACCATCCATGCTCTCGACGGATGGTTCACTGGGCGGCTTCACTACTGGCATAGCCTGACTCCTTGCATGTGTAGGGTACGTCGACCATCGAGGCTGATAGGGAAGCCCTCTGCCTGCTCGAGGAAGAAAGTCTCTTTCCCCAGACCGACCGTGATGGTCTTCACGTAATCGTCGTCGCCCCACAGATGTGGGTTGACATAAGAAAAGACGGCGTGGAGATCGTACAAGTCCTCCCTCGGACCGTCGTCTCCACGCCGTGTGAGCGTCCAGCTCGAGAACGTCCCCACGAGGACGCCGAGCGATTCGATGCGTATCTCTCCGGTCTTGCCGGATACGCGTTGGAAGATGCCTTTCGCCATGTCTCCCTCATGAGAGGGGGGCGGGTGTGATCGTTGACCGCCCCCCTCCCTAGAGGTTACAGGCTACCGGCTGAGAAGACTGCCCATGCGGCGCTGGCGCGGAAGTTGCCGCTGACACGGACAGCATCCGCGTTGCTGACCGTGATGGATGAGTCGATGAGCGCGAGCCCAGACGCGACGAGCACAGCAGATGCTCCGTCATCCGCGTACAGGTAGAGCGGCACATCGTCGATGGATGTGTTGTTGACCATGAGGTCGCCCGAGACGTCGAGGACACCGTTGAAGGTGCCAGTGATGTCCTTCAGGCCGGCGACATACGTCTTGTTCGTGTCGCCGAACGTTGTCACCTCGACGTAGTCGCGCGCGAGGTTGAGGTCCCACTGGGACTTGGTGGCCACTTTCGTGCCCGTGCCCTTCGGGCCGTTCACGTAGATGGCGCCGTTCTTTCCGTGGAGTTTCGTGCCGGCGTTGGCTGCCATGAGGGGACTCCTATGCGATCACGGCATCGACCGTGAACCGATGTTCACGCTTGCCCTTGACTTGGCTCGTCTGGATCTCATACGAGCCACCAGTGCGATAGATCTTCTTCCCCTCTTCGTCGGACTCGGTCAAACGGATGTCACCGACCCGGTAGCAGATAAGGGTGTGTTGCCCGATGACGTTGAGCGGAGCCTCGTCGAGCTCCTCGTTCATGAGCTGGTCGAGGTTACTGGCCTCGACCGATGACCTCGAGACGATGACCACATCTCCCAGCGCGACGATCGTCCGCTCGCCCCACGTGTCTTCGTTGACACCAGGGACGACGGGCGTCCAAACGCAGTGCGGGTATGGCACCTTCTCGGCAGCGATCGCTTCGTGGATGTCGCCGACGATGGCGGCACGAAGGGTCGCGTTGGACCTGATACGCGCCACGAGGGCGCGCCAGATGTTCTGCGAGGTCAGATAGTTCGGCTGCATCAGTCTCCTTCCGCAGTCCCGGCCGGGAGGGCGTTGAAGCGCTTGTCCACAGCTTTGCTGACCTCGAATCGCAGGACGTTCCTGCTCTCATATAGTGCGGGCCTCAGGAACGGCTGGGCTCGGTTGTGGCGTGTCCCGAACTCCTGGTATGGCGCATACGGAGTCGGCGACTCGACGTACATCCACCATGACCCGCTGTGCTTCTCAGGACCCCTGATGCGAAGCTCGCCACGCAGCCGACCGCCAACCCGACCCTCGAAGAGCCCCCTACTGCGAGCACGCTTGACCTCATATCGACCCCTTGTCGAAAGGTGCGAACCCTGGATGGCGGCTCCGCGCCTAGCACTGAGGATCTTCGGTATGGCAGTCACACTGGAGCCTTGTGTGTATCCCGGGACCGGAAGCAGGCTTCTCGTGCTCGGATCGAAACGTCGATAATCACCGATGGCGCGAAAGTGACCCTGTCTTAGGACCGGGATGAGCGTGTTCAGATGACCGGAGAAGGCCCCGCGTCGACCCAGTCGTGACCCCCTCTGTCCGCGTGCTGAGAGTTGCTGGAGGCTTTCATGCTGGAGCGATTCGAGTTGTGTCGGTCCTTGTGCCCTTCGGCCCTCAGACGTTCTTGCCGGAGGGGCTGGGGCGTCGGCGATATCGGTGACCCTGATGCGTCGCTCCTTCGAGCGCAGGAACGCTTGGTACCGTTGCCTCGAGCGCATCGTCACCCAAGAGCGTGGGACTTCTGGCCCTCTGCGCCCCCTCTCGAAGACGGCTCGGACAGGAGCATGATGCTGGGCTCGTCCGAGGGCATACTCGGTTGTCGCCCGAAGACCAGCCAGTGCCCGGTCCTCGATATACGTCTTGACTCGTGCGAAGTCGAAGCTCATGTGACCCTCTTGAGATAGACCTCTGTCCACTCTGGCCACGTGTCTTCGGTGTTGGCCTCCATCACCGTGTACTCAGCACCAGCGATGGTCACCTGGTCTCGGGTCTCGATGACTGTCCCCACCGGGACTCGTAACGTGAAGTCATGGATGGCCACGATCCGTTGCCCGTCCTCATCGAAGGAACGATCCATCGTGCTGATGAGCCAGCCCTTCACCGTCGTGGTCGTCGTAGCGAACGATGGCTCGGCTGCCCCGAAGGGGTTCGAGTCGTCGGAGCCATCGATGCCGACAGAGCGCCTGATCGTCACATCGACGGTCATGCCCTTCTCGCCAAGAGAGCGGATGGCGGCCATCTGTGAGGCCGTGAGAAGGCTCACCGGACGGTGATGAAGTGATAGCCGTCGAGAAGCTGCTTGGCTTCGTTGGGCAGGTCGACGGACTGATTGCTGATAGCGGCCCGGGCACGGGGCCGCTCGATGGAGATCTCCCCGACTCGGAGGGCTTCGACACCACTCATGCCCTTCTCGATGAGTTCTTTGTCACCGACCGATCTGGCGACCGTGAGGCCAGAGGCTTGCGCGACCTCGCTCGGCAAGGTGTAGCCATAAGAGACCGTGATGACGGAGGCCTCAGCCTGCTGGGTCGTCATCGTGACGATGCCCTCGTTCTTGTCGACGGAGAACCCTGTCGTCTGTGTCACGCCATCCTTCTTGACAGTGACTGCATCGGCGTTCCAGAACTGGTTCTGGGCTCGGTACACCATGCCTTCGGTGTTGGCGAGCACCTCATCGACGGCATCGAAGTCGTAGTTGTAGGCGTAAGAGATCCTGGCGATGGCTGTCTCGAGACCGACGACCGGGATGGCGAAGGCCCCGAAAAGCCCGATGGACGTCTGGGCCAGGCTGATGATCTGGACGTTGTTCCTGGTGACGAAGAGTTCGTCGACGTCAAGCTCGACGTACTGAGTGTTGGTGATGTAGACACGCAAGGATGAGACCGAACGTAGCGGCTTGGATCGCACCCAGATGACACGGGTAGGCATCTCAGAGATACCGTCACCAAGACGGAACTGGTGCTCTTCATCGGTGACCGTCCCGCCCCTGAAGGAATACCTGTCGGGGACCACGGGGATGGCACAGTAGCGGTCCACGGCCAGGGTCGCTCGGTTGATGAGCGAGAGAAGGTACTCGTCATCGAGATCCGAGGTCCCGAAGCCCATCGAGCGATATCGCTCAGGCGTCAGGTACGGAAGCATGTCTCCTCCGCAGGATGTACGATATGGGGATGGAGGTAAAGCCATGCCCAAAGGTGTGTATCAACGTACCTATAACCCAGCCACCAACTTTCCTCATCGAGAACGAGTCCCTTGGCAAGATCGGTTCTGGGCGAAGGTGGACAAGAACGGCCCAGTGGTCGACGAGACCATCGGACCATGTTGGGTCTGGACCGCCGCCATAGACGGCCGGGGATATGGAAAGTTGCAACTTGGCACACTCGCTGCGCCAAGGCTGGTATCTGCTCATCGCTTGGCCTGGAGATTGGCCGAGGGAGTCGATCCCCCTCGGCACATCCTTCATCACTGCGATAACAAGAGATGCGTCAGAAGGTCGCACCTCTTTGATGGGGGCCCCGCTGACAACATGGCTGACAAGGTGGCGAAATCACGCCAACGGCGTGGTGTTGATATCTCACAGTCGAAGTTGACCGAGGCCCAAGTCGCAGAGGTCAGGGACCTTTACGCCCGCGGGCTGATCAACCAGTCTGGTGCCGCCCGTTCCTACGGTGTTTCCGTCACTACGATCAACAACGTGGTTCACCGCAAGACGTGGCGGCACCTTGGCTGACTGTCTTAGGGATATTACGCTACCTTGATTCTGACCTTGTTAGAAAACGGGATAGCCTTGACTGCGAATCCCCACATCCCGAAGATCACGTACAGGTGCGTCAACTGCCCGGCGATGCCGATGGGGATGTCCAGGACCGTGGGGCCCTCACTCCCGAGATACGGCAACGACATGGTCGACTCGTCGCACAGGTAGGCGTCACGCACCGTGTTGCCACTGTACGTATCCGTCGCCGTGTATGAGGCGATGGAGTTTCCCGGCACCGGCCCGAAGGGCAAGCGTCCGAAGGACGTCATCACGCCATCCACGATGACACCAGGAGCCACGGCAAGCTGCTGGCCAGGCCAACGCTGCAGGGCTTCCTGCTGCTCGCTGAACGTATCGATGTCCAGTGGGTTGGCCCAGATGATCTCCGGCTTCCCACCACCCTGCTGCATGATCTCTGTCGCAGCATCGGCGAACGCACGACGGAGTGACCCTGTCGTGGTCGGGTCCGTTGCCGGATCGACGTTGACCGCACGGGCGGTGTTGAGGATCGAGCGGAGGCCTGTGAACGCGTTGGCGTCGTAGAGGCCGAGCTCGTTGGCTGCCGTGCCACCCGAGTCTGTCGAGTGACCCGAGAAGATCTGGTCCTGCATGGTCTTCGCCATGGCGCGAAGGCCCTGCTGGAGTTCGAGGTTCAGAGGGTTGAAGCCAGAGCCCGACTGAAGAGCAGCGAACTGGTTCTTCAGCGAGACACCACGTCGTGTCGCCACGATGGCGACGTTCGCGGTCTGGCGAACGTAGGTGGCCTGGTCGTCCGGCACGGTCCCCAGCTCGCCGATGAACGAAGCGCCACCGAACGAGGTGATCTGCTGGTAGGTATGCACGAGGCCGTTGGCCGGCTCCTTGGGCATCCTGTCCCAGGCAGGCATCTCGCGGACGAAGAGTTCGTACAGGACCGGCTCGAGGTCCTGCCGGATGAGGGCAGCACCACCGCTCGTGTCGAGCAACTTCTGAATCTCGGGGTCGATCCCCGAGGTCGCTAGGTTTCCATATGCGGCGGCCCGAGCCTGTCCACCGGCCATGAGCCAGGCTTCGTAGGGGATCCCGGATCCGCGCTTGGCTGCCTGCAACGCGAACATCGCGTGCAGTTCTGGCAAGCTCTTCTTCGACAACATCTCGCGCATCGCGAACATGTCCGAAGGGGACATGATCGACCGCGATGGAGAGGCCTGCATGGCCCCGTCCTCGACTCCCTGCGTCACCGCAGGGGCCACGAGTGGTGTCGGAGTGCTCGCCTGCGCTCCAATCAGTTCCTTGAGTTCGTCAAGGGACCGCTGGAGCGCTTCGAGTGTCACTGACATCTCACTTCTCCAACATCTTCATGAACTCGGTCCCATAGACGGACACGAGATGCGAGATCTTGGATCCCTGCTCTCGGATGGCCGTCTTGCGACCGAGGGGCATATCGCCCACGGCCTCGATGACCTGTGCGGTGTCGGCAAGGATCCTGCCGGTC